>Ga0187833_10004741_pt1 | contig 13128 bp, 16 predicted proteins | sample ETNtaG_37_FD_167968 | JGI IMG/M metagenome (GOLD analysis project Ga0187833, IMG submission 167968) | Marine microbial and viral communities from oxygen minimum zone, Eastern Pacific Ocean - ETNP2014_SV_400_PacBio MetaG (Illumina Assembly) | ecosystem: Environmental > Aquatic > Marine > Hypoxic... | reverse complement strand
ATTTTCTCATAATGTAGTTACAATGTAACTACTTTTATTTAATATTTTCGGTTTTTTAGTCAAAATGAGTGAAATTTTAAGAGAAATTGAGGTCAATTATCGACTATGCACATACGTTTGTGAGCTGCTCCCAAAAATGTACAAGGGTGAATTGTTTTAAGCCGAGGCAGCTCAATGCCTTTCAACCTTTTTGATCTTATTAATATCTCGTTTGGAAACAGCACAGCCATCAATCTTCATTCCCCACAAAACAGCATCGAGTAATTCCTCTCTAGGCTTTTTCAAGGGTGGAAGATACTTATCCAAGAGCCTCATCTCATACGCTATAGTCACGAGCTCAATCGAACGTAAGACCTTAATATCCTTAACAATACTAGTGAATTCCTTTAGCTTTTCCTTATTGACCGTAATAGCAGTATGAAACTTTTTCCCAAGCGTCTTTAGCAAACGAGCAGGATTCTCAATGAGCAACCGCGTTGTTCGTTCATCCACAACAAAGGCATCGCAATCCTGTTCCAACATTAGTGCAATAGAAGCCATCTCACCATACTGCACAATCTTCAAAGACCTTCCATGTCCCTGAAAAATTGAATTAGCTAAAGTCAAGAATTCCTCTGTCCTCTGCTTAATCTTAGCACTAGTAACCACATCAAAGGTCTTATTCTTTATTAATCGGCTCACCTGCATTGCCTCAAATTTAAACCGCTTAGTCTTCAATGGTCTCTCCACAACCTCTCCTCTAACACCCTCAGTGATGAAAAACTTACCTCCATACTGCTTTTTAAGTGGATCAAAAAGCCAGAGCAGATTATTCATAGTAAGACTGATTATCGGACCAGCATCAAAAACAATCGACTTCATAATCCAAAAAGCTCCTTGGCAAAAGCCAACCTCTTTTTGATAGGAATTTCCTCATCTGTAAATTCCGTAAGCGTGGTTTTACCTACATAATCCAATAGTTCCCACTGTGATACACCCAATAACTCTGAAGCCCTTCCAACACTTATTCCATGTTTATGCAAGGCACTCCCCTTTTTAATTCTGGCCTTCTCAACAACTTCCTCAATATACATCCCTAATTTTTTGTCCATCCTCCCAATGTTTTTGAGAAGATCTTTAATGATCACTCGATATCCTTCCTCATTATTTCCTTTCAGTATCCGAATCGCCTGGTCCATATCCCTAATAATTCTGCCCTTGGAGCGCTTCCACTGATCATCACATTGTATCGTGCACCGATGGCTAACCTTAGAAAGCGCATACCCAACAACAGCGAGAGAAACAGAGTTCTTATCCTGAAAAATTCCTGCCTGCTGCACAGAACTAATGCTAATCTCTCTCAATGCCTCAGCATCGTCCCGATTTACCGCAAGAACCATTTTTTTAAGGCTTTTCAATAAACCCTTGCGAACCTGTCCATCCATATTTTTTTTAAAGAAATCACATATTTAATGGTTTCTACTCCACTTTCTGATCCTGTATATTGCAAAACCATAAAATATTTAAACTACTCAACTACATATTACAAAAAGGAGCAACTATGATTAAAAAATTCAAGAGTTTTTTGACAAAACTTCTAAAAAATATCTTTAAATCAAAGTCACAGCTAAAATTAGGTCTCTATGGGCCTCCAAATGGTGGTAAAACCACCCTGGCTAATCGTGTATGTCAAGATTGGTTAGGTGAAAATATGGGTACAACCTCTTCTATGGCTCATGAAACACGTGAGATTCAGATAAAAGAACAGATCACTATCAAATCAAAAGGAAAAGAGATCACTTTTAACCTGGTAGATACGCCAGGTATTGCAACTAAGATCGATTACGAAGAATTTATGAAAATGGGAATGAAATCCCAACAAGCCAAAAAAAGAGCTAAAGAAGCCACTAAAGGAGTTATTGATGCTATCAAATGGCTGGATGACATGGATATTGTCATCATTGTCCTTGACGCTACCTCTGATCCCTATTCACAGGTTAATATTACTATAATTGGTAATCTTGCTGCCCGTGATATTCCTGTCCTGATTGTTGCTAATAAAGTTGACCTTAAAAAAGCAAATATTAAAAAAGTCCAAGCTGCATTTCCTCAATATGACGTAGTAGGAATATCAGCTAAATACGGCAATAACACTGACAAGCTTTATGAAGCAGTATTCAAGCTAAGTGGATAAAAAAAAGAGGTGTAGAATGTTAACACTACAAATAGTGCCATACTCAGAGATTGCAGATCTTAGTTCAGTAGGCCGCATAAGAAAGTTACTTACTATTGCGAAACAAAACAAGATTGTATTGCTCCAGGGCAGACTCAAAAAAGAAGAAGAAGCAGAGCTCATCCAAGCAACAATGGAAGAGATCAACAAGGATTTTAAGGGGATAGAGTTAGCAGTAGTTGATGAGCAGTCTTCAAAAGACGCAGGAGGGCTTGAGGCAATTAGATCACAATTGTCTAGCATCTTTCTGGGTGACCGAGCAGGCCTAACCATTATAGGGCCCGCTAACGTAGTCAAGGCCATTAAAAAGGATCCTAAAAAGATCGAGTTACTAACCAGAGATCCGAAACAAAAAAAGAAAAAGAAGTAAAATGCCACACCAATGCGTACGTTGCAACAATTTTTTTGATGATGGAGCAGCTGAAATTCTCAAAGGTTGCGACTGTGGAGGAAAACTATTTTTCTACATAAAGAAGGAAAAGCTTAAACAAATCAAAAAAGTCCAAAGCGAGATAAATCTTTCTGACAAAGACAAGAAACAAATCGAGAAAGACGTATTTGAATTAGTAGGTTCTGAAATCGATAAAGATCAACCAGTAATCCTTGATCTAGAAGCAATCCGAGTCTTAAAGCCAGGACAATACGAACTTGACTTAGTTCACCTCTTCAAAGGCGATCCACTTATCTTCAAACTAGAAGAAGGGAAATACATGATTGATTTAGTTGAAAGCTTTGAGCGCTTTAGAAAAGATTAGTTATTTAATACCTATGAAGATTCAAGAAACCCTTTATTCTCGCATGTAGCTCTGTAACAGCATCCATAACCTCTCCTTTTAGTTGTGAAGTATATCCTTTGTAAAAATACTTATCATAGAGCGTCCGAATCAAAAAAAACATAGGCTTGGATTCCCATCTATTCTCATAATCTGTTTCCAAAAATGCATCAAAGACAAAATGAGCCCGGCCCTGATTCATCTTAACCTTCATACCATCCTTTTCTACCTGTACTTCTTTAATATCTGAGAAAATCATCCGAACCTTGATAACTGATTTTGCATAGTCTGTTAGTTTTTTCCAAGGCTCCATCACCACTTCGATATATTTTCCTTCAGGAAAAACAGACTCAATATTCTTAACCTCTCTTTTATCGTAACCCTTCTCCTCAAACCACTCATCAATCATCTTATACATATCATAAATACTAAAAAGCCCCTCATACGTGAGCCGCATCTTGTCCACTAATACTTCTCTCTCAGCCATTGTTAATACCTGTGTGCACTTGCATTATGTACTGTTTCCATATTTAAAAACTCTTTGCATGAATAAAAAAGTTTGTGAATTCTATAATACAATTCATCCTCCCATCCCCCTGTGATGGTTTTATGCAGAACATACTTATTCATCCAATCCTGTATAGCAACCACAAACTTGCTCCCAGTAAACATATTCTGCCAATCTAATTCAACCTTTCCGCTGAATTCAATAAAAAGCCTTGCCTGAACCATTTTCTTTTTCTTGCCGTCTTTAACAACCTCTACCTCCTTAATATCCCAGACGTGCCAATAAACATAAATCCAGAATTTCACATAAGCATTTACCTTTCTCCAGCCATACCATCCTAGCTCCTGCTCAAATCCTAGTGGGCTAGGCACTTTATGCTTAAATACTCTTTCATGAAACTCATAGCCCTGATCTTCAAACCATTGCACCATTAACTGATACAATCCTTCATAATCCCATACACCTCTATACTTAAGGTTCATGGGAAAAGGCATAGGCCTATCTAAACTTACCATAATCACACTCTGAAAAACCTATTATAAATACTTTGTGGTATCTTCGTGTCTCTAATTGAATTCCTTATTATAGTAGAATTTCTGACCTTCTGGCTCTGGAAGATAGGTTTTTAGCTTCATATAAACCTTCATAGCCTCCTTAAACCGGTACAATTCATGATGAAACTGTCTTTTATGAGCATAAAGATCCTTTAAAAAAATTCGTTTAGCGAATAATGTATAAAAATGCTTCAAAAACCAATGATTTTTCCAAACACCATCATAATCATACACTAATTTCGCATAGATCTTAAACTCAGGTTCTCCAGTATTAGCCTTAAACTTCATCCCATTAAACATGACCTCAGTTGACTGTAACAAGATAATATGCCAATCAACATCTAAGACATACTTATAAAAGGTATTATCCTGTGGAATCTTCTCTAATCTCCACCAAATCCACAACTCATCACCCGCTTCTTGAGTAAACCTGTGCATGTAAAATGTTTCAGGAAAAATCCAGTCCTTTCTAGGCCCCCAACCTTCCTCAATACACCACTCATGCGCAACCACATACAAATTCTTCATATGAAAGAAATCCTTGTGTTTTATTCTAGTATCCTCTATAATGCTAAAGTAATCAACATTATCGTATTTGTTGTAGACTTTAGCCATACTTATATATTGGAGTCTACAGTTTATAAATTTTCCGCTGGAAACCTTTAAATACGCCCACTCTCTTCCTTTTCCCTATGATTATTGGAGTTGTAGGAAAACCAAATGTAGGCAAAAGCACTTTTTTCAAGGCTGCCACGCTTGCAGAAGTAGAAATTGGTAATTACCCTTTTGTTACTGTCAAGCCCAATTCTGGTGTAGGTTACGTAAGAGTTGATTGCGTTGATAAAGAATTTGGAGTAAAATGCATGCCTCGTCAAGGGTATTGTCTAAACAGCACAAGATTCGTCCCAGTAGAGCTCATCGACGTTGCTGGCTTAGTTCCAGGAGCGCATGAAGGAAAAGGCATGGGAAACCAATTTTTGGATGACCTAAGACAGGCTGATGTGCTTGTCCATGTGATAGATATTGCTGGAGCAACAAACGAAAAAGGAGAAGCCTGCAACCCAGGTGATTACGATCCTGCAGAAGACATAAAGTTTCTAGAAGTAGAATTGGACATGTGGATCTATCAATTAATAAAAAAAGGTTGGGATAAGTTCTCTCGGGAAGTGCAACAAAACAAAGAAGATCCATACAAAGCTATTGCAAGACACCTTACAGGCCTTGGCATTGATGAAGATTTTGCAGAAACCGTTATCAAGAGCCTCAATCTAGGTGAAAACCTTACCGAGTGGAACGACGATACCATAAAAAAAATCGCCACAGAGCTCCGAAAAAGGAAGAAACCTATGATAATTGCGTGCAATAAAATCGACCTCCCCAACGGAAAGGAAAACTTTGAAAAACTGAAAGCAGAGTTCCCTGATTATATTTTCGTGCCATGTTCAGCAGAGTCAGAATTAGCCCTAAAAGAGGCTGCAAAGCATGATCTCATAGATTACATACCGGGCTCACCTTCATTCGAAGTCAAAGAAGGCGCAAACATCTCTGAAAAACAGCAAAAAGGACTGGAATTTCTAAAAGCAAACATCCTCGAGCCCTACAAAACAACAGGCATCCAAGATGTTTTAGATAAATCAGTGTTTGAATTGCTCCAATATATGGCAATCTTTCCAGGAGGAGTAAGCAAATTAGAAGACAAAGATGGCAATGTTCTCCCAGATTGCTTCTTAATCCCAAAAGACTCAACAGCTCTAGACTTTGCTTATAAAATCCATTCTGATCTAGGTGATAAATTCATCCGTGCAATAGACGTAAAAACCAAAATGACGGTTGGGAAAGACCATGTTCTTAAGAATAGAGATGTTGTTGAGATTGTGAGTGATAAATAGTTCCTCAATAATCTCCTCCGAAACCTTTCGTTCTCCCAGTATAATCCACTAAATATTTTATTTTTCATACATTTGAAATCACCTAAGGATTATTCAACTTTTAAATTATGATTTTCGAAGACTTTACGATTTTACATACTGTTTCTCGTAAATCTTTCCACAAACACTGGACAAGTGTAGGTAGCGCTTATAAAATCAATTAGATAGTTTCAACTGGGAAAAGTAGTGATATAAAATGTTCAAAATTAACAAATATTTAGCAGAGGAAACAGGAATTCATGTAGGTGATGGCAGTATGAATATTTACAACAACAATCAACATCTCTACACAGTTGCCTGCCACAAAATGGAAGAAAAAAATTATATGGATCATTATGTATTGCCATTAATTAAGAGGATATACAAAAAAGAACCAAAACCGAGGTATTGGTCTCAAGGATCATATGGGTTCAGAATTTGTTCAAAGGACATAATAACATTTAAGAAAGAAAAATTAGGTTTACCTCTTGGTAAGAAGATTAATATAGAAATTCCAAGGATCATAAAGAGGAATACTAACTTGATGAGGCATTTTCTCAGAGGATTATTCGATACAGACGGTTCATTAACATTGACTGCTCAAAATAATACAATATATCCTCGGATCTATTTTTCTAATATATCTAAGAAGCTAGTAAAACAAGTACAAGAATTTCTCTCAAACGAGGGATACAAAGTGCAAACATGGAAGATTACATATGATCATAAACCGTGGAATGACACCTATAAATTGTCAGTAAATAGTGAAATAATGCTTAATAAATGGGTGAAGGAAATCGGATTTTCAAATACAAAACATCTAATTAAGTTACAAAAATTTAATACTTTACAAAAAGCTTTTTAAACAAACGTAGTTTCTACTGTATTTATGCCTCCGTAGCATAGTAGCCAATGCGGCAGATCCGTTTCAATTCGGAGCCGATCCTTGTAAAATTGAGGTTTCCTCGATTTGTCGAAAATCTTGATTTTAGACAGCTGCAGATCATGAGTGCAAGTCTCATCGGGGGCTTATTATTTTCTTATTTTTCTTTTTCCCATTTTCATTAAATTTATATAATACACTTTCAACTACAATCTAATGAACATCATCCTCTTCGGCCCACAAACATGCGGTAAAGGAACGCAAGCTAATATTCTAAAGGCTAAACTCAAACTCCCTCACATTTCCACAGGAGACATTTTCAGAGAAAACATAAAAAACAACACACCTCTAGGGAAAAAAGTAAAATCTCTAACCTCCAAAGGTATCTTAGTGTCTGATGAAGTCGTTATCCAAATAGTAAAAGATCGCTTAGCAAAGCCAGACTGCCAAAACGGATTCATTCTTGATGGATTTCCAAGAACAAAACCGCAGGCAGTAGCATTAGACACTTTCGCACCTCCAGACTTTGTTATAGAACTCAGCATAACTGATACAGAAGCCACAAAGCGCATGCTCAATAGAAGAACTTGCTCAAAAAGCGGCCATATCTACAACCTCTACACCATGCCAAAGCCAAAGGATCCAGAAAAATGTGACAGTGACTCTTCTCCTCTCTTTCAACGTGAAGATGATCAGGCAGAACCCATAAAAGAACGATTAAAATTATACCACAAAGAAACAGCTCCACTAAAAACCCATTTTACTAATAAAGGCGTTCTGGCAAAAGTTAATGGAAAACAGTCAATCGAAAAAGTCACCAAAGATATTTTAGCAGTCCTCAAATAATACCTTAATAACCTCAGTAGCATAACTCCCTTTACCTAAAACAAATGATACTTTACACTTCTTCATACCCTTATTCAGTTCATCCTCTTCAAGATCTCCAATCTCTAAATCCTTGATCTTAACATAGAGATCACGCTCACCACCTTCAGCACTCAATTCAGGTATCTCTCTAAAAATAAAATCCCGAGTAGATATTCCCTCTTTCTTCAAAACCTCATCCACATCCTTCCCGTCACTTCCAAATCCTATAATCGGCACACCCCCCTCATCAACTTCCCCAGCCATCTTATTCCAAAACTCCGACTGATAAGCATGCACATACATGGTTAGAATTTTTTTGGGAATCTGTCGTAAAGCACCAACGTAATCTGTCTCATGTAATCCTATAAAATCAGTAACCCTTCTCTCGTAATCACCTTTTCCCTCCAAAACTAATTCCACAGCTTTCTTGAAATCCCTCTTAACAATCATCCTACCAATCTCAGCATTATTCCTGCTAAACCTCTGCTCCCCAAAATAATTCTTAATCTTATCCACTTTCTTTGGTTTTTGAGTAATATTCCGAACAATAATATCAAATCTATTTCCCTCTAAATCACCTAAGCTTATAGGCTCCTTCCCAAATCCAGCAAATTCTACAGAGATATCCTGCAACGTAAAACTATCTAACCTCTCTTTACTACACCCTCTAACACTCACCATCTGCTTGGTTATTGCATTTTTATCCTTACTCCCTGCAAAGCCAAATCGTTTCAAACCTATCCCGATAGCATCTCCAATAGCCTCCAACGCCCTAAGCGTGGTATAATTCTTCTTAGTCATCAAAAAGTAAAGATACTTGCCACTATCATCCATCTCAAGATTACCTTCCTCTTCAACCAGAAAGTCATCTGGTTGTTCCTTTATCTTGTACATAACATAAAAGAATCCCTCACACTTTAAAAACATAATACTTTTAAACACTTTTAAATCTTCTAATCCCACGGACCCGTGGCGCAGTCTGGATACCTTTAGTAGGACACATTAGTCGCGAATCCCTCCTAAGGATTAGGTCCCGAGTTCGAATATCCCATCAGGGAATCGAAAGTCTCGGCGGGTCCGTTTAAGATCAATGATAAAACCAATCCACCTTAAAGAAGCATGGAGAATCTTCAAGCATCACCTTAAAGTAAAGAGAAAAGGATTTACACAATACCAAGGTTCCCCTGAAGAAATATGCAAACAGGTAGTAGATGATTCTTTTAATAAAGAGAAGCAATACTACCAAGTATCAGCTGGTCATTTTGTAGAATTCTATTCAAGAGATTTTGGTTGGTGCACAGAATCCCTCCTAGAGCTAGGAGAAAAAGACAAGGTAAGATCAACCCTAGACTACGCATTATCAACCTTCCAAAAACACAACAAAATAACCACAACAATAAACCCCAAAGGAATCCCATTCGACTTCTCAAAATTCGCAGTCGATTCCTTAGCGTACATCATCCACTCCCTCACCTTGCTAAACGACAAATCACTCATCAACCAATACAAGGAATTCCTCAACACACAGATCGCTTCATACTTCAAAAGAGTAGTAGACCCCACCACAGGTTTAGTCAAAAAAGTCCCTTTCTCCTCAATGAAAGACCATTCCCAAAGAAAATCATCCTGCTATGACAATTGTATGATAGCACGCCTACAAACCCAGCTCCAAAAACTCAACCTCAATAACCCATTCAAACCATATAACTATAAAAAAATCATCCTTGATAATTTCTGGAATGATTCTTTTTTCCTCGATGACCTCTCAGGACAAACCCACATCGCAGGGGATGCTAATCTGTTTCCATTCTACAATAAGGTAATCACAAACAAGAATATCATGAAAAAAGCATTCAACGCAATCCATGAGGAAAAACTTGACCAGCCCTTCCCACTCAAATACTCCTCCAACTATGTAAATCAAGACTTCATCTTTGCCCAAAAGTTGGTCCCAGAGTATGAAACAACAACCATCTGGATGCACATGGGCCCCTTATATGTGAAACTCCTCAAATCCCTAGACAAGGAACGCTACCTTAGACACAAGCAAACCTACTGGAATTTAGTAGAAAAGCATAAAAACTTCTTAGAAGTATATAACCCAGCAGGAAAGCCCTACCAAACCTGGTGCTATTCAACAGATGAAAGCATGAGCTGGGCAGCAAATCTCCTCACACTCTAAAATGAAAATATCATTTTTCGAAGAATTCCCAGAAAAAGGAAATTTAGATAAACTCAAACTTATAACCTGGCCAAGTAATCTATTCCTTGCAGCGCATTCTGTTAAAATTTTCAAAATCCTGGAAAAACAAGTAAAATCCATCAATAAAAAGATCACTTGCATATATTGGCCAGTCCTCACACAGGAGGAAGGCTACTGGATTAGTCCACTATCCAGCCCAAAAGCACTAAAGAGAGTATTTGAAGAAATACTTCACATTCCAGTGCCAGTAATGCTTGACCTTGAGCTTCCCTACAGAAAGCCCTCTCGCTGGTTCACAGGCTTGCCAAATTTCTTACCAAATAAAGCCTTGATACATCATTTCATAAAATCCGCAACAAAACAGATTTACACCTATGAGCACGCAGTCCACACAGCCTCAAATATCCTTGGCATTTCCTATAATCTTCCCACAAAAAAGATTTTCATGTATTACACCTCTCAACTACGTGCCCGACATGCAAAATGGTTCATCGACGAACTCATTATACAACACCTCAAGGACCAAAAAAACCTTCTCATCGGTTTGGGTTGCATAGCCACAGGTATTTTAGGAACTGAAAAGATTCTCTCACCCCAAAACCTTGAAAAAGACTTAGAAGAGATGAAAAAACTGGGCATTGGAGAGGTAGTAATCTTTAGATTAGCAGGGTTAAACACAAACTATCTGAGAGTTCTCAAAAAATACATGTCTAGTGGGTAAAACCACTATAACCCATGAATACTCCACAGAGAAGCTCTATCCATCACCCACAACCACTGGACATCCACTCCCCTAGAGTATTTAAACCATCCTTATCATCTTATTCTTAACAAAAACGTGAAGCTCGGAACCTCGGTTCCGACTTCCACATTTTGTGGTGATATCAATGAACAACACAACCCCTTCCCAAATCGAATCATTGTTTTTCAATCAGATTAGAAATCTAACACTAAGACAAAATAACACAACAAAATTACGAATAATCATAGGAGGTTAAAAATGAAATCAATCTTAAATCTATTCAAAAAGCCCAATTACATGGAGTGGAACGAATACTCAGCCCATATCAAGTTTATTAGCGACTATTTCTTCCAACAATCGGTTAGGCATGAAAATATTAGGCACCTCGACTAACACCCCCACCTCCCTGCTGTCCTCTTCGAATACAGCAGGGGAGGGCTATTTCTCCCTAAAAAATAGATACAGTTGTCTATAAAAATTATATAAACATTGAACATAAGATATATAAACATTGTCCAACTCCATCCAATCATGCAGACCATCTCCAAAGAAGAACTAATAGATAGAAAGCACGAATTTCTTGATCAAATCCATAAAGGGCATTTATTTATTTATCCAACAGATACTATCTATGGAATCGGTTGCGATGCCTCTTCAGACATTGCTGTCTCCAAAATAAGGCAAGTAAAATCAAGGTCTCAGGTTCCTTTTTCTGTGATTGCACCTTCAATAGGGTGGATCCATGATAATTGCGAAGTCCCAAAACAAGCTGAAAAATGGATAAATCAGTTGCCAGGACCCTATACCATAGTTTTGCGCTTAAAAAAGAACCATTCCATCTCCAAAGAGGTGAATCCTGATATTGACACTATTGGCGTTAGACTTCCCAATCATTGGATTTCTGGATTAGTAAGAGAATTAAACAAGCCTATAATAACAACCTCTGTAAATAAATCAGGAGATCCCTACATGACCTCTATCGATAATCTTGACCCTGAATTTCATTCTAAAGTAGGTTTTATTATTTATGAAGGAGAAAAGCCAGGAGCTCCATCCCAACTTGTTGATATTGCAAATGAGCAAATGGTTGCAGTTCAACGATAAGGTTTTTAAACTATTCTCTATTTTCTATAACAATGCCTAAAACAAAGCCAAATAAAAGCAAATCTCCTAGACCAAGAGAAAAACTCAAGATTCTTGCAGCAGGAGATATTCATGGAGACATGACCCAGGCAGAACGCTTGGCTGAAAGGGCTAAGAAAGAAAATGTAGATTTAGTCATACTCTGTGGTGATCTTACCATGTTTGAAGAGTCGACAAAAAACATTATCGGACCCTTCAAAAAAAGAAACGAAAAAGTCCTCCTTATCCCTGGAAATCATGAAACAGTTGCAACAGCAGATTTCCTAGCAGAGCTCTACGCTGTTAAAAATATCCATGGCTATTCTGTTAAATACAAGGACGTTGGCATTTTTGGAGCAGGCGGAGCAAACATTGGATTATTCCAAATGGATGAGAAAGAAATCTATGACCTCCTCAAAAAAGGAAATGATAAAATAGAATATCTAAAAAAGAAAATCATGGTTACCCATGTCCATCCCTCTGAAACCAAGATGGAGAAATTTACTCAAATCCTCCCAGGCTCCCCTGGCGTAAGAAAAGCAGTGAAAAAGTTCTCCCCAGATATTCTACTCTGTTCCCATGTCCACGAAGCCGAAGGCATCGAGGAAAAAATAGGAAAAACAAGAGTTATTAATGTTGGGAAGAAGGGCAAGATCTTTGAGATCTAAAACTTAACCCTTAATAACACCCAAAGGCTTCACTCTAACAACCAAGTTACCAATCCCTACTTCATGGCTTACTTTAACAACTTCATCAACATCCTTATACACGCCAGGTCCTTCCTCAACAATACCTCTTTTAGAAGCCCCTCGTAAATAAACATTTTTCTCACGCAGATCATGCATAACCTTTTCCTTAGAAAAATCCCTCATTGCCTGGTTCCTACTCATAACCCTTCCAGCACCATGAGCAGTAGAGGCAAAACTAACTTCTTCAGCCTTCTCAGTACCACATAAAAGATAGCTAGAAGTTCCCATACTCCCAGGAATCAAGACTGGCTGCCCAACATCTCGATACTTTTCAGGTAACTCCTGACGACCAGGACCAAACGAACGTGTAGCGCCCTTCCGATGTACACATACCTCTTTCACAGAACCATCAATCTTATGCTTCTCAAACTTCGCAATATTATGGCAGATATCATAAAGTACATTAATATCATGATCTCCGAAGATTTTATTAAATTCTTCCCGGATATTATGCGTTATCAACTGCTTATTAGCAAAAGCAAAATTAGCAGCCGCATTCATAGCTTTCACATATTTTTGACCCATCGGTGATTGGATAGGCGCATTAATCAACTGTCTATCAGGTAGATTAGCAAAACCAAACTTCTGCTCCATTTTTCTAATAAAAT
>Ga0187833_10004738_pt1 | contig 13130 bp, 12 predicted proteins | sample ETNtaG_37_FD_167968 | JGI IMG/M metagenome (GOLD analysis project Ga0187833, IMG submission 167968) | Marine microbial and viral communities from oxygen minimum zone, Eastern Pacific Ocean - ETNP2014_SV_400_PacBio MetaG (Illumina Assembly) | ecosystem: Environmental > Aquatic > Marine > Hypoxic... | reverse complement strand
TGCTTTAACTGCTTCCTTGAGAATTGAAACCAATTTGGGTGAAACTATCTCTAAAGAATATTTTTTTTCAACTATCCGCCGACCGGCTACACCCATTGTGCGGCGTAGTTCCGGGTCACCCTTCAAAATTCCTAGATATTTAACCCACTCTTTCGTACTACTAGCTAGAAAACCGCTGATACCGTGATCCACAATCTCACTGTTAACCCCCACTGGCGAAGCAATGACCGGCAGGCCCGCCGCCATATACTGGATGATCTTGAATCCGCACTTTCCCTTCTCCCAGGGGGTATCTGGCAAAGGCATAATACCTACATCAAAACGGGTCAATTCTTCTGTCTCGGTTTCAGCATTCCAAGGGATTAGTTTACCAGGAATTTTATTTATATCTTTTTGAACGGCACCAATTGCAGTGAACTCTATATCATTGTTTCTGCAAAAATCTTTCAACGCCCGTGCGGCAATGCTAATATGCCTGGAAGTGCTGGGTGAGCCGACCCAGCCAATTTTAAAAGACCTTGAATCGAAAGTTTCCTTAACGGTGTATTTTGATAGATCCACAACAGTGGGGATGATTTTAACCTTTTTTGTCCCAGCTTTGTGAGCGTAATCAGCTATATATCGGTTACCGGCCACAACAACTGATGAACGAGACATAATTTTTGAGATTTTATTTGAAAGGAAGCCCTTAACTAAAGGATTAGGGTGTTGATCATAACGGTGAAAAACAGCGTCATCAAAATCAAGAACATAAGGGATAGAACTTTTATATAGAGAATTCTCCAAGAAAGCAGGAATCCAGGGTAGTGCTTCTTTTTCTATCCAAAGTAAATCGTAGTTTTGATTCAAGAGAAGAGTTTCAAATCTTTTGAAATAGGCTTTTGCTACTTCATTAAAACTTAATTTAATTTTTTGTGAAAAAAGATTATTAATATATTTTTTATCAAAAAAAGGGGCGACACTTACCTTTAGAGCATCCTTTTCAAGTGAAGGGATAAACTGAAAAAACCGGTACCGGCTACTAGGTCCAGAAGAATGGTATTTTGATAGAATATGAATTTTTAACAAAAGAAAGATTGAATAAGAAGTTTAACTTTAAAAGTTGAGGAACAATTAATCTGTTCAAAAATAATAATATTGATTATTTTTTCAAAAACCTCTGGTTTTACATTTTCATAAATTTATTTAGAAATTTGACCAATTTATGTTCAAGAGGATATACTTTAGTTAAATCTTTAAAATATGAAAAACCAGTGTAATGAAATAATTTATTATTGAAACGGTACTTTCTATTCTTTTTATTATACCTTTCAAGTTCAAAAACATTAATCATATCATTAACAGAATTTTTTAGAGGGAAATTTGAAGCCATCTGATAAGCTTCATTCTGTATTTTTATTCGAGATTTTTCATCATCTAAAAAATGATTGATTTTATCAATTAAATTAAAACCATTAAATGTCTCGTAATGCCTTCCTTTTTCAAAGGGAAATGAATTAATAATTGATTCACTCAACACAAATCGTTTATTAACAATATACTCATATATTCTTGGACTCTCAAAAACATAAGAAAACTCAAAATGTATATTTAAACAAATTTTAGATGATAAAATAGCATTTCTTTTTTCATCGCCCCATAATCCATAAGATTTAGGATACAATTTAAATTTCTTATCGATTTTCTCTAATATTTTTTCTCTTCGATTATTTATTCCAGTTGGTTTTCCGACAAAGAGAACATCATATTCATCACCAGAAATAGATGCATTCGTATCAAAATACTCCATTTCTCGAAAATAAGAGTGAGGTGAAAAATAAATGTTAGGATATTGATTTTTAAAAGAATTATAGTTTACTGGGGACCAATCAAAAAGAATATCATAATTTTTATACAATTTCAGAAATTCATTATATTGACCTGAAGAGTATAATTTAGCACCAGCTTGATTTGTTGGAAGTTGTTCAGTTTGAATCCCAATGTATATAGTCTCATTATAGTTTTTAAATTTATCTTTGAATAAATGAGCACCCACAATAATGAAAATTTCAGGTTTGTGTGAATATTCTATTTCTTCTATAAGTTGTGTTTTATAGTTTGCTTCATTCAAGCATCTTGTCAGAGCTTGAGAGTATTCCTTAAAATATTTTGTCTTATTTACAACGCAAATATTACAACGATTATTATCCATAAAGATAAAATTTAGATCCTGTTAAATAAAATGATTATAGGATAATTATTAAAATTAAAAGAAATAAATTTTAACAATTTTATAAAAGTGTTTAATATTCGCATAATAATTTCATGGTAAAAAATGATGTTCGGTTTTTTGTTAATATAATCATGTAGAAAATATTTCAGAATATATTTTAAATAATATTTTGTCTACATTTGATTTTGCCCTATAATCCAATCCAACTTTTCTACATCTCTTTCTTATGTCATTCTTTTCTTCCTCAAGCAATGAATTAACCTTTTTCATGGATTCTCGAACATTATCTTTATTAAAATTTTCTAAAACCACTCCAACATTATATTTCTCAGCATATAAATCATCTTCTGAAATACCTTTACAGGTAATATATGGTAAACCACATAGAAGATACTCACCCACTTTTGTAGGTGATCTATATTTTTGAGAAGGTGTCGGTGGTACAGCGCTTAATCCTATATCAGCCGATGATATATAATCTTTTAATTCGTCATACGCTAAATTTCCCGTAATAAAATAATTTTCACTGTCAAGACCGGCACTCTGGAATAAAGAATTAATTTCATCTAAGTTATTTGAAGTAACGATTAGAAAGAAAAAGTTTTTACGTAGATCAAATAGAGATTTGCATAACTCCGCAACTTCATCCTTAAAATATAAATCTCCAAGTTTTCCTATATATATAAGGACATCTCTATTGAATAATTTAAATCTCGCCCTAATTCTTTTTCTGCCTTTCTCACGGAAAGTAAAATCAAACTCATCAACGCTGGTTGGTGCACGAATAACTTTCCCTTTAGCACCCCATAATTTTAATTCTTTAACCATATATTTAGTTCCTGTTAGAATATAATCACCATTGATACCCGCAAATTTTTCTATGGAACTTAGTAATTTATATTTTAATGATTTTTTCGACCATAAATCTAATTCAGCCATGAAAAAACTATGTGGCTCGTATGAATACACTATCATTTTCATTGAAAAAATTTTAGAAAATATTATACCGAATGAAGCCGAAATATTTGTAAAAGCAAAAATTGCCTTTGTATTCTTTGATATACGTATTTTCCCAACCAATAATAAAGCATTAATAAAATCATATAACTTTTTTAGAAGTGACAATTCGCCGGTATGATAATTTAACGGATACCAATAGATACCTGATTTAGTTAGATCATACCTTAGTTTTCTTTTTTCATCTCCAGTAATTTTAAAATTTTCTTGTTCAAAAGTTATCAAATAAAAGGAGTATTTGTTTATTTTACTTAAAGTTTTTATGTATTTTAATACTAGATTTTGAAAAAGAGGATCATTGAAACTGTTATATATAAGAACTAATGTTGACTTTCCTTTTGTCAAAATCTTTAGAGAAAAAAATACCTAAATATCACTCGTAAGGCTTTGAAGGGGGTTCTTTTATCAAAAAGGTAGCTTAATAACATGATTCTTGTAATCCTATATTTTAAATAGATCAATGTTTTTCTACTAACACTGTGTTCAGTTTTTACAATTTTATACAACTGTTTGTATCCATCCTCTAAACCTTCAAAATTTGACATTGCTGAATTTTCAGATATACGGTAATGTAATACTTCATCATTAGTGAAATCATATTTCTTACCCTTTGAAATAGAAAGGTAAAAACATAAATCTTCAGCATGAGTCATCCTTTCATTAAAATGATAAAAAATATTTTTTTCGCGCTTTATCATCCAAGATGGACCAAAAAGGCATTTTTGATTAATTCGTAAAAGTTCATTGTAAGGATATCCTTTAAAAGAAGGTTTATAAAAGCGGATTCTTTTTTCCATGCTCTTATTTTTTGTTATTACAACGCCATCAACAAATGTAACATCAGGATTTTGACTAAAAACCTTGATTCTAGAATGAATACTGTTTGGTGGGATTAAATCATCAGAATCTAAAAAACAAAAATATTCACCTCTCATTTCGGAAAAAGCAAGATTACGTGCTGAACTAACACCTTGCCTATTTTGTTTAAAATACTTAATTCGATGATCTGAGAATTTATTGGCAATTATTTCTGAAGAATCGGTGCTACCATCATTAACTATTATTAATTCCCAATTAAAATACGTTTGGCATAATACAGATTTAATTGCTTGACCAATGAATTCTTCACAATTAAAGACAGGCATAATAACGGTTACAAGAGGATTTACTGAGTAAAACATTTTATTTTTGTAAAAATTTTATCTAACTGCTGTTCATATAAGTGATTATGCGCATATTTTATTCGTTTATTGCGATTTTCCAAAGAATTATATTTTTCCAAATTATTTATAACATGATTGAATAATTCAAGATAGTCTGAGTTAATGGTTGACATTTTTATCATTTCATTTTTGTCTTTAAACTCACTTGTGTAGGTTGATATAATAATTTTGCCAGAACCCAAATATTCCATAATTTTATGAGGGTTTGACAATTGTTTTTGATTTTGATCAGCTGTATAAGTAATAATATTTGCATCCATTTGGGTTAAATATCCATGTATTTTATCACTTGAAATGGCTCCAAATAATTTTACATTTTTATAATTTAAAATGTTATAAATAATTTTATCAGATAATTTATTGGTTGGAGAAAGATGGTTTGAATTCTTAGGACCAAAGAAATAAAAATCAATATTTTGATTTTGTTTTATAATTTGAGTTATTAAATTCCAATCAATATATTTAATTGTAAGATTCCCAAGATATCCAATTTTGATTTTATTGGAATTCAATTGAGTTACAAATTTAGATTTTGTAGGACCCTGCCAACCATGATTAATCTTATATGTATTTTTATTATATTTCAATAATTCATTTTTTATATATTCAGTTGTACAAAAACAAATATCAGCTGTTTTTGCAGCTAATTTTAAATTATGGATGGTATTATAATCGACAAGATGAAGTATTTTTAATATATCCTTCTTTAAGTATGACATGTTAAAAAATCGTGAACTTTCAAAATTCCATAATATATCAAAATCGATTCCTAACCACTTTTCAATTATATTTAATTGAAGTTTAAAGATTTTACCATTGACGAATGATGGCATGAACCGTTTACCTTTAATTATATCCACATAATCGACAACATATAGTTTACCTTTATCAATATTCATTATTAATTTATAATTCTTTTGTATGTCCTTAATTGGTGGATTCAAAAAATAGACTTCATTTCCTATTTTAGCCAATTCTTTTGCATAATGATGTTTTGATACACCAAAATCACCCCATGCTTGAGGTGATATAATTAAGATTTTTTTATTTATTACAAGACCCTGTAATTGAACTAATTCTAATAATATAAAAAGACAAATTTATTATCTAAACATAATAATTTCATAGTTTCCTAATCCAAATATTACCTCCAGGATTTGAAAGTGATATTGGCATTTTATCTTTATACCAATTATAATGATAATGCTCAAGAAAGGTACTGAATAAAATTATTTCATAATGATTATTATACATTAGGAATGCTTTTAAAAAGTATGCTTCATTCCATCCAAATCCACCATCCATAAGTACCCAATTTTTTGGATACTCAAATGGAAAAAATATGTCGTGAAAATGAATAACAACTCCAGGTTTTAAACTTGGTAAAATTCTAAACAATATATCATTTACATCGCTTCCAGTTTTTGAAACATGAGATGAATCAATAAACAACAGATCATCAGTTGTTAAAGATGAAAAAATATCAATTGGAACATTTTGAACTTGTCTTGGAATTAAATTAATTAATTCATAATCATCTTTACGTAATAAGCTTTCCAATCTTTTAGGATTTGGATCAATAAAAGTTAATTCTATATTGTTATCAAAATATTTCTCGTTGGTATCAACCATTAATGCTGATGAATATCCTGACCCAATTTCTACTATTTTATGTGGTTTAAAATAATTCATCATTGAAAACAAATATATGGAATCAGCGTGCCCGTATGTAGAATTCTTTATGGAGTACCGTAAAAATTTATTTTGATGACTATTATACGGAAAATCATTGAAATATTGAGATAATTGATCCAATAATTCTAATTGGTATTTTTCATTTAATTCAATCCCTTTTATCTCTTTTTGAGTGATTTTGAAAATACTTTGGTTTTTTAATATTTCATCCCCATTTACAATTGGACTATAATAATGACCAGGAGGATATTTTGTTAAATAAGAATATAGATTCTTTATAAATGGTATATTTTTTAATCTTCTTTTTATCAACTTAATAATTTTGATTTAACCACTTATATTACATATTTAATAAACCAAAATAGACCTTTTTATATTTATCACTCACAATTTTGGAATTCCAATATTTTTTCCCATATTGGTAATTTACTAATCCCATTCCTTTTTTAGATAAATCCAATCCTTTCATTACCGCGGCCGCAACGTTTTTTGGGTCATTGTTATCGAAAGTTGAGTTATCTGTTTCCTTAAGTATTTCTCCTATTAAACCTTTGTTAATTCCTACAACTACTTTCTTAAATGAAAATGCCAATGAAACAAGACCTGAGTTTAAGTTCTCTAATCTTGGAATGAAAACTATGTCACAAGCATTTAAATAAATTTGGATCTCCTTATTTAAAACGAATCTGGATTCTAATTTATAATATGGATGTATTTTGTAAAATAATTCTTGACCTTTTTTTAGTAACGGTCGTGATGAAAAATTCCATCTTGGGGCTAAAATTATTTTATTCTTGATCGGAATATCCATAATTGCATTTTTAATAAGTCGAGATTCTTTTTTATTTCTAATTGCTCCGAAAGTTAAGATAACCTGCTTATTATCTGGTAATTTAAGATTTTCCCTTGCTTCTTTCATATCTATTGTATTGATATATGAAGTATAAAGACCATGCGGAATGATTTCATGGCTTTGACGAAGTAGAAAATCCATACCATTATATCTTTTTTTATATTCATCTACACTAAACCGTCCAAAATGCACAATTGCATGTGAATACTTTGAAATTAGTTTATAAAGTGCACTTCCTTTTTCATCTTTATATAACCAATTTTTATGGGGATGTGAATTATGTCTAGTTAATAAAATTTTTGATTCTTTTTGCCAGTAAATTAATATTTTTTCAAGCTTTAATAAATCTTCATTTGAAATAGTTCTCCAATCAAATAATGACTCCGGCCAATGCAGGTGTATAATATCATAATTAAAGTTGGTATTTTTTCCATTTTTCCAAAATTCTTTTCGATCCATAACCACTTCAAAATCCTTAGACATTATTCCAGCAAGTTCATCAACAAAGGGATTTCCTTTATTTTTATCTATTGGAAAAAGAACAGCAAATTTTTTCATAAATTTTTATTAATTAATTAGAAATTATGTATAAAACTAACGATCAATAAACTATTATGGAAGTTCCATAATATTGTTAGAAGCTGTAGCTGGCAAAAAATTCTTGAATTTTTTTTGAAAAGCTTTTCTACTCTTATACCATGACTTATCAAAATGTCCAGTTGATCTATGAAGAATTTGAAGTGGAACAACAAGGTTATTAAAACCCAATCTATGCGCTTGAAATGTATAGTAAATATCATAATAATGCCAATCACCGTAGAAGGCCCTAGGTTTCCGTAAATCTATTTTCTTCAATGTTTCTCCTTTAATTGCTAAAAATAGACCATCCAAAACCACTGCACATCCAAATAAAGGACCAAAACATTTGAATTTAGAATTTTCTATGTCCTTACCGTGAAAAATTGACCCCAATAAACTTTTCTGGTCATTCCACCATTTTCCTGAATTGTCTAAATATCTGGTACCAGCGACACCAATAAAACCGACGTTATCAATTGGTACAGTTCGCTGAATAATTGACTTGACAAAATGAGGCTCTGATAAAATCTTTATATCATTATGGCACATAATAACTAAATCATTATCATTTATATCGGTGGTCCCCGAATAATACGCATCAAAAAGACTTTTTTTTCCAATTTGATAATTAACATCAAATCCAACAATCTCTAAGTAACTTTGTAACTCTATATTCTTGTCATTTTCATGCGCAATTGGAATAATTGCTACTTTATTGTAAGTCAAACTAAAATTCCTCATGCTGTTTCATTAAATACGACTCATCAATACGTAATATTGTATCATCAATATATCCTAATTTTCTGATCACTGACTTTTTAATACCTCCGAAATATTTTTTGAACATTTTTCCCAATATAAATTTTTTGGATAACACAATTCAATTATTTCAATTTACTCCTAACTTTTTCCCCTATTTTTCTCAAAGATCTTTTTCAACTTGTATATTAATCGTTTTGAATGCGAAAAATGAACCTTATCCCACGGCGCCGGGTTATATGGAATCAAAAACTCCTTTTTCTTTTCGTCTAGATTATTTGTTCTAACTATCTCCTCCTTAATTCTAGGAAAAAATTGATACTTATTTAGTACTAGGTTTCTGGAATAATTAATCGCTTCAAATGATTTGGACCACATATCACGTCCAATTGTTTCTTGAATTTTCTCTAATGACAACATCGGATCCTTTGGATCTATTAATATAAATGAATCATCAGGAAAATATTGGTTAATATTGGGACATCCGAAGTAGATTGGCATTGTCCAAGTAAGGAAACAGTCTGAAATTTTTTCAGTCCAGTAATTATTATAACAGCTGTTTTCAATAGCAATACTATATTTGTAAGGATACAAGGCTTCGAATTTGTCAGTGATTGGATTAATTCCACGCCCATAAATATCTATGGATGTATTAGATAGTCTATTTAAATATTCATAAAATTTTAATCTTTCTTTATGACCTTTCAACCAATTTTTATTGCTTAATACAAAAGAACATTTATCCATTTTATCTGATAATTTTAAATTATAATTAATGAGATCATTGTAAGTCTTGTTTACTTTCCATGGAAGGGATCCATGAGAATTAATAACATTATTATTATTTACTTCAGTATGTTGAGTAATAACCTTATCAAAATAATTAAATGAATTTAAATGAAAATCGTGATATTCGGTTGGTGGTTCCATTGAAATCAACCATTTTCCTGTTTTTGAGCATTTAATTCTTATGTCTTCTCGAGGTCTATTGCAAACAATTAGGAGATCACATTCATCAACTTTTTCAAATGTAAAATCTATTCCCTCCCAATGACCTTTTTCATCCGGTGTTTGTCTCAACAATGTATTCTCACTTTTCCAATCAATAACTACTCTAACCAACATAATACTTAAGCACTAAACATTAATGCTACTTTGTTATAAAGTTCAGAAACCTCTTTTGAACTATATTCTGAGAATAGTGATGGATTGAAAAACTTTTGAATTAAATATACAATCTTTCCAATCCTATAATTTGAAGTATACCTTACTATTTTCTCAATTGATTCCCGATTATCTAACATTTTTTCAATAGTAATTCTATAATCATTAAATCCATTCTTTGTAAGGATAGATAATAACTCTTGGTCTCTGATCAAACCTCCAAGAGCTGATTTGTTAGATTTATGGTAACAATAAGTTGAAAACACCATTCGATTGGGAATAAATTTACAGTATTTCGACGCTCTCATAAACCACTCCCAGTCAAAACCATAATGATATTTAACATTTAACGGTCCAGTTCTATTCCAAAGTCTTTTTGTCCAAAATGTACTTGGTTGAATAAGATAATTATAATCAAATGGTAGTCTAAATGAATTATAGTTTGAAATAACATCGCTTACCCAAATCTCATCATTTACCTCATTATAATATTCACAATTTCCAAAAACTAATTGACACCTTTTTACATCTAACTTGTTGGCAATTTTTTCCAAGGTTCCTTTATTATAGTAATCATCACTATTCAACCAACCCAGGATATCTCCAGTTGCCTTAGAAAATCCTTTATTTATTGCATCACTTTGCCCATTATCTGGTTTACTTGTCCAGTAACTTATATGATTTGCATACTTATTAATTATATCAACACTTGAATCATTACTTCCCCCATCAATAATGATATATTCCAAGTTAGGATAATTTTGAGAAATTACACTTTTAATTGTTCGTTCTATATATTCCCCTTGATTGTAAGAAGGCGTGACAATTGAAATCTTAGGTAGATTCAATTAACCCATAATCCTTTATTTTTGGAAGAGAATTCTATTAATAATTCTTTTTAACAATATATTATATCTTTCTTTTATCGGAGTATAATATATTAGGGAAATAAAAAATAATACTGAGAAGTCTAGGAACCTCCTGTCAATAATATTCGTTTTCCACTCCCAAATTTTATACAATTCTGAAAAATAGTACTGAGCCCTCAGACGCGTAATTTCACCTGATTTTGCCTTTTCAATTATAGTCAAAACAGTTTGTATGTAATACTTTCTTTTTATTATATCCCATGATTTTTTGTTCAACTCATTAATTACGATAGATTCCCATTTGGAAAAGAACTGTGCTATTCCTTTTAAACGTTGATCTAAATTTTTGTGCATCCTAGGACTATCATGATCAGGATAATACACAAGCCCAATTTCTGGAAGATCTATTGAAAAATTATAATAAGCCATCTTTAACCAAATATCATGGTCTATACAACTAATTAATTCTTCTGAGTGACCACCAATATATAGAATAGATTTTCGTGGTATAAGCATACATGATTGAGGTAATAACACACCATTGTAAATATATTTATCCATGGACCCTTTGGTTGACGGAATAACATCTGATACTAATTTCTCATTTTCAACTTTACAGGTGCCACACACAATCATTACATTTTTGTTAGAATACTTACTCGCTACTTTCATTTGAGCTGAAATTTTATTCGGTAACCATCGACAATCATCATCAATAAAAGCTATATATTCGCCATTAGATTCAGTTGTTCCAGTGTTCCTAGCGGCCGCAAGGCCTTTTCGCGCTTTGTGAAAATAATAATATATCCGATTATCAGATAATGATTTAATATATTCTTTTACTCCACTTTTAGATCCGTCTTCAACAACGATAATTTCAAGATTATTATATGACTGTTTCAATACATTGTCGATCGCACCTATACATAAATGATATCTAGAAAAGGTTGGAATAATTACTGAAACTAAAGGTTGCTTTTTTACTATTGTAATCTCAATAACAACTATCCTTCAAAAGTATATGATATTTCTGGTAGTGGTTCAGAAGAATATGCCTGGACATTAAAATAATCTAAAATTTTCTCAAGTCTCATAATTTGATCATTAGTAAAAAAGGATTTCCAATATTTTATTTGATCCATTCCTTTTAAAGGACTACGAGAGTCTCCTGTTATACTCCTTTTATTAATTTGACTTATGAGCAATTTTGAATCAATATCTATATTCCATTCATCTATAATTCGATTGATTGATTGTTCGGGTTTTAAAACAAGATCTTCATAATTAACAGTGATCCAATCAATATTATTTCTCTTGTTATTTAGAACAGTTTTATTCGTAATACACCAATTAACCAAAAGAACTTCATCTTTATTTTTAATGGTTTTAAGAAACTCTTTATGATAGTCATAAATATGATTAAATGGAATATTAGGTATTTCAAAAGAAAGTTTGTCCGGCATATTAACCCACCCACCATGTCTCATTTGTGAAGATAATACAGCAAAGGGATGTCGTTACAAATATATCGGTTTATAATTAAATTTAAATTGTTTAGTCAACCAAGGTAATAATGCATTCCCTCTACAAATTTTTATAATTAAAAACCTAGCGTTTGTTAATCTTTTTGAGTCTGTAAGCTGGGTAGTCCATGAATTTAATATTTTACCCGAAAAAACCTTTTGAAATAGATGATAAGCTTCATCCCATTTAAAATCTTCAGGTATATATTGTCTCCAACCAAAATTTAATTTACGAAAATGCTTAGAATGTTCAAGATGTAGAGGTTCCCAAATTATTTCAGTATCGGGTATTAAAGAAATAATCTCCGTAACCCAAGTACTACCTCCTCTGGGCTCTGAAAAAATAATAAAATTATTTAATGGATCATATTCCAAATTTTTTGAAACATAATACCAATAATACAGCGAACAATAATTTATAAATGTATTATAAATGAAAATGAAGGGGAAAAAGAGTATTATTATCTAAAATTTTGTGATTATTCAACAGTAGTAAAACCTTCTCTATTATCATGTATAGAATCCCAATACTGTCCAAGTTTTTTAAATTCAATATTATCTGTAAGCCTACAATGAATAATGATCCTGTCTATGTCCCGAGGTTCATATAAACGGTCTGAATAAAACAATGATTTTGTTGCATTTTTTATTTTTCTCATGAAATTGTTATTCTTTTTAAATTTATGGTTCAAGTTCAAGTGGTTGATTAGATTAATACGTAATCCCAATGAATTCAACGTATCTATTATTCCTTTTTCATTAAAAAATGATACACTTGTAGGGTCATAAGGGCTTTCTTCTTTAACTGGACAATATAACATGGCGTGTTTAGATTGATCATAACTTATAGCGGTTTCAAGTAGCATTATTCCGTTAGGTTTCAAAATATTTTTTATAATTTTAAGAGCCCAGAAAGGATATCTAAGATGATAAAGCGTTCCAGGGAAAAGAACAATATCAAATAAACCATATAGCTCAGGAGTTAGGTCAAAAAGATTTTTCTCATAAATTTTAACCTTTGATTTAAAAAAGGGGATAAGAAAATCAACAGCCGCTTTTGAAATATTATTATCAATTCCAATAACATCAGAAGCTCCAAATTTCTCAGCTTCAAAAGAAAACAATCCATCCCTACATCCTATATCAAGTACACGTTTATCCTCAAAATCAATGTTTTTCATAGAATCCAATACCATTCTGGTAAGATCATATACAAATTCAACGCCATTGGTTGAA
>Ga0187833_10004737_pt1 | contig 13130 bp, 13 predicted proteins | sample ETNtaG_37_FD_167968 | JGI IMG/M metagenome (GOLD analysis project Ga0187833, IMG submission 167968) | Marine microbial and viral communities from oxygen minimum zone, Eastern Pacific Ocean - ETNP2014_SV_400_PacBio MetaG (Illumina Assembly) | ecosystem: Environmental > Aquatic > Marine > Hypoxic... | reverse complement strand
GAGCAAAAAAAATAACTAGTTCAAATGGATTTTTTACTGGATTTCGAAATCGAACAATTGACAAAGCCCCTATCATTCCAAGTGAAAGAGCAATATTTCCAGATATTAAAGTCGTTATAACCATAGTTCACCGCAGGCAATAACGCATAACTCATTGTATGATGATACGTCATTGCCCAAGTTTGTTTTGCATAACCCAAGGCAAATCTGACACTTAGGCCACTTAATATAGATAAAATAACAAACAATAAATATTCTAGATGACTTGGATCTTGCATGATAAAATTTTATTCATTCATATTAAACTAATCAAGATTTTTAATTTTAAAAAGTAAAAGTAGTCCAACAATCAGTAAAATAATAGCAGCAGAAAACCCGATTCTTTGACTTCCACTCACAAAAGTAAGGGTACTGACCAATACTGGACCAAGAAATGAGGTTAATTTTCCTGAAGTTGCAAATAGACCAAATCCTTTGCTCTGATCTTCATTTACTAACATTTTTGATATAACAACTCTGCTAGCTGATTGAATTGGACCTATGAATAAACCATTTATGGTAGCAAAAACAAAAAAATATATTTTAGTATAGGAAAATAAAATTAAAATAGAAGAAGTTATTATTCCTAACAATGATAAGATAATTATTTTTTTTGAACCCAAAATATCGTTAAAGTACCCACCAATTATTGCTCCAATCACTGCAGAAACATTCATTAAAATTGATAACTGAAGTAGTTCTTTTATCGATAATTGAAATACCCCAACAGCAAATATTCCACCCATTACTATGATTGCATTAAGTCCGTCTGCATAGAGCATTCTAGCAATCAAAAAGATTCCGACTTTTTTTAATCCCTTATCCCAAACAAGTTTTTGGATCTGAAAAAATAGACCCAACTCATTTTTAGTTTCTATTAAAGTTTTATTTGTACTTATTAACAAAGGTATTGAAAATATTAAAAACCATAAGCTTACAAAAAATGAAATTGCTCTAACATTTTCATAATTTTCTTTATTTAGACCAAATATGGGATTTTCAGTATCTATAAATAATTTTATTGCCAAAAGTAAAACCAATATGCCACCTAGGTATCCTAACGCAAAACTTGCCCCAGAGGTTTTTCCAAGATTTTTTTCTAACGAAACAGTTTTGAGCAAAGCATTGTAAAATAATAAGCTTAATTCATAAAAAAAATTTGCAACTACCACAATTATTAAAGTGAAAAAAATGTAGTCTTTTGAAGGTTTTGCAAACCAAAGTAAAGTAGTTAAAATAATGCATAATAATGAAAATATTCTTAGAAAAGTAACTTTTAGGTTTTTTTTATCAGAAATGGCACCTAAAAATGGCCCAATTACTGCAACGGCAAAACCTGAAACTCCAATAGCCCAACCCCAATAAGATTGTCCCAATATAGAATCTTTTACAATTTGTTGTGCAAAATAAGTTGAAAAAATAAAAGTAATGATAATTGTCGTAAAGGATGAATTTGCAAAATCATAGAGTGCATAATTAAATATTTTTTTCATAAATTTATAAGGATAATTGCTTATTTTCTTATATAACAACAATATTATCTTAATTAATACAAAAACCGAAGATCGCCAAGTGAACAAAGTTATCGAATTAATAAAAAAAATACCAAAAGCTGAATTGCATTTACATATCGAAGGTTCTCTAGAACCAGGCCTTATGTTTGAGTTGGCTAAAAGAAACAAAATAGAAATCCCCTTTAAAAGTATTGATGAAATCAGAACTACTTATAATTTTCATAACCTTCAATCATTTTTAGATATTTATTATCAAGGAAGCAAAGTTCTAATTAATGAGCAAGATTTTTTTGACCTTACTTGGGCTTACCTAATAAAATCCAAAAAAGATAACATTGTTCACACAGAAATTTTTTTTGATCCTCAAGCTCACACTGGTAGAGGAATTGAATTTGATCTAGTAACCAATGGTATTCACAGGACCATTTTGAAAGCTGAAAAAGAGCTAGGAATAAGTTCAAAAATTATTATGTGTTTTTTGAGACATCTTGATGAACAGTCAGCTTTTAGAACGTTAGATCAGGCCTTAAGACATAAAGATAAAATTATTGGAGTAGGTCTTGACTCTTCAGAAATTGGCAATCCTCCACGTAAATTTAAACGTGTATTTAATAAAGCAATGCAAGAAGGTTTTTTTACCGTGGCTCATGCAGGAGAAGAAGGGCCACCTGAATATATTTGGGAGGCTTTGGACCTTCTTAAAGTAAAAAGAATTGATCACGGTATACATTGCTTAGAGGATGAAAAGCTCGTTCAAAAATTGCTTGATGATCAAATTCCCCTAACAGTTTATCCACTTTCAAATGTTAAGCTTTATATTTTTAAAAAACTTAAAGATCACAATCTGAAAAAGTTGTTGAACAAGGGACTGATAACCACTGTTAACTCCGATGATCCTGCTTATTTTGGAGGATATCTAAACTCAAACTTTATTGAATGCCAAATAGCTTTAAATCTTACTAAAGAAGATATAAAAAGACTGGTCATAAATTCATTTAGATCATCTTTTTTAAACGAAGATGAAAAAAAAAAGTGGATAGTGCAGATTGATAATTTTGTCTAATTGGATATAGGTGTCTTTATTTTTTTTCTAAATATGTTTTCCATATTAAATTTAAACAATTTTCAAAGTGTTTAGCATATTGTTTTGTATTACTTAAGGGAGATTTTAGAAATTTATTTCTTAATTCTTTTTTAATTTGAAACAATTTTTCCAAATCTGAAGCCTTAGAAATAGCTTTTGAAACATAATCCCTTTCATTATCTGCTATCCAATCGTCCATGCCCAAATTTTTATTTATACTCACCCCAATTCTGGAATAGAAATTATTTCCTTTTTTTGTAAGTAATGGAACTCCCATCCAATTCGCTTCTAAACTTGTAGTAACCCCTGAATAGGGAAATGGATCCAGCGCAATATCAATTTGATTGTATTTTTTTAACATTTCTTCCCTTGTTTTAGATCTGCCCTCGGTGATTATTTTTTCAGCACTTATTCCATTTTTTTGGAATTTTTTTCTTATATTTTTCACCATTTTCAGATTATCCAATTGTTTAGCTTTTAGGAAAAGCTTTGAATTTTCAAGTCTTTTTAATATTTCTGACCATATATCTATTACATTGTCATTTATTTTAGACAGATTGTTAAAACTTCCAAAAATAACATTTTTTTTATTTTGGTAGCTACTGTGATCAATTTTAATATCATCATTTATTAAAATACATTGAAAAGTATTTGGTATTTGAAAAATTTTCTCAGTATAATATTTTTGATCACTTAGTGGGACAACATATGGGTCTACTATAATATAATCCATTTCTTTTAGACCGGTAGATGCATTGTAACCTATCCAGGTTACTTGGATAGGCGCAGGTTTATTCACAAAAATTGATAGTCTATTTTTTGCAGTATGGCCGGAAAGATCAAATAAAATATCCACTGAGTCTTTTCTAACTAAATTAATCACTTCTGTGTCATTTAAATGATTAACTTTTCTCCAAACGTTAAATCTTTTTTTAAGTTCTAAAGTTATTTCGTCCATTCTATTTGAGTTTGAATAAGCTATTAATTCAAATTTTTCGTCACTTATATGATTTATTGTATTTAATAGATAATAACTTACAGGATGATTCCCATAATCTCCTGATACAAATCCAATTCTGATTTTTTTTTCTGTTTTTTTTATTTTTGGAAACTGTCTTATTTTACCTAAATCAATCTTGGGTAAACTTTGTTTGAATTTTTGTGCTAATTCAAGATAAAGATTTAAATCAAAATATTTACTAAAATTTAAACAAAATAAATAATTTTGATATGCTCCAGAAAAGTTAGGATTTATTTTGATTGCAGACTTAAAGTTTAGTATAGCTAGGTCAAATTTCCCGATTTCTTGGTACAAAGTACCCAAATTGTTGTAGGAGGCAAAATAATTTTCATTAAATTTAATTGCGAGTTTATAGTTATCAATTGCCTTTTCATAATCCACTTTTTTTTTATATAAATTACCCAGACTGTAATATGCATTGCTATCTTTAGAATTAATTTTCAGCATTTCACGAAAATATTTTTCGGATTTTTTTTCTTGATTTAATTTGTTATACAAGTTTCCAAGCAATAATAATGTTTTTATTGATTTTGAATTAATTTTTAAGCATTTTTTTGACTGTAAAATTGCTTCGTCGTATTTTTTTAATTCATAAAGCGATTTTAATAAATTAAAGTGTGCTTCAAAAAAATCTGATTTGATATGGATAGATTTTTGAAAATAACTAATCGCTCCTTCTATTTTATCAAGTTTTAATAGAATTAATCCATAAATATTAAATAATTGATAATCTTTCGTATTTCTTATAAGTAAATTTTTAGCTAGACTTTCTGCTTTTAAAAAGTTACCCAAATTATAATTTTGGATTATGTCTTTAATTTTTTCTTCAAACGTCATGATATTATTTACCAAATTAATTAAACTAATTTAAAATGTAGAAATGATCAAAAAATTATTTGATAAATGTGTAGATTGGGCTGGTCGAAAATATGCAAATTTTGCACTAGCTATTGTTTCTTTTATAGAAAGCTCCTTTTTTCCAATACCCCCCGATGTGATGATCGTTCCAATGGTTGTCGCAAAAAAACAACATTTTGTTAAAATAGCTTTAATCGCAACTACGTTTTCTGTCTTAGGCGGTATGTTTGGATATTTGATAGGTTATGTTTTTTTTAATGAAATTGGTTTTAAAATTTTTGAAATTTACGGCTACGAAAATATAAACATATTAAAAGAAATATTTTCAACTAAAGGGGGTATGCTGTCTTGGTTTGGACTTTTATTTACAGCAGGATTTACTCCTTTGCCATTTAAAATATTAACAATAACTAGTGGATTTATACATTATAATATATTCGTTTTTATTTTAACTTGTGTGATTACCAGAGGTTTAAGATTTTTTTTAGTCGCATTTTTAACAAATAAATTTGGTTTGAAGATAGGACCTTTTTTGGAAAGAAAAGCAGGTAAATTGACATTCATAATTGCTGTAATAGTAGTTCTTTTTTGTTTGGGAGTTTATTTTTTAATAATAAGAAAATAATGTTAGATCAAAAAAACAATATAATTTTAATTATTATTTTTTTTATAATTTTGCTATCAATTATCTCTGCATTAATAATTGAACACGCCCTAGGTCACAAACCATGTAGCCTCTGTCTTTATGAGCGAGTTCCTTATTTTCTTTCCGCTCTATTAATGATTAAAATATTCTTTTTTAAGAAATACGAAAAAATTACTTTATTTATATTGTTTTTAGTCTTTACGGTTAGTGCATTGCTTGCATTTTATCATTTTGGAATTGAACAAGGTTTTTTTTATGAATCTTTTATTTGTAATGTAGAAGAGCAGTCAGAAATTTTATCAAAAGAACAGCTGCTTAAGGAGCTAAATAAAAATATTGTAAGCTGTAAAGATGTAACTTTTAGAATCTTGGGCTTATCGCTTGCAGCTGTTAATACTATTTTATCTATTGTATTAAGTATTATTTTTTTTAAATTATTTTTTAATTATGGTTCCAGTTCAACATCCCAATACAAATAATCCATCCAGCTCTCATGCAAAAAATTTGGTGGAAAATTTCTACCATTTTGATGCAAATCATCCACTGTTGGTCTAAAGGGCTTTCTAAATAATTTCATTCCAGAAGCAGAATGCAGTTTGCCTCCTTTTTTAACATTGCAAACTGAACAAGCTGTAACAACATTCTCCCAATCAGTAAGTCCTCCTTTGGATTTTGGTAATAAGTGATCAAAGGTTAAATCACTTTTATCTCCGCAATACTGACAAGTGAATTTATCTCTAAGAAATACATTAAATCTAGTAAAATTTGGATGCTCCGAAGGTTTAATAAAACTTTTTAACGCAATTACACTTGGTAAATTCATTTCCAACGAAGGACTTCTTACTTTTCTCTTGTAGTTAGAAACAATACTTACTCTCTGAAGAAAAACAGACTTAATGGCATCCTGCCAACACCACAGGGACAGCGGATAATAGCTTAAAGGCCTAAAATCAGCATTTAATACTAACGCTGGACATCTCTCCAACGGAACTGTTTCTGATGCTGCTATTATCATACAAATAAGTTAGCCGATACCAGTAAATATTTCAAGGAATAGTTTTGTAATAATATTATTTCATTTATAAAAGATTTTTTCTTAGAAACTCTAATCCAAGACTTGAACCTTCAACGGATATTTTATGTTCACAATTTTTAAAAAGTTTAGTTTTAATTTTCAAACTCTGCTTCACTAAAAACTCTTTATTTTCTAGTAAATGGCTTGGCGATATAATGGCATCATTATCTCCATGCATCAAAAATATTTTAGGTCTTGAAACAATATTGTCAGATAAGTGTTGCTTATTAATTATTTTTCCAGAATAGGCAACTAAACAATTAATTTGCTCTTTTTTTTTGAGTGCCGTCTGAATAATTATCATAGAGCCTTGGCTAAAACCAACCAATGCAAGATTTTTTATGTCCAGCTGATAGTCATCAAGAACTTGATCCAAAAAAGTATTAAGTTTTTTTTCAGCTACTAATGATTTCTCGAGAATCATTTCATCATTTTCTACAGACATATCAAACCATTGATAGCCGAATGGATTCACTGCACAAACTTCTGGAGCGTTTGGACATAAAAATGCAGCATCTGGTAAAAATCTCCTCCAGTTGAGAGCAAGAGTACTTATATCTTGACCATCGCCGCCATAACCATGACATAAAATAATAATTTGCCTTGGTTCATTTTTTGAAAATGATGAAAAAGATGTTACATCAAAAATATATTTAGTCATAATTTGATAATTATCTATAAAAATTTATCATTTCTAAAATCAATTGATTTTGACATAAAAAACACATACTTAACATATGAAAAATGAAAAACATATGAAAAATGAAAATAGAACAGTCTGGAGTGCAAGATTTAAAAGTCCTATTTCAAAAATTTTTGAACAAATTGGAGCATCAATTGACACTGATAAAAGATTGTTTGAAGAAGACATTTTAGGATCAATTGTACACACTCAAATGTTAGTTAAACAAAAAATAATTAATAAAAAAAGAGGCAAAAAAATAATTGATGGTCTAAAAAGAATTAAAATTGAAATTAAAAAAGGTAAGTTTTTTTTCAGTAAAAAATACGAAGATATTCATTTGAACATCGAAAAACGACTTTTTTCAATTGTTGGAAAAGATGCTGGTTATTTACATATTGCAAGATCAAGAAATGATCAGGTAATTACGGACCTTAAACTATGGTTAAAAAAATCATCAATCAATGTAGTTAAAAATTTGGATAATTTGATTAAAAGTTTTTTAAAAAAATCAGAAAGTAATATTCAAACAATAATGCCTGGTTTTACTCATCTTAAAAATGCTCAACCAATTTCTTTTGCACATTATTTGCTGGCTTATGTTGAAATGTTTAGAAGGGATAAAAAAAGATTTTCCAATAATATTGCAAACCTAGACGAATGTCCTTTAGGAGTAGCTGCCTTGGCGGGCACTTCCTATAACATTGATAGAAATTTTACATCGAGAAAATTAGGTTTTAAAAAACCAACTTCAAATTCAATTGACACTGTATCTGATAGAGATTTTGTACTAGATTTTTTATCTTCTGCTGCCATTTGCGCTACACATATGTCTAGACTTGCCGAAGATTTAATTGTTTGGAATTCGGATATATTTAAATTAATTGAATTTAATGACAGAATATTAACTGGCTCATCAATTATGCCTCAAAAAAAAAATCTTGATCCCGCTGAATTAATTAGGGGTAGAGCTGGCAAAAACTTTGGAAATTTACAAGCAATGCTAACAACTATGAAAGGTTTGCCTCTATCGTACTATAAAGATATGCAAGAAGATAAAAGTTTAGTTTTTAATAGTTATGATGTGCTAATGGAGTCCATTTTAATTGCTAATGAACTAATTAAAAATTTAAATTCAAACAGACAAAGAATGTTATCTCTCGCAAATAAAGGATATACCACTGCAACAGATTTTGCTGATTATCTTGTTCAGAAAAAAAATCTCTCTTTCAGGGAAGCTTATAAAGTTTCTGCAAAGATTGTGAACTACGCTGAAAAGAACAATAAGAAACTAGACGAACTGAATATAGATGAGATAAAAAAGATAAAAAATGATTTAAACAGAGATGTAATGAAAGTTTTTGATGTTAAAAATTCAGTAAATTTGAAAACATCGTATGCTGGAACTTCTATAAAAAATATAAAAAGAATGATATCAAAATTGAAGAAAGAGTTTAAATAATGAGAATATTTTTTGTAATAATAACAATTGCTATAATTTGTTTTTCGTGCGGAAAAAAAGATGATCCAAAGTATAAATCGTTTAATTATAAAAATAATACGACACAAACAATTTAATAAATAATGAATTTTATTCGACTTAGGGGTAATAACCTTTGTATTGAAAATATTCCTACTCTTAGGCTTGCAAAAAAATATCAAACCCCTTTTTATTGTTATTCACTTGCTCAGTTAAGGAATAATTTTTTAAGGTTTAATAATATATTTAAAAACATTAAACCAATTATATGTTTTTCGGTAAAATCTAACTCAAATCTAACTTTGCTAAGAGAGTTAAGAAAAATTGGATCTGGTGCTGACGTAGTGTCTGTTGGAGAGTTACTAAAAGCGATAAAAGCAGGTATTAACTCCAAAAAAATTGTTTTTTCTGGTGTTGGAAAAACCGAGAAAGAAATAAAAAAAGCAATAAAAAAAAGAATACTTTTAATTAATGTAGAATCAGAAAGCGAAGCTATTCTAATTAATAGAGTTTCAAAAAAATTATCCAAAAAAACTTCAATTGGAATAAGATTAAATCCCAATGTAAGTGGAAATACACATAAAAAAATCTCGACAGGTAGCAAGGACGAAAAATTTGGTTTGCTTTATGGTGATTGTATAAATCTTTGCAAAAAAATTCAAAAAATGAAAAACTTAAAATTGGAAGGATTGAGCGTACATATTGGAAGTCAAATAACAAACATTAAACCATTTAAAGATATGTTATCTATATTAGGTAAATTGATTAAAAGAATAAAAATAGATTTTAAATTTATAGATTTAGGTGGAGGTATGGGCATTTCTTACTCCGATAAAGAAAAAAAACTAAATTTGAAAAAATATTCACGATTAGTTGAAAAATTTATGAAAAATAAAAATGCTAAAATAATTTTTGAACCGGGTAGAGTAATAGTTGGAAATGCGGGTCTGTTAATTTCAAAAATTCTTTATATTAAAAAAAGTGCTGACAAAAAATTTGTTATTTTAGATGCAGGAATGAATGATTTAATGAGACCAGCCTTATATAATGCAAAACATCAAATAATACCCCTTAAAAAAATAAATAAAAGATTTACTGGAAATATTGAATTTGTGGGACCAATTTGTGAAAGTTCTGACAAATTTTTTAACCAAAAAGGATTTGTAAAAGTTAAAGAAGGAGACTACGTGGGTTTGACTAATGTTGGTGCCTATGGAATGTCTTTGTCTTCAAATTACAATATAAGACCGATGGCTGCCGAAGTTATGGTAAATGGATCAAATCATAAGCTAATTAGAAAAAGACAAAGTTTAGAAAATTTAGTCAAAAACTAACATACAACCTAAATCAAATGTTATTAATAAGATCTTTAATATTTAATCTTTTTTTATATACGGGAATAGTTCTTGTATTTTTAATAGCTATTCCAACGCTATTAATGCCTCCCAAATTTGTTTTACTTTTTGGAAAATTTTTAGGGCATTACGTAGTTTTTATTGTAGAACTTTTTTTGAATACAAAAGTAGAATTTAAAGGAACAGAAAATATTCCAAAAACAAAAAAATATTTTGTGGCATCGGCACACCAATCAATGTTTGAAACTTTTGCACTTCAAAGTATTCTTGACTACCCAGTATTTATATTAAAAAAAGAACTTTTAAAAATACCGTTGTTTGGACTTTATTTAAAAAAAATTAAATCGATAGAAATTATTAGAGATACAACCACAAAAGATAATCTTAGTTTTTTCAACAAAATTGCAAACATAGTTAAAAACGAAAATAGGCCACTTTTAATATTCCCCCAAGGGACAAGAATAAAATTTGAAGAACGGATACCTTTTAAAAAGGGAGCTGGGAGAATATACGATGCCCTCAATATTTCTTGCATTCCCGTAGCCTTAAACTCAGGTAAAGTTTGGCCAAAAACTGGATTTATTAAATATCCAGGTAAAATAATAATATCTTTTTTGCAGCCAATTGAACCAGGAATAGAAAAAGAAACCTTTTTAAAAATGTTAGAAAAAAAAATTTATGATGAAATGGATGCAATAAAATAATTTGTGTCAAAAAAAATATTATATCTCATATTTTATGCTTTCATGGGCATAATGACAAATATGCTGTCTTTATCCACTGGATCTTTAATTAAAGCTGGAGAACCTGTTTCATTTAAATAAAATATAATTTTTTCACCATTAATTTGTGATGCTACATCAATGAGATACTTAGAATTAAAGCTAATATTTAATTCATGATCAAATTTTACTTCTAAAGTTTCACTTCCATCTCCACTATTAGGGTTATTTACTGATAATTTTAATATATTTTTTAATAATTGAAATTTTACACCTTCTTTTTTATCTGACGAGACAGAAGCCACCCTATCTACAGAACTTAAAAAATTATTCAAATTTATTTCTAATTTTTTTTCATTAGTTGTCGGTATCACCTGAATATAATTTGGAAATTTTCCATCAATTAATTTAGAAATTAATGTGCTATTATTAAATTCGAATTTTATTTTTGATTTTATATTACAAATTTTTATTGTTGCTTCCTGATCCTCCAACAATGTAACTAATTGATAAATTGTCTTCTTTGGAAGAATTATAGACTCAAAATTTATTTTTGAGTTCAACTTTGTTTTTGAAACAGACATTCGATGACCATCGGTTGCCGCTGCGGTAAGAAAATAATTTTTATCATGTTCCGTTTGATGTAGAAAAACACCATTTAGATAATGTCTTGTTTCATCATTTGAAATTGAGAACTTTGATTTGTTAAGCAATTTTAGAATTGGTTTAGAATCGATTGTAAACTCATTGTCACTAAAATTTTCATTAATAAGAGGAAAGTCGCTTGAGTTTAAACACAACAGATTAAATTTTGACTTTTCTGATTCTAATTGAAGTTTGTTTTCGTTTACTAAATTAAAATTAATTTCACTACCAGATGATAATTTTCTAACAATATCATAAATTACTGAAGCAGAAGTTGTTGTACTCCCCTCAGTATCTATTTTAATGTTGTTTATTACATCGGTAAAAATTAAATCAAGATCGGTCGCAGTAATTTTTATAGATGAATTTTTAGCTTCGATCAATACATTGGACAATATTGGTAGTGTGCCCCTTTTTTCTATAACGCCTTGACAATAATTTAAAGATTTCAAAAGCTGATCTCTACCTACGTTAAACTTCATTTTGATTATTATATAGTATTTTATTTTTAAGCTTTTCTATTGTTTTGCTTATTTCTTCATCTTTATCTTTTAATTTATCAATAACTTTAACAGAATGAATAACAGTTGTATGATCTCGACCAGAAAACTCTCTTCCAATATCTGGTAAAGATTTTGAGGTTAAATTTTTTGTTAAATACATTGCAATTTGTCTCGGTCTAACCAAATATCTTGATCTTCCTTGAGAAAGCATTTCGCGAATATTTATTTTAAAATAATCACAAACATTTTTTTTAATACTTTCAATTGTGACATGATTTTCTGAAAAATTAATTAAATCTTTTAGGATTATTTTGCTTTCTGAAATCGATGGAGATTTGTTATATATTCTACTAAAAGATATTATTCTATTTAATGCGCCTATTGTTTCTCTAATATTAATTTTCATTTCGGAAGCAATAAAATTTAATAAATTTTCTTCTGGTTTAATTATATCGGAAAAAGATTTTTTCATTTCATCTATTTTACTCTTTAAAATGGCTAATCTTAAATCAAAGTCTGATTGTTGAATATCAACAACTAGACCACCGGAAAAACGAGATCTTATTCTCTCTTGAATTTTAGTTAATTTTATTGGAGCTCTATCTGATGAAATAACTATCTGAGATCCTTTATCAATTAAAGCATTAAAAGTATGAAAAAATTCTTCTTGCATTACCTCTTTGCCAATTACAAATTGTATATCATCTATAATGAATAGATCTGGTGATCTAAAAAAATCTTTAAATTTTACCATTTCGTTATTTCGAATAGATTTAATAAAATGATACATGAATCTTTCAGCGGTGATGAACATAACTTTATTATTTTTCCTCATTTCTAAACCAATTGCATTTAACAAATGAGTTTTGCCCATGCCTATTCCGCCATAAATAAACAATGGATTATAGTGGGCAACTTGTTCACAAATTTTTTGTGATGCCTGATAGGCAAGATTATTACTTTTTCCTATAATAAATTTTTCAAAACTTTTGTTTGGATCCAAACGAGTGTAATTAATCAGAGAATCTTTAATAAAACTAACTTTAGATATTTTAGATTCTTTTGAAATTCCAAGATTTTGATTTGAAATATTGTTGCCATTTACACTTGATTCTGATTCAATGATAAAATCTATTCTACTAATAGTTTTTTTATGTAACTTTATAATTTCTAATATCTTATCAAGATATCTTGAAACAACCCAATCTCTTATAAATCTAGTTGGAGATGAAAGCACCAAATAGTATTGAGATTCTTCGACTAACTTAAGTTTTTTTAACCAACTTTCATAAATATCTTTTCCCAGTTTAGTCTCTATCTCTTTACAAATAGTTGTCCAGTCAAAATGTTGTAAATTTGAAGAAATATTAATTTCTTGTGTAGAAATATTTTTTTTCATGAATTAAAAATTTGATTTTGATTTCTTTAGTCTTGTTACAGAATTAAAGCAACTAAAAATTTTTTTTAACTAAAATAAAATAAAATCTAGAATAGAAAATTAAACTT
>Ga0187833_10004734_pt1 | contig 13142 bp, 4 predicted proteins | sample ETNtaG_37_FD_167968 | JGI IMG/M metagenome (GOLD analysis project Ga0187833, IMG submission 167968) | Marine microbial and viral communities from oxygen minimum zone, Eastern Pacific Ocean - ETNP2014_SV_400_PacBio MetaG (Illumina Assembly) | ecosystem: Environmental > Aquatic > Marine > Hypoxic... | reverse complement strand
GATCTAGAATAAAAACTTTCTTACCAGGAAGATATTTTTCAATTAAACTTATCTGGCTAGCTCCTAAATCCAAGAAAAAATAGGTAGTATAATCTTCATGCGATAATTCCTTTAGAGTACTTTCGTTTAATTGAGGCAAAATACTCAACGAAAAAGTATGCTTTGCCCTTGTCAGAGCCTTGATAATAATGCTGCAAGCGCACAACCCATCAGCATCCAAATGAGTAACAAGGCGCAGCACCACTTTCTTAGGTAATTCTCCTATGCTCGAAGCTACAGCATCTACTTTTTCAAGGAATCTATTCCAATTATTATTCTGCATGAAGCCTAATACTCTTTGAATCGTATTTCCAATCCACTGGAAGCTTTTTGATTCTTTTGTAATACTTTACTAACCGCTTGATCTTGCTCTGAGTCAATTGCAATCCTCTTAAGCTTGATTTATCCTGCCTATTGCCCTCTCGATGATTTTCTAAGCGCACTAATTTTTTCATGAGTGCCCTAAGGTCTTCCGGAATCTTAGGCGCTATGTCCTTTCCAGAAAGAATTTGTCCTATCTTCTTCTTAGTGATAGTTTTCACATCAGGAATGCCATAGCTATCCCGTAGAATAATACCTATCTCACTAGATGTTTTTTCCTCTTTCGCTAGCTTAATAACCAGTAATTCAACCTCATTCTCCTTGTACCTTAACCATAAAGGTTTAGTCTTTATTGAAGGCTTTGTTGAACCGGAAGTTCCCCTTGCTCTTGAATGCATCTTTGCCATTGTTTTTTACTCCATTCGATAATGTTTAAGAGAATAAGCTTATTATCCTCCAGCATAACCAAGCTTACACCGGGTTATCCATCGAATAAGAAAGAGAATATTCTACAATATATAAATGTAACTGAAAAAACCCACTAGAGAAGGCTTTTAATGCATGTTAGAGAGTTTATTACATAATATTTGTACTATAATCCATATATTTATAAATAGTATTACATAATATTCCTATTCAGTAAATAATGTACCGAAAAAGGCGTATTAAACCAGATAAAAGGCTAGATTCAACCAGAGACCTTTCTCTCGCAGACAAAGAAAAAGAGCATATTGTACTTTTCGAAGAGTTTCTCCAGTATAGAAAACAAAATACTCCTCAGACCTCTTTCTCAGATAGAGATGCAAATCTTGTTCAGTTATTCGAAGAATTTCTTCATCACAAAAAACAAAAACAAACAGACTCTATCCCATTGTCCATCTTCAGAAACACTGGATTAGGCCCTCTGGAGACTGTTGTGAAATACCTAAGAGAGGAAAAACACCACACTTACAGAAAGATAAGCACAATTCTCAACAGAAACCCAGGTCTTATCGGTGTTACCTACAGAAAAGCCAAACAAAAACTTCCTTCGAAACTCAAGATTTCTCCATCACAATCAATCCCTATCTCCTTTTTCAAAAAATCCAAGCTGACAATCTTTGAGACAATAGTCCTCTACCTCAAGGATAATCTCAAGCTAGAGTTCAGAACAATCGCATCCATCCTAAACCGAAATTATCGTACAGTATGGACTGTCTACAAGAGGGCTAAGAAAAAATGCTAAAACCAAAATCCACCCTACACCCACAGGATTTGGATAGGTTTTACTGTGCAGGTATAGCTACAATTCTTGTCCTGATAGCTGTGCTGATTGCTGTATGGAATAACTCCATAGGTTCTGCATTGTTCTTTTCCTTTTTGATACTCGGTGCATCACTCCTAATCACCATCGTAGCATTCACAACAGGCATTCTGAAACATTACGATTCTTTTAGTTACACCCTGTTGAATAAGGTCTTACCATTAATAGCACGTAGAGGTGCAATCAAGAAGGACTCACGATTCTACCAACAGATCAAAAGACTGTCAGATTACCATAAAACAAGGTTAGAACGGATAGAACCGATTGTAAGAGCCCATCCTGGGATCAAAAATAAGCTCATGGGTGATCTAGCTAGCGCAGCCCACAACGCATTCAAAGCCATGGTGTACTTGTGCAAATCCACATTCAAAACACTCAAGTATGCTTTATCTTACTCAATCACTGCATCGATCACGCTCTCTATCACCCTATCTACAGTAGCGTACATCTTCTTGGTAAAGCTGCTGCAGTTAATTGGTAAGCATGCTCAGATCTGCTATGGCAAGGCAAGCGAGGCTATTAATGCTGAATGGGTTAATGCCCAGAGATCATTCCGCAGACAAGCAAGAATACTTGTCAAGAAGGAGCATAAAGTTATCAACAAACATCTCAGTCTTTTTGAATCTAAGTGCTTGATAATTAAGAAGGATCTCAAACAAGCTATCCTTCGTGCTGCTAAGATCGCTTTAACGAGATCCGTTGCCTTAAGCTTGCATATAGCTAGGATACTAAGGTATCTGGCATTATCCTTAATCGTTCTGTTTGTGGTCGCATCTATTTCATCATTCATTATCATAGTTATGGTGCTTCACCTAATGGTGGGGGTCTCAAAGCGTCTGTTCCATGTACTGCTGCAAGTATCAATCGCGATAGCAAGAACAGCTCGCATCCTCTTGGTCAAAGCTAGGCACAATTCCTACAAGGCAGCAATCAAGTCGTATCGGTCATTCCGTAGACTAGAAATAGCTCGTTACAGGAAGGAGCAGAAGGAAAGATTTCAGATTCCAGACATTCTTAGTGCTATACCCAATAAGAAAGTTGTTCCAGTAACCTTCTTAGTCATTTTCGCAGTACTAGGAATATTTATGTTGTCTTCTCAGTTTTCATTGACCGGCTTTGTTGTCTACGATCCAATCTCCAACAACAATCCTCTCAACCTTACATTGAATGAATCACAAGAATACGAATTTAACCTTGAGGAAGGTCTCACCTCGTTGGCACTCTCCGGAAGTATAGAGGGCACAGGCCTGGTAAAGGTTTATATCGAGCATAACAAATCTCGGATTTTAGTGCTCGATTCCAGGAAAATGGTACAGGATACAGGAGGCCTGATCAACCTTGTCGAGCCATCACTAGCATCCCCATCCATAATTAAGGATAGCAAAAACAAATCCATAAACATAAATCTTGGCTATAGATCTGGTACCCCTTATGATATGGATGATGATGGCCATGAGTCTCTTACAGGCATTGTTGATATCAGTGTAGAAAACACTTCCTTTAATTGGGAGGTAGATCAATCAAAGCTATGCACAAGATGGGAGATCTATTCAGAAAACAGCGAAAACTCTACCACTATCTGCAACGGAAATGAACAATGTTGTAACTTTGTGGATCTTGCTCCTTCATCAGACACATGGAATGGGATATTTAATCTCTATCATGGCCTCTACGGTACAACCGACAACAACACAGTCTCTGCCCAGATATTATATGTTGACTTTAACCTTACAGCTGAAACCCCTTATTCAGATATATCCTCCTCTGAATGGCAGTCATTGCCTGCTAGCTTCTCTGAGACAATCACCAGATTTGATAAGGTATGCGAAGAGAGCTGTGCCATGAATAGGATCTCCAATTCCACCATAAAAATGATCTTTGAGATGCAAGATGCATCAATAACCCTAGATTGGATAACCTACAAGGCACTGTTAATATTGCCAGAAACCATCAGCCCTCCAATCCTTGTCCAGGACATACCGAATATTATTGTCTATAAGGATTCTACTGCCGCAATTGACCTGAAGAAATACTTTAAGGATGATGACACAGAGTATTTGAATTACACAGTCAATGATATGGAAAATATAAGTATCTCTATTTTCAACAACACCCTTGAAATAAGGCCTGACACAAACTTCACAGGCACTGCTTTTACGTTCATAACAGCAAATGATTCGAAGAATATTGCTGTCAGTAACCTCTTCGCCATAGAAGTAAAAACCAGGCCTCTGCCAAAAGAACATCTCCAGCAGCAGCCATTAGTAATTCTTGGCCAACCTGTTAAATGGGTCAAGAAAGTCACAGTAGATCAACCAGTAGATAACATCTCTATTAATGTAACCTCAGATGCTGCAAACATAACAATCAAAAAGAAAGACAAGGGTGTAGAGCAGTTTGTTGAAAAGCAGAATATAAAAATAGATTATAAAGGAGACACAACAACCTTGGAAAATTACGAGACTACAAAAAAAGTAGAGAAGATAGACAAGGAGATTGATAGCCTAAACAAAAAGAAAAGAACTCTCATCCCTGACAATAAAGCCGTCCGTGAGACAAACATTGAAATAATTGGCCTCAAGGAACAGAAAAACCTCATAACCGGTGCTGTCGTATATGATACAGGCCAAGAAGGCATAATAACAGGGGATACAAATCAAGAAGGTATGCTGGCAAGATTCTTCAACTGGCTCTTTACAAAGCTGGACTCAAGTATAACTGGTGCAGTAGTCATGGAAATTGGAGAAGAGGAGTACAACACAACTACCATCACCATTGAGGACGAACTAGAAGAACTTGAGATAGAGTATTACACAGATGGCCCTACTTCAGAAGAAACAACTCTATCAGGTTCAACCAAACAAGTCACAATTTCTTCTGATATCCATTATGAGAACATACTTGCCTTTACTTCAATACGGGACACTCCTGCCAGCTTAATAAAAATCTTCTGGATGGTAAACGATACAAACACCCTTGTCCAGCCGTATAACCTCACAGATACAAACAACAATGGTCTCATAGACACAGTCTACTGGCTCGTCCCGCACCTCTCCAACCAAACATACCAGATAATCATCGAGATCTCAAAAGCAGAACACCTAGACTCCAATAGAACTTTAATCGCTGATATCTACGATTATGTAAAAGCCAGAGATAACAATTTCACAACTATCTCTAATGGGGAATATGTGAGAGTCACATTCGAAGTTCCTTTAGACTCAACAAGAGATATCACTATCTACGCAAGAGGGAATGGAAGCATTTTAGTATATGAATATGAAGGCAATGAGACAGTTGCTTTCTTTAACAGTATAGATGAAGAGAAAGAATACAAAGTATATCTAACAAATCTCATAGGAACCCAAGATACATTTGATCTAAGAATCTCAGGTTCTATTGAGTTTGATTATATTGTTGATCCTCTTTCATCTGAATCAGAAAGTGCTGATGAATGGAAGACGTTTGGTAGATATCTAAATCATACTCATTATACAAGCTCTTACGCTCCACCAAACATTTCAGATACTACTACAGTAACAAAGGATACTGGAAGTAATCAGTTTGTATATCCAACAGGTGTAATCGCTAACGACACACTCTTTTTTGGAACAGTAGGTGGTTTCTTCTATGCCATTAATGCTTCTAATGTGAGCCAAGTCATAAACATTCGTGATTTCAAAGAAGAAGCAGGCTGGAGCGATGCAGATATCACTGATTTTCCTGCTGCTACAGATGACTCAGTCTATGTCTTCGTATACCATGATAGTAAAGACGCTGTTTTATATCAATTAAATATATCTAATATCAACCAAACCTTATCAAAAAATGAAGATTTAGGGAGTAATGATGCCTATAAAGAAGGTCCTGTTGTCTATAATGGAAATGTCTATATGGTGGATCATTATGATGATAAAATATACCAATATAACGCTTCTAATGTAAGTTTGACTATTGCCACAAACGACATTAGTTCTTCAAGTTGTGATACCATGCCAGCAATTGCAAATGATTATCTCTATATTGGGTGTGACGACAATCAAATGCATCAATTAAACGCATCTAATGTTAGCCAGTTGTTTGAAACCTATACCACAGGTGGGGATATTGATTCTACGCCGGCAGTTGCTGGTGGTTATCTGTATTTTGGCAGTGATGATAATGTAATCTATCAGTTAAACGCCTCAAATATCAGCCAACAAATTGCCAACTATACCACTGGTGGTGATGTTAATGGCAATCCAGGTGTTGGAAATGGTTATGTCTATATTGGTAGTGATGATTTCAGTTTCTATCAGTTAAACGCCTCAAACATTAGTCAACAAATTGCTAATTATACCGGTACTACTTCTTTCCCCAGACACTCAGCTATTAACGATCGTTATGTTTTTGCATTAAGTGGAAATAACATACTTCAGCTTGATGCTAACAATGTAAACAATAAGATAGCTGAAGTTGTAAGTATACATAGGAGCAACAGGGGACCTCTCATAGCTGGAGGTTATGTCTATCTAGGAGGGGGTCTAAATCAAGATATAAATCAATTTGGAACATTCTACCCAACCACCATCCTAGAGAGCCCTATTGCAGGTTTAGAGCTAGGTTCTTCGTTGCAAAATGAAACTTTTAATTGTTCTTCATCTGACAGTATAGGGGTTTTGAATATCAGTTTATATATAACAGATATCAATAATGGAAGCTTTGGTCTTAATCAAACATTAGAGGTATCTGGAACACACACTGCAGCCAATTGGACGTTAGAGCTTGATGAGGGTAATTATACATGGAATTGTCTGTCATATGATACAAATAATAATTCTGACTGGGGTGTAAATAGGACTATAATCCTTGATGGATCATCTCCAACAATAACAATTGATGCCCCAAGTAATAATACTTTTACAACTGACTCAGGATTAGATGTAACTTATACTGCCGCAGATCAAAATATAGATTCTTGTTGGTACAGCAATGATACAATGGGTGTCAATACAAGTCTTGCTAGCTGTAGTACTGATATAACTGATATTACCTGGACAGAAAGCCAGCATAATGTTACTATCTGGGCTAATGATACTAAGAATAATGTAGGAAGTTCAGAAATCTTATTTACCATAGATATTAGCTATCCTTCATTTACAAACATCTCCAACTTGACAGCAGAATATGCAACTGCATTGATTTTTGACATTAATGCAACCGATACCACATCTTTTGACTGCTTTAAAATTAATGACACAGGAAACTTTAGTATTAATTGCGCAGGTTCCTTAGAAAATAATAGTATGTTGGACATAATGTTGTATTGGTTAAATGTCACAATAAATGACAGCGCTGGAAATGAGAACTCCAGTGTGATATGGATTAATGTTACAGATACGACAGCACCTACTTTTACAACTATTGCAAATCAGTCAGTATATGATCTAGATGCTTTAGGCTATGATATAGAAGCAACAGATGCCCAAAATGTGGATTGCTTTACAATAAATGACACAGATCACTTCAAGATCAACTGTTCTGGTTATCTGGAAAACAGCACTCTCCTAAACGCCACGCTCTATTGGTTAAACGTAACAATAAATGATACTACCAACAATACGAATAATGAACCAATGTTTGTCAATGTCTCAGTTAAGCCATTTTTTGGTCTGGATCTGGACTATCCTACAGCAAATATTAGTGTAACTCCTAATACATTTTTTAATATTACAGTAAATGTAAGCTGTCAAAGGGGTGATTGTGACGATGTTAATGTGAGTTTATATGATACTGGTAGTAATATCAGCGATGTTAGAGTTGCTTTTGTCTGTTATAGTGCTTCATGCAGCGACGCTGATGATCTCTCTGACTACTTGATTGATCAGGGATTCCAAGTAACTCAAAATCGATATACTTCTTGGACTGATGAAACTCTAAATGATAGTGCATTTGACGTTATAGTAGTAGGGGGTAATTATCTTGTTGGGTATTATGCATTTGATTCTGCTAGTGATCCAGCTAGAGATGCATTTGAAGATGAGGCAATCCCTACTGTGGTGGCGTTAGATTCAGGATATACAGGTAATAGAATGGGAATAACATCTTCCACAACTTGCACCACAGACTATTCTGATAATGACATTATTGATATCCAAACCCATGATATAATGACTGGCTTCTCAGGAACAGTATATGTAGATACCACTGGCGATGATCTATGTTACTTCACAGCAGCCCAGATGACTGACCCTTACACAAAGCTGTTCGCCCCAGAAGATGCTGGAAGTGCCAATATTGCGGGTTATGTAATAGATAAAGGTGATGCAACAACAGGCACGAATCCTGGAACATTAGTCTATCTAGGTTTTGATACTGCTGATACCTACCCTGACACCACAGGAAATGATTCTACAATAATCAAACAAGCAACCTGCTGGGCAGCTACAGGAAGTTCTGATTGTAAGCCATTAAAATTGGTTAATAATACAGCAGGAGCAACACCATTCTACACAAATATAACTAACCCTTATAATACTACATTATCCAATGATTCATCAGAGATTGTAACTTGGTGGGTGAATGCTTCTGGAGATTCTGGCACTTTAGGAGAATTTTTGGTCCATACTAATAAAACCTCTGACATGTCAATAGGCAACATTACATCAGTATGGAATGTTACCATTGACTCTTCAGTAGACACAATCCTCCCAAGTTTCGATGATATTGATAATCAGACAATAGAATATGGAATCGCCCTAGATCATGATATTAACGCATCAGATGATATAGCAGTTGATTGTTTCACCGTAAATGACACATCTAATTTCCAGATTAATTGTTCTGGTTATTTAGAAAACAATACCATACTGAATGTTGCCGTGTATGATCTTAACATCTCCGTGAATGATACTTCGAACAATACAAACTACAGCATTATATGGGTAAATGTTACTGCTGATGTATCTCCTCCTGAATTCACTAATATGGACAACCAGACCATAGATTTTGGCAGCATACTAGGATATGATATCAATGCAACAGATCCTAATAACCTCAGCTGCTTTGAAGTAAATGATACAACCACATTCCAAATCAACTGTACTGGTTTCTTAGAAAACATCACTGCATTAAGTATTGCCACTTACTGGCTAAACATCACAGTCAATGATACGCTAGGGTACAACACTTCAGATATAATCTTCGTAAATGTTACTGATGGAAGTGCTCCCACCTTTACAAATATCAATAACGAAAGTCTAGAATTGGGAGTTGCCCTGACCCAAGACATTAACGCCACGGATGATGTAGCAGTTGATTGTTTCACTGTGAATGATACCACAAACTTCCAGATTAATTGTTCTGGATTCTTAGAAAACATCACTGCACTAGGTGCTGTCTTTTATACGCTAAAAATCTCGATTAATGATACTTCCAACAATACCAACTCTACAGTATTCTCAGTCAATGTCACAGACACAATTGGTCCAGCCATTGACTTTGTATCTCCTACATTGGATGATGAATCATCACTATCAGAATCAAGTATTGAAATTAATGTCTCTATCACAGAAGAAAATCTCAAAGAAGTTATCTATGATTGGAATGGGACAAACTACACCTATTACAATGATTCATTAGTATTAATGCTTAATTTTGATAATATAACAGCAATTGGTGATAATTATTCTCAAGGAACCAATAATAAAACAGTTGATATGAGCAAATATCTAAATAATGGAACATTGCATGATGTTACCTACAATTCAACTTCACCTTACGGTTCAGGGTTTGAATTTGATGGATCAGGAGGATTTATCGACGTAGGAAATGATCCTAGTTTGAATCTAGGACCCTCTTTCACCTTATCTGTATGGACATATGTTTTTGTCCATGATAATGATTATTCTTTCTTAATTACAAAGGACGGAGCTGCAGGCGGCAGCTATGATCTTGGTTTTAAGAATAGTAAGCCATATGTTGCCATTAATGATGGTTCTTGGGGTGAATATGTAGCAGATTCCGAACTGAATACGCATGAATGGCACCATATTTTAGGAGTAAGAGACGCAGATGATAATGTACATATTTATGTTGATGGCGTTATCAATAAGAGTTTTTCAAGCACGAAAACTCCACAAACCGTAACTACAAATGTATACCTAGGAAGAAGAGTATCTACTGACTACGAACATAATGGCGTAATTGATGAACCAAGAATCTGGAATGTAAGCCTATCAGCAACAGAAGTCTACCAGCAATATGCCTCAAATCTAAAGAGAATAGACGCAGATAGATGGGAGCTATATGTCAACCAAAGCTTAAACTCTACTAATGGATTAACTGCTGGTGACTATGATTATCAAGTCTTTGCTTCCGATATTTATAGTAACTCAAATAATACAGAGCAAAGAAATGTAACAATTGACGCAGTCGCTCCTACATTTACAAATATCTCCAATCAAACAGCAGAGTTTGCAACTGCCTTTACTTATGAGATTAACGCCACAGATGATGTAGCAGTAGATTGTTTCACTGTAAATGATACATCTAATTTCCAGATTAATTGTTCTGGTTATTTAGAAAATATTACAGCATTAGGTATCCGTACATACTGGTTGAACATTAGTATAAACGATACCGCTAACAATACCAATGCTCTTGCAATGTGGGTCAATGTTACTGACACAATTGCTCCATCGTTTACAGCAATAGCCAATCAAACAATAGAATACGCTTCTGCCTTAACATACGACATAAACGCAACTGATGCAAGCAATATCAGCTGCTTTACAGTGAATGACACAACAAGCTTCCAGATCAACTGTTCTGGTTATTTAGAGAACAATACTGTACTAGACATTAGTTTGTATTGGTTGAACATTACAATAAATGATACTAGTAACAATACCAACTCTAGCGAAATGATGGTCAATGTTAGTGACACAGTAACTCCAACAATAAACACAGTAACAGTAGCCCCAACTACCGGAACATCAGGAACAGCATTCAACATAACAGTTAACGCAACCGACAATTACAATATTAGCACAGTAACAGCCTATCTGCAAAAGCCAGATGAGAACACCACAGAAAATATAACCCTAGAATTGAACAACGGTTTGTATAACGGGACTTGGAACTCCTCCAATAATTCCGTTGGCACATACCTCATTGATATTGTGGCTAATGATACTTCAGGAAATGAGAAAGAAAAAGAAAATGGGGCAGTGATTGCGTTAGCTTCTTATTCTGTTAATGCATCTATAAACTCCTCTGTTGAGATAACAGCAAATACATCTGTAATAATAAATGATACCAATACAACTGAAACCTGGTTAAAAATAACAACAAATATTACCATAAATGCTTCTGTTGCTATTGCTAAGTATTCTGACAACACAAAAGCCGTAGACCCTACATCGGTTACAGAACTTGGCAAATATATTGATATTGTAGTTGACAACACCACAAACCAGAATATTTCCTCTGCCACAGTTAGGATTTATTATACAGATGATGAGATTAATGATGCTAATCTACAAGAGTCTACATTAAGATTGTATAAATATAATGAAAACTCTTCTGCATGGGATTTAACAAGTCCTGGTGGCGTTGAGACTGCACTTAATTATGTATGGGGCAATGTAACTAGCTTTAGTTCATTCGGAGTCTTTGGGACAGAACTTTCAGAGTCATCTTCAGACCCATCAACTACTGCTGCTACAGAGACTTCCCAATCAAGATCCAAATGTTCTCCTAAGTGGGACTGCTCTGGCTGGAGCGATTGTTCTCCATCAGGCATCCAAACAAGATCTTGTTCAAGGCAAGGTTCTTGTATGTCAGGCTCTAAGCCAAGTGAAAAGAAAAAGTGCAAGTACAAGAGGCCAGAAGAATTTGTCAAAGAAAAACCAATAGCTACTGAAGAACCTACCACTACCTACAAACCAGGACTCATCGGAAGAGCCTTTGCATTCTTCAAGGACAAAGGCATAAGGCTGAGCATTCCAGGTATCTTATTCTTCTTAGCAATCATTATAATCTTCATAGTAATGACTAACAAGAAAAAGATGCATAAGATAGGAAAGAAGCACAAGAAGATAATAAAGAAAATGGCAAAAAAAATAGCAACGAAAACAGCATCATTCCTCAAAGATATAAGGGGTAACTTAACCCGCAAACCATAAACCATAAATACCATCGCCCATTCCCCCTTCCCATGACAGTTCTATCCGATAGAGACATAAAAAAAGCTGTGAGAGAAGGAATTCTCACCATTGATCCATACAACGAAGAAAATGTCGGTCCATGTTCAATCGATCTCTCATTAGGAAATTCTTTTCGAATCTTCAAAAACTCAGATCATACCCATATCGATCCTAAGCAAGGCATCCCTGAAGATATTATGGATCTCACCATCAAAGAAACCGATCCATTCATCATCCATCCTGGAGAATTTGTCCTAGCCACAATTAAAGAAACAATCAAGATTCCCAATAATATGATTGGAAGATTAGAAGGCAGATCTTCTTGGGGCAGATTAGGCATTGTTGTCCATTCCACAGCAGGTAAAGTTGACCCTGGATATGAAGGAAATCTAACCTTAGAGATTGCAAACCTCTCTAACCTCCCCGTATCATTACACCCTGGCGCTAAGATAGCCCAATTAACCTTTGAATCACTCTCAAGCCCTGCAGAAAATCCCTACAACCAAAATCCAGATGCTAAGTATCTGAAAGAAAAAGACCCTAGCGTGAGCAAGTTAGGGGATGAGTAGAAGTCTCAATCAGATTACTAACCACATAATTTCTTTAGAAGAAAACAAAGAATATTTTATAAATCACACTAATTTCCCCTTCTTATGATACATATATTAGGCTCAACTGAGCAGAACCAAACTCTTAGAAAAGTTGTTAATAATCCTGGTGTGGAGTTCGAAGAGGAAAAGAACATCCTAAGTTGTGCCGTGGGAGACTCGCTTTATCTGACATTCTTACAAATGATAGGGGAAAGGAGAGATAATAGATATCAAGAGCAGAAGAAAAGAAACGAAAAGAATCTTGCAGAGGCCATGGAGGATCAAGCTCCGAAGAGAAAGCAGGATACACCTGCCTATGTCAGAAAGCTGTTAAGAGTTATTGAGATCACAAAAGACATTGATTATTCTGATGCGCTTAAGGACCAGCTAATGTATTTTGATCAAGAGGCCCTAAACAATGGTAATCAACCAGGTTATAGTAACAATTTTTTTCGAAAAGCTTTTAGAAAGAGGAAAGAGCTAGGTATTGTTCCACCCTACAACCCATTCCAGGGCATTCCTATCAGTATTTTTGATCCACATAGCTATTCCCATGACTTATTGAAGAATTACCTCTTGCAAGCGGATGAACCAATTACCCTAGTAAGGTTTGATGCGCATGCTGATTGTAATCTCGATTGTATTGATGATATTGCTGGTAGGGCAAATTACCTCGTAAAGCTATTGCATGATAAGGATGTA
>Ga0187833_10004730_pt1 | contig 13147 bp, 10 predicted proteins | sample ETNtaG_37_FD_167968 | JGI IMG/M metagenome (GOLD analysis project Ga0187833, IMG submission 167968) | Marine microbial and viral communities from oxygen minimum zone, Eastern Pacific Ocean - ETNP2014_SV_400_PacBio MetaG (Illumina Assembly) | ecosystem: Environmental > Aquatic > Marine > Hypoxic... | reverse complement strand
CAAGAAGAGCGTCCAAAATTGCAACTGAAGTATGTGTATATCCAGCAGCATTAATAATTATTCCGTCAAAAATACCTTTAGCTTTTTGTATCATTGTTACTATTTCACCTTCAATGTTGGACTGATCAAATTTTATTTCAAGACCAATTGATTTTGCGTGAGATTCGCAATTTTTTTTAAGCTCCTCAAGAGTGACCTTCCCGTATTTAGATTTCTCTCTTTCGCCGAGAAGATTTAAATTGGGTCCATTTATTATTAGTATTTTTTTTGTCATTTAAATAAGTTAAAATAATGCAAATGAATAACTTAAATGTGGCAAAAATACAATTAAACGGCAACCCCTACGAAATAAGTGCTGAAACTAACTTAAATCAATTGCTAGACAGGCTAAAAATTAAAAAAAATAAAGTGGCTATTGAAGTTAATGGAAAGATTGTAGAAAAAAATAAATATCCAAAAGTCTTTTTAAATAAAGATGATAAGGTAGAAATAGTTCATTTTATTGGCGGAGGTTAGAAATTATGCAAGATGTTTTCACAATAGCTAATAAAAGTTTTAAATCTCGATTAATTGTTGGTACGGGAAAATATAAAAATTTTGAACAAACAGCTAATGCCGTCAAAGCTTCCGGCGCGGAAATTGTTACGGTAGCGGTACGAAGAGTAAATATATCTGATAAAAATCAACCTTTGCTAATGGATTATTTAGATCCAAAGTCTTTTACTTATTTACCAAATACCGCAGGGTGTTATACCTCAGAAGAAGCTCTCAGGACTCTTAGATTAGCACGTGAAATAGGTGGCTGGAAGTTAGTCAAGTTAGAAGTTTTAGGGGATAAAAAAACACTTTATCCAAATATGATTGAAACAATAAAATCTGCGGAAATTTTAGTCAAAGAAGATTTCAAAGTCATGGTTTACTGTACTGATGATCCAATTTTATCAAAAAAATTGGAAGATGTTGGGGTATGTGCAATTATGCCATTAGCTGCGCCAATAGGTTCTGGAATAGGTATACAAAATAGAACAAATATAATTTTAATAAAAGAACAATCAGCAGTACCTGTTATTGTAGATGCTGGAGTTGGAACTGCTTCTGATGCAACCATTGCAATGGAACTGGGATGTGATGGAGTTTTAGTTAATACTGCAATTGCAGAAGCCCAAAATCCAGTTTTGATGGCAGAATCCATGAAACATGCTGTAATAGCAGGAAGAAAAGCCTACAAAGCTGAAAGAATGAAGAAGAGAAAATACGGAAATCCTTCGTCACCACAACAACATTTGATATGATTTTTGAAAAAATTAATAACCAATAGATTTTTTGTTGTCAAAACTACTTTTTCGTGTTTTAGGTTTATAGCCAAACTTTTTATTAAATTTATTTTTTCCAATAATTTTTTTGTTGCTAAACTCTTTTTTCTTAGATTTTTGCCACAAGAGGCTTGATTCATATTGATCAATATTTTCAATTTTTTTTATAATTTTATTATTTCTATTAAGTAGTTCTATCTTATATTCTGGAAGTATCAAATTTTTGTCAGAGATTAAGTTAAATTTTAGTTTATATGTTTTCTCGAAATAATTCATATCTTTTGCTAGGTTTGTCTCAATAAAAATTTTAACTTTTTCAGGAATACTTATATTTATAATTTTTGCTTTACTTGAAAAAGCCAGTTCCTCACTTTTTTTAACAATTTTTAAGGCAAAAGAATCAAGTGAAAGCGTCATATTCCACTTCACTGAACTTTCTCTTAATCTTTGACGTGTCATTTCTAATAATCCAAAATTACTTATTCTTCCAAATTGGATTCTTGCTCTATCGTCTTTTAACTTTTCTCTTAATTTTTTTTCAACTAATCTCCTGTTATAAAAATTCCACATATCTATAAAATCAATTACTATTAATCCAGAAATATCTCTCACTTTAATTTGTCTTGATATTTCTTCTGCTGCCTCAAGGTTAGTTTTTAGTGCTGTTTTTTCTATATTTATTTCTTTAATTGATTGACCAGAGTTTATATCGATTGAAACTAAAGCTTCTGTTGGATTGATGACCATATATCCTCCAGATTCTAATTTTACAGTAGGTTCAAAAATTAGATTTAATTCCTTTTCAATTTTCGCATCATGAAAGAGAGGTATCTTTCCTCTATATTTTTTTATTTTTTTTACATTTTCAGGCATCAAAATTTTCATAAAATTTTTTGCTTTTTGATAACCTTCATTTCCTTCAATCATTACGTACTTTGTTTCGTTGTCATATATATCTCTAAGGGCTCTCTTTATAATATCACCCTCTTCATAAACTAAAGATGGGGAAATAGATTTAACAGCTTTGTCTTTAATTTTCTCCCATGTGCTGATAGTATTTGAAATATCTTTTTCAAGTTCATTTTTTGTTTTGTTTATACTAGCGGTTCTAATTATCAAACCCATACTGTCAGGAATTTTTATTTCTTGCAGGATACTTCCAATTTTTTTTCTGTCATCAGCATTAACTATTTTTCTAGAAATACCACCACCTTTCGGTGTATTTGGCATCAAAACACTATATCTGCCAGCTAAGGAAATAAAGGTTGTTAACGCGGCTCCTTTTTGACCCCTTTCTTCTTTTAAAACTTGAACCAGCACTATTTGATCTGGTTTTATTACCTCTTGTATTTTGTACCGTCTAATTCCATATCTCTTTTTGAGCTCATCAAATTGGCCGTCTTTTTCTACCGATGAATTCTCGTTTTTGGTTTTATCTTTAGTAAAATTTTCTTTATTTATCTTTTCATTTGCGGAAGGCAAATTCGTAGTTTCTCCTCCGGGTTTGTTAGTTACTTCAACATGTTTATTTTTTTCTTTAAGTTCTATTCTTAAATTTTTTTCTTCCTTTTTAAGTTTTTCTTTATCATCATGCGGTATTTGATAGTAATCCGATTGAATATCGCTAAATGCTAGAAATCCAAACCTTTGTCTTCCGTAGTTAACAAATGCAGCCTGCAAAGATGGCTCGACTCTGCTAATTTTTCCTAGATAGACGTTATTTTTTAAATTGAGCTTATTTTTATTTTCGTACTCATATTCTTCAATATGATTTTCTGATTTAAGCACGACTCTAGTTTCATCAGGATGCGAAGCATCGATATATAAGTTCTTTTCCATGGAAGTTCATTCCTGTTCATAATATTTGTAATAATAGCTTTGTTCATAAATTTGAATCTTGTTATAAGTTCCATGGGTACCTATATCTTAAAATTGCCGAAAAATATATGTAATTTTATCTTTAATTAATTTAGATTTGAGCTGTAAAATGCCTCAAGAAAGCCAAAATTCAATTATTTCTTTATAACTATCATGTTTATTTTTAAAAAGTTCATAAAATTTATTATTATAATTTTTACGTTAGGTTTAATTTTTTTATTCTCGACACTTTGGTACTTTTCTTCGAAACTTCCTGATTACAAGATATTATCCAATTATAAACCTCCAATTTCAAGTAGAGTGCATTCTGGAGAGGGTCAATTAATTGCAGAATATGCATTGCAAAAGAGACTATTTATTCCTTACGATTCTATACCCAAAACAGTAATTTATTCGTTTTTGTCGGCAGAGGATAAAAATTTTTTTTCACATTCCGGTGTTGACTTAAAAGGTATCGCCAGAGCAATAATCAAAAATATAAAAAATATTTCGTCGAACAAAAGATTGGAGGGAGCATCTACAATAACACAACAAGTAGCGAAGAATTTTTTGCTCACTAATAAGGTTTCTATTAAAAGAAAGATAAAAGAAGCTATTTTGGCTTTTAGAATTGAAAGAGCTTATTCAAAAGAAAGAATCATGGAACTTTATTTGAATCAAATATATTTGGGACAAGGCACATATGGAGTAGCTGCTGCTAGCTTAGAATATTTTGATAAATCAGTAAGAAATTTAGATTATACCGAAGCAGCTCTTCTCGCTGCTCTTCCAAAAGCACCTAGTAAGTATAACCCCTACAAATCAAATAAAAGAGCTATGCAACGAAGAAATAATGTCCTAAAAAATTTGTACGAAAATTCTTATATAGATCGAAAACAATATCAAAATTTTGTTAAAGAAGAAATTAAACTGAAAAAAAGAAAAATTAAACTACTAGAAGAAGCAAATTTTTACACTGAAGAGGTTCGAAGGTTAATTAGTGATAGTTATGGATATGAAGAATTGTATAAAGGGGGTTTATCAATAAGAACACCCTTGAATTCTAATTATCAAATCGAAGCATTAAAATCTCTCAGAGAAGGCTTGCAAGAATATGACAAGAGACATGGATGGAGGGGTTCTTTGAAAAATATAGCTAAAAAGAACTGGTTAGAAAATATTAAGGAATTAAAGAGTGATAAAAGTTTAAATTGGAAATTAGCAAAAATAATTGATTTAGAAAAATTATCTGCAAAAATTGAAACAGAAAACGAAGAAATAGGTTTCATAGATTTTGATAGCGTCAGCTGGACTAGAGAGAGAAGTTTTGAAAGATTATTAAATGTAAATGATATTATCTATGTAAAAAAAATAAAAAAAAATAAATGGAATTTGAAACAAATTCCAAAAATCAATGGAGCAATTGTAGTGATGGATCCATATACTGGTAGAGTGCTTGCTATGGTTGGAGGTTTTAGTTTCAATTTAAGTGAATTTAATAGAGCTACACAAGCTCAAAGGCAACCGGGTTCGGCTTTTAAACCGTTTGTTTATGCCGCAGCTCTTGAAAATGGTTTCACGCCATCAACCTTAGTTTTAGATGCTCCATTCGTTATAGATCAAGGAGAAGGACAAAAAACTTGGAAACCAGAAAATTACGGGAAGGAATTTTATGGACCATCAACTTTGAGAACCGGTATTGAAAAATCGAGAAATTTAATAACTGTGCGTATAGCTCAAAAAGTTGGCTTCGATAAAATTTCAAAGATTACAAATAAATTGGGCATATATAACGATATTCCAAAAATTTTATCAGTTTCGCTAGGTTCTGCTGAAACAACTCTTGTGAAACTTACTAGTGCTTACTGTACGTTTGTTAATGGTGGAAAAAAAGTAACACCAATTTTTATTGATAGAATTCAAGATAGACGCGGCAAAACAATTTTTAATGCTGACAAAAGAAAATGCATTGGTTGTGAAGAAATATCCTATTTAAAAGATGCAATACCAACAATTTTAGATAATAAAGAGCAAATTATTTCTCCTGAAACTGCCTATCAAATCACTTCAATGATGGAAGGGGCCATTAAAAGAGGAACAGGAAGAAGATTAAAGAATTTAAATCTCGTTTTAGCTGGCAAAACCGGCACAACTAATAAGAATATGGATGCTTGGTTTTTGGGATTTACCTCAAAACTAGTTATCGGCGTATATGTTGGATTTGATGAACCCAAGAGTTTGGGTAGATACGAAACTGGAGCGAAAGCAGCTTTGCCAATCTTTAAAAAATTTGTTCATAAAGTAATAAAAAAAAAGGAAGCACTTCCATTTAAAATTCCAGAGAAAATAAATTTGGTAATGGTAGATATCGAGACAGGTTTGTTGCCAAGCAATAATACAAAAAAGATAATTTATGAATCTTTCAAACAAAAAAAAGATTCTATAATCGGACTTGAAAAATCTTTAAATAAAGATAAATTGAAACTGCACGAGTCAAAATTCGAAAAAACAACTTTGAGATTTTATTAGCTTATGGACAGAACAAAAGAAAATATCATTAAAATAAAAAAAGTGATGGATAATGTTAGGGGGTATCTTTGAAAAAAATAACGTTGAAGATAAGATCCAGACATTCAATAGAAAAACAACTGAAATAAATTTTTGGAAAGACAAATTTTTAGCTCAAAAGATTCTTAAAAAAAAAAAATTCTTTGAAGATATTTCTAACAGCTTTAATGCTACCTCAAATGAATTAGAAAATTCAGAAGAACTGTTGAAGCTAGCTTCAAGCGAAAATGATAACACTGTAATAAAAGATTGTGACGAAAAAATAAATTTATTACTACATCAAATAAAAAAAACCGAAGTTAAATGTTTTTTATCCAACGAAGATGATCATCTAGATGCCTATTTGGAAATCCATGCTGGAGCGGGAGGCACAGAAAGTCAAGATTGGGCACAAATGCTGAGCAGAATGTATTCTAAGTGGGTGGAGAAAAAAAAATGTAAATTTGAAATAATCAATGAACACAAAGGTGAAGAAGCAGGAATAAAATCCAGTACATTAAAAATAATTGGTTCTCATATGTACGGTTGGCTAAAATTAGAATCCGGAGTACACAGATTAGTGAGAATTTCTCCTTTTGATTCTGGATCAAGAAGACACACTAGTTTTGCAAGCGTTTGGGTTTATCCTGTTGTAGACGATAATATTAAAATAGACATTAAAGAAAATGAAATTAGAATAGACACATATCGATCGAGTGGAGCCGGTGGACAACATGTTAATACAACTGATAGTGCAGTTAGAATAACACATCTACCAACTAACATTGTTGTTCAATGTCAAAATGAGAGATCTCAACATAAAAACAAGGCAACATGTTATAACATGCTAAAAGCTCGTTTGTATAATTACGAAATACAAAAGAAAGAAGAAGCATCAGAAAATTTAGCAAAGTCAAAAACAGATATTGGTTGGGGACACCAAATTAGATCATATGTTTTACAGCCATACCAGTTGGTCAAAGATTTAAGGAACAATTATGAGGAAACAAATCCAAGTAATGTTTTAAATGGCGATATTGACAATTTTCTTGAAAATTCACTGTTTAAACTAAAGGCGAATAAGCATTAAATGATTAAATGGATCGCAAGGTTACTTATAGTATTAATATTTTCACAGTTATTTTTTCTATTTTTTTTGTCATTTTTTGGCATAGAAACAACTTATTTTAATTCAATCATTCAAGAAAAAGTAAGAGTATTAAATCCAAATATTAATTTAGAGTTTCAAAAAACAAACATTTTACTAGATATAAAACATTTAGGATTAAAAGTTAAAATTAGAGATCCAAAAGTTAATGCCAAAGGCACATATGCCAATCTAAGTAAGTTAAATTTAGGTATATCAATTAAATCTTTATTAAAAGATGAGTTTGCATTGCAACATGGAGAATTTGGTCTGATCAAAACAGATATAAAGCAGCTTGTTAAAATAATAAACCGAATTAAGCCATCGCCATACTTAATTATAGCGAAAAAATTTTTTAATGAAGGAAAAATAGAAGGAGAAGTAGAGATCAATTTTGATACTACGGGAAAAATTCAAGATGATTATAAAATTACAGGTCTAGTGTCTGATTTTAATGTAAAAATATTAGAGAAATTCAGTCTAAATCAAATCAATTCAAATTTTGAATTTTTTAAAGATCGTTACAAATTTTATGTAGCAAAAGGAAATATAAATGAAATTGATTTAACAAGCAGTGAATTTGAAATTAATAAGGAAAATAAAAATCTTAAAGTAGAAGGTAATTTGGTAACCAAAGCAAATTTAAAGAATATTCAAAATACACTTGATTTATTTAAAATTAAACTTCTTGAAGGAAAAATTAGTGAATCTGAAATTTCTTTTGATATTAAAAGTTCTTTAAGTTTTCAATTAGAAAATTATATAAAGTTAAAAAATTTAAAAATTAACGGAAATGGTAAAGTTTATTCTTTAAATATTAGGCATAACATAAACACGCTAGGGATGAAAAAAATATTTACAAATTACAATGACTCGTTTCAGTTTAAGGACACTGATATAAGTTTTTTATCAAATAGTGGAAAACACGATATTTTGCTACAGGGTTTAACTAATTTAACAAATCGATATGAAGATTTTCAATCTAGAATAATCCTTGATAAGAAAGAAAACAATACAACCTTTGATACTGAAATTGATATTAAATCTTTCGCTATTGAAATGCAGAGTCTTAATTATAAAAAAGAAGTTAATAGTCCAGCAAAACTAAAATTCGTAGGAAGTAATAATAAAAAAGGAAGTTATATTTTTGATACTATCGAATTTAGAGAGTCAGATAATTTAATCTTAATAAAAAATATAGAGTTTAATAATAAAATTCAGGTAAATAGTTTAAAAGAACTGCTAGTTAAAACTGTTAGTAATAATTCAGTAAATAATAATTTTAGACTAATTAAAAATAAAAATATAACAATTCAAGGTGAGGTATTTGACGCGAGGCCTTTTTTAAAAAGTTTAGATAAAGATGGTGAAAGAAAATCGTTAAGTAAAGAATTTAATGGTAAATTAATAGCCAGTTTCAAAAAAGTAATAGGAGAAAAACAGACTAACCTGTTAAAATTTTCAATGATTTCAAATATTAAGAAAGGAAAACATGAAAAATTTACTGCAAAAGGTGAATTTTCTGAAAATGAATTTTTAGATGTCGCAATGCACACGATGGATGATGGGAAAACAAAGATGATTCAAATATATTCTGATAGGGCCAAACTATTTGTTCACAATTATAAATTTATAAAGGGATTTGAGGGCGGTAAATTAGATTATGAATCTACTTATGACAATAAAGTTTCTAAGTCAAAGTTGAAGATTTCAAATTTTAAAGTGTCAAAAGTACCAGCCCTAACTCAACTTCTTACTCTGGCATCTTTACAAGGTATTGCAGATACTTTAGCTGGAGAAGGTATTAGGTTTACTGAGATGGAGATGAATTTCAATTCTTCTAAAAAAGATGGAGAAAAAGTTACTAATATTGAAGAACTTTATGCAATTGGTCCAGCCATATCCCTGTTAATGGAAGGATACGTTGTAAAAAATAAACTGGTTAGTTTAAAAGGAACTTTGGTTCCAGCAAGAACCGTTAATAAAGTGATTGGTTGGATACCTTTAGTTGGTAAAATTTTAGTCGGAAACAAAGTCGGAGAGGGTGTTTTTGGAGTTAGTTTTAAAATGAAAGGTCCTCCCAAGAATATAAGGACTACAGTGAATCCTATTAAAACCTTAACTCCAAGATTTATTACGAGAACCTTAAATAAAATGAAAGATATGAAAAAAAAAGGTGAATAAGCTAAATAATTTTCACAATTAAATGTTGTTTTTTTCCGTGTGAAACTTTCATATTATTATCCTGATCAAAGTTATTTTGATCAATTATTTTTGTTTCATCACTGACGGTTTCGTTGTTAATTTTAAGACCATTATTTTTAATTAATCTTCTAATTTCACCTTTAGAATTTGCGAGAGGAGTTAGGAGAACAAGATCTAGAACATTCATACCATTAACTAATGAATTTTTTTTAATTTTTATTATTGGAAGATTTTTTCCGATTGATTTATCACCAAAAGTTTTTTGCGCAGTTAACTCTGAATCTTTAGCAGCTTTATATCCATGCAACATAGCAGTGGTCTCACTGGCAAGCAAAACTTTAAGTTTGTTAATATCTTGGTTACTACTTTTTAAGCTTTCAATTTGTTCAAGATCTATATCGGTAAAAAGTTTCAAAAAATTTACTACATCTTTATCGTCAGTATTTCTCCAAAATTGCCAATAATCGTATGGTGAAAGCATTTTTTTATTTAACCAAATAGCTCCTTTTTCTGTTTTCCCCATTTTTGCTCCAGAGGAAAGTGTTAGTAACGGGGTTGTTAATCCATAAGCAAGTTTTTTTTCTTTTCTTTTAATTAAATCAGTTCCATTAACAATATTTCCCCACTGATCAGAACCACCAATTTGCAAAATACATTTGTGTCTTTTATTAAGTTCATAAAAATCATACGCTTGAAACATCATATAATTAAACTCCATGTAACTTAAAGATTGTTCCCTTTCTAAACGCAGTTTAACACTGTCAAAAGTTAGCATTTTATTTATGGTAAAATGTTTACCAATTTCTCTTAAAAAATTTATATAGTTTAGTTTACTTAACCAAGAATAATTATTTACAAAAATAGGTTTCGTTTTTGAATTTTTTGATTTTAAAAAAATTTTAAACACATCTTCAATACTTTTTATGTTTTTGTCTATCTCTTTTTTGCTAAGAATTTTTCTTGTTTCTTCTTTACCAGAAGGATCGCCTATTAATGTTGTTCCTCCACCAAGTAATACTATTGGCTGATGTCCATATTTTTGGAGAAGTCGAAGACACATAATTTGCATTAAACTTCCCACATGCAAACTTGGGGCCGTACAATCAAAGCCAATATAGGCTTTAATCATGCCTTTAGACATCAATTCGTCTAAGCCAGAACGATCGGTACACTGACTAAAATAACCTCTTTTTTCAAACTCTATTAGAAATGTTTCTTGCATGAATTTATAGCTTAATTAAAATTGTAATATACAAGATTCCTTTTAAAATAAATATAATTTATGAAATCCTATTACAGTTTAGGTCTTATGAGCGGCACATCAATGGATGGTGTTGATGCATCAATTATTCAATCAGATGGCGAGAAAAAATATAAAGTTATTTTAGATAAATATTTTGAGTATCCCGAAGGTATTTATAAAGATTTAACAAGACTTAGAAATAAAATTAAAAGCTTTAAAGATCTAGGTAAATTTTCAAAAAAAATAAAAAGTATTGAAAAAGAAATCACATTATTTCACGCTAAAGCTGTTGACGAAATTCTAAAAAAATCGCAGGTAAATATCGATTTTATAGGTTTTCATGGACAGACTATTTATCATAAAACTGATGATCCTATTATTAGAAATAAAATTTCTAGGCAGTTAGGTGATGGAAAACTGCTTTCTAAACTTACAAACAAAATTGTTATTAGTAATTTTAGAGAAAACGATTTAAAAAATGGTGGTCAAGGAGCTCCATTAACTCCAATATTTCATGGGTTGTTGGCAAAAAAATTTAAAATTAAATCAGTTGTTTTTGTGAATTTAGGAGGAATAGCAAATAAAACTAATATATGTAATGATGGCACAATAGTAAATGCAAATGATATTGGACCTGGTATGTGTTTAATTGATCAATGGATAAGAATTAATTCGAAAAAGAAATATGATGTTAGTGGAAAAATAGCTCGCTCTGGCAAAATAAATAAAGCTCTTTTAAAAAAAGTTTTAAAAAAAATTAATGAAAATAGAAAAAGGAGTAAAAATCACACTATTCAAACTTCATTCGATGTTAAAGATTTTGATTTGTCTTTTGTAAAAGAATTATCTTTGGAGGATGGAGCAGCTACTTTAACTGAATTTACCGTTTGTATAATTCTTTCAGCTTTACAAATAACTCATGAAGAAAAAGGGACAATAATTTTATGTGGTGGAGGAAGAAAAAATAATTATTTGATTGAAAGAATAAAAAAAAAAGTTCCAGTGAAATTTATAGACGATTTTGGAATTGACGGAGATTTTGTTGAGTCACAAGCATTTGCTTATCTTGCTATTAGATCTTATCTTAAATTACCGATTTCTTTTCCTTCAACTACTGGAGTAGGCAAGCCTTGTACTGGTGGAACAATTTTCAAGAGCTAAAATACAGAAATTTTATCTTTCAAGTAAGCTTCTATGGAAGAAGCTAGAGTTTTTTCTTTACTTTTAAAAAAATGATTAGCATTACTTATCGATTCGAATTTGACATCAATATTTTTTTGCATACTCAGTCTTTTTTTTAAATTTAAAATATGTTCTTCAGGAACAAGTTCGTCATTTTTTCCATATACTATTAATCCAGAAATTGGACATGGAGCTAAAAAAGTAAAATCATAAACATTAGGTTGTGGTGAGATAGAAATGAATTTATTAACCTCAGGTCTTCTCATTATCAATTGCATACAAATTAATGAACCAAATGAAAAGCCGGAAACCCAACATTGGTTATAGCCAGGATTTTCTTTTTCGATCCAATCTAAAGCAGCCGCAGCATCGGAAAGTTCACCCTGACCATTATCGAATATGCCATCACTTTTCCCCACACCTCTAAAATTTATTCTTATCACAGAAAAATTATTTTTGTAAAAACAGTTGTAGGTTTCGTAAACTATTCTATTATTCATTGTGCCGCCGTATTGAGGATGAGGTTGGAGAACTAGGGCTACTGGTGCCCCTTGTTGCTTGCTTTTAATATACTTTGCTTGAATTCTTCCGCACGTACCAGGAATAAAAATCTCTTCGTTTTCATTTTTCATGGTTTTAATTAGCTATGATAACTATTTTCAAAAAAATTAGTTATATACCATGATTGCAGATGGTTATTTTGATTTTTTTTAATCTTGACTAATTTAGTAGGAATAATTAAATAAATCAAGCGCAATAACGCATATTTATTATGAAGTTAACCAACAAAGGAAGATACGCTGTAATGGCAATGGTCGATTTAGCAAGAAATAATGCTGAAAAACCAATAAGTCTTGCTGAAATTTCATTAAGGCAAGGAATATCAATATCTTTTCTAGAACAAATTTTTTCAAAATTAAAAAGTAATAAATTGGTTACAAGTTCTAGGGGGGCTGCAGGAGGGTATTTTTTGTCCAGGTCAGCAGATGAAATTACTTTATCAAACATAATTAGAGCCGTTGACGAAAGAGTAAAAACTGCTGGGTGTACAAAAGATTCACAAAAAGGATGTCATGGCAAACCAGTTAAATGTATGACACATGATTTGTGGAACGACCTTGAAATTTATATAAATAATTTTTTTGAAAAAAATACTCTGAAGGATATTTTATTCAGAGTTAGTAAAAGTAAACAAAAACAACTAAATTAATGAAATATCAAGAACTAGAAAAAACCAAAGAATATAAATACGGTTTTACAACTGATATAGAAAGCGTTAAGGCTCCAAAAGGCCTTAACAAAGACACTATAAGATTTATTTCAAAAATAAAAAAAGAACCAGAATGGTTGTTAAACTGGAGACTTAAGGCTTATGCTAGACTTAAAAGTGTTAAAGAACCGAATTGGCAAAAACCAAAATATCCAAAAATTAACTATCAGGATTTGTATTATTATTCTGCTCCCAAAAGTGCAAAAAACAAACCAAAAGACATTGATGAAGTAGATCCTAAATTGATAGAAACTTACGCAAAATTAGGTATTCCGTTAAAGGAGCAAGAAAAATTAAGTGGAATAGCCGTGGATGCTGTCTTCGATTCAGTATCTGTAGCAACAACTTTTAAAAAAAAATTAACTGAAAAGGGAATTATTTTT
>Ga0187833_10004729_pt1 | contig 13148 bp, 11 predicted proteins | sample ETNtaG_37_FD_167968 | JGI IMG/M metagenome (GOLD analysis project Ga0187833, IMG submission 167968) | Marine microbial and viral communities from oxygen minimum zone, Eastern Pacific Ocean - ETNP2014_SV_400_PacBio MetaG (Illumina Assembly) | ecosystem: Environmental > Aquatic > Marine > Hypoxic... | reverse complement strand
TTCAATCACTTTTGGTCCTCTGCTTTTGCGAATCACAAATAACACTTCAGTATTTGTGACAAATGTCCACAGATGATATAAGACACCTTCGATGCGCATGTCAGTTTCATCAACGTAAGTTACTGATGACTTGCGAATTCTTTGAATAATTGCATTGTATGATGGTTCTAGCTTTCGTGAAACTCTTTTGTTAATATTATAAACGCTCACATTACTCAATTCTAGACTATAATGCCTCTCTAAAGAACTCATTGCTTTTCGTAAAGGTAATCTATCCTCAAATTTTAGCAATGCAACATGCGCATGAACATTCTTGCCAAATCTACTTTGTGGAGCAGAATTTGATGCCACAACATGCTTGTGGCATCTTGGGCACTCATAATGATTAACAATATGATCGATCACTTCAATTGGTTGAGGCGCAGGTATCTCTTCTTCAAGAACATGCTCTGCTTTGACTGGCTTACTCAATTTTGATTCACAGTGTGGACAAGTATCTTCAGTATATTCTACAGAGCCTGTCGGCTCTGGATCTTCACGTTCATACTTTGGATGTCCGACTGGTGCCCCAAGTTTGCCTGAAGACTCCTTTTTTGGAGGCTTCTTCTTGGATTTACTGGGAGGAGTGTGGGCATTTTCATAAGCGAGAAGTCTTTTTTTTAGAGAATCTATCTCCTTTTGCTGCTTTTCTATTATCCCTTCAAGATCCCTAATTTTTTGTCTCCAAGATACCATACCAATACTTTATGACCAATAACTAGATATTTTTTTCGGTTTTAGTGTTAGCAGATACAACGCAACAAAATATTTAAATAATGAGTATATTTTTGAATGAGAATAAAAGGGTTTTTAAAAAAGGATAGTAAAATGACACAAAAAATACTTGTAACAGGAGGAGCAGGCTTTCTTGGTAGTCATCTTACCGACCATTTACTGGATATGGGACATGATGTAGTTATCATGGATGATTTATCTGGTGGTTATGTAGAGAATATAGATAAAAGGGCAACTTTCTTTAAAGCTGATATAAGTAACAAAAAGAAATGTGATGAAGTTATGAAAGGTATAGACCTTATATATCACTTAGCAGCCCATGCAGCTGAAGGACAAAGCGTATTCTGCCCAATTCACAACGCATCAACAAACTATATGGGATCGTTAAATCTTGCTGTTGCTGCTATTAACAATGGTGTAAAGAGATTTGTTTTTACTTCTTCTATGGCAAGATATGGAAAACAAGAAGAGCTTCCTATGCATGAAGGCCAAGATGCTATTCCTGAAGATCCTTATGGCATTACAAAAAAATCATTTGAAGAGATTCTAGATATGTTTAAACGTGTCTATGGCATGGATTATGTTGTGCTGGTTCCACACAATATTTTTGGTCCAAGACAAAACATGGCAGACCCATATAGAAATGTTGTAGGAATATTCATTAATAGAATTTTGCAAGGTAAACCTCCAATGGTATATGGAGATGGCCTACAAAAAAGAGCTTTTACTTATATTGATGACTGTATACCTTATATTGCAAAAGCAGGTTTTATCAAAGAAGCGTTAGGTAAAATAATGAATATTGGGCCGGATGAAGAGCCAATAACAGTAAAAGAAGTTGCTCAAAAAGTGATTAAAGTAATGAATTTTGATGGTGAGGAAATTCATATGCCACCAAGACCTTTAGAAGTAAAATATGCATATTGTTCAGCTGATAAAGCAAGGAAGATTTTGGGATATAAAACATCACATACTTTTGATGAAGGCTTAAAAAAATATATAGAATGGGCAAAAATAAAAGGTTCTCAAAAATTTAAATATTGGGATGAATTTGAAATTAAGAGCGATAAGATTCCTAGGGCTTGGTCAGAAAAATTGCTTTAAGTTTATTTTAGTTGGGGAAACGAATGTGGAATAAAAAAAAAGTCAGTGTTGTATTTCCAGCTTATAATGAGGAAAAAGGAATCGGGAAAGCCATTCGAGAATTTTTTTCTGTAAAATTTGTTGATGAAATAATAGTTGTTGACAATAATTCTAAAGACAAGACTGCTGAAATTGTTAAGAAAACAAAAGCAAAGCTTATCCAAGAAAATAAACAGGGTTATGGTTATGCTTTAATACGAGGACTTAAAGAAGCAACTGGTGATTATGTAATAACAGCAGAACCTGATGGCACATTTCTTGCAAAAGATATACATAAATTATTACTATATTCTGATGATTTTGATGTAGTATTTGGAACTAGAACTTCTAAATCGTTAATTTGGGATAATGCAAAAATGGACTGGTTCCTTAGAATGGGAAATGTATTCATTGCAAAAATATTAGAGTATCTGTTTAATGGACCTTCATTGACAGATGTAGGTTGTACTATGAAACTAATTAAAAAAGGGGTTTATCAAAAAATAAAAAATAAATTTACAGTTGGAGGTTCGCATTTCTCACCAGAGTTTATGTTATTAATAATTAAAAATAAAATAAGATGTGTTGAAGTTCCTATAAATTATAAAGAAAGAATAGGATATTCTAAAATTACGAATACTTTTTGGAAATCTTTAAAATTAGGTTTAATTATGATCCATTTCATTATAAGTTATAGATTAGGGTTTAAAGGCAAATGAAAAAATCAATTTCTATATCTAACATAACAAAATTATATTCTTCATTTTCAGATAAATTATATATTTATCTAAGATATATTATATTGCCATTCTATTTAATAGAAAAATATATCCCAAAAAAAGGAAAAATTGTTGATATTGGATGTGGTCATGGAGCTTTTAGCATTTACCTAGCATTAAAAGAAAAATCAAGGGAGATTATTGGCCTTGATTTTAATAAAAAAAGGATTGAATCAGCAAATAAGGCTGCTTCAAACTTAAAAAACGTAAAATTTTATTCTAAAGATTTCATTAAAGACCCTGCAATCACAAAAACTGAGGCTATTATCCTTATTGACTTATTACATCATGTCCCATACAATACCCAAAAAGATTTACTGGAAGATTGTTTTAAAAAAATTAAAAAAGGAGGAGAATTAATAATTAAAGACATTTCAGACAAGCCAAGATGGAAATATTATCATAATTATCTTCATGATAAATTACTTTCAGGCCAAACAGATTTATTTTTCATACAACCAAAAAAAGTTAAAAATCTTTTAACAGAAGTTGGATTCAGGATTAAAATTAATTCAAAAAAAATTAATGTTAGTATAATTAACCCATATCCCCATTATATAATTGTTGCAAAGAAATAACTACCATTTTGTGCTTATCATTTGCATAAAATCGTTTATCAAAGTTCCGTGAATAATGCCTTTATATATTCTTTTTATTATAAATCCTGGCCTCAGATAAAATTCTCTATAAAATTTTTTATTGTATTTCTCTATAGTATCCCAACTGAGTGTAGGGTGTTTATAAATATCTCTAGGAGTCATATAAAGGTTAAATTGGCTCCAATCCTTAATCTTAATTAACCCTTTTTTATTGTACTCCTCATATAATTTTGTAGCAGGCAATGTTCCAGTGATTGTGGTTTTAGCTAAATCCAAATCTAAGCTTTTTGCAAAGTTTATGGTATCTCTCATAGTTTTTTCAGTTTCATCAGGTAATCCCAGCATAAAATAGCCCACTGTCTCTAAACCTGCTTTTTTTGAAAGTTCTACTGCTCTTCTAACTTGTCCTAATTTTATCCCTTTATCTATCCTATCGATTAATTTTTGATTTCCGGATTCTATACCAAAATATACCCTATAACATCCAGATTTCTTCATTTTTTTCAATAATTCTAAATCAACTAAATCCACCCTGATACCTGTGGGAGTAGACCAAATAAATTTTAATTTTCTTCTTAATATCTCATCACAAATTTCTTTTGCCCTAGTAATATCTGTAGTCATACAATCATCGGCTATATGAATTTCTTTAAACCCTAAATTTAACATATACTTAATTTCGTCAACAACTCTTTTTGGACTTTTTACTCTAAAATTTCTTCCAAAAGTCGTTTTTGTACAATATATGCATCCAAAAACACAACCTCTGCTAGTTTCTAACCAACCTGCTGGAGTTTTTCTTGCAATAACTTTTGGTGCATGGTACCTTTGTATATCATAAAGATTCCAAGCAGGAAAAGGTAATGAATCTAAATCTTTTATTTGTTCCCTTCTCGAGTTTTGATATATTTTTCCGTTTTTCTTATATGACAAACCCTTTATTTTAGATAAGGGCTTACTTTTAATTATATCCACAATTGTGAGGTCTGCTTCTCCTACTACTACTATGTCCAATAAAGATTCTTTTAATGATTGTTTAGGAAATGCTGAAGCGTGGGAACCCCCTCCAAAAATAATAATTTTTTTATTGTAATTTTTTATCAATTTTGCAAGAGATTTCATTTCATTAAATAATCCAGAAACAAAGGTAATTCCGACAAAATCGGGATTAAAATTTTTAAGAACTTTGATTAATGAAGTTTTTTGGTCTGGAAGATTCATATCAAGTATCTTCACTTCACAATTATTTTTTAATAACGCCCCTCCCAAGGTAGCTAGACCCAATACAGGATTGTAAGGTACTTTTTGTTTTTTATTTTTTGATTTTTGTTTATAGAGATGGATATTAGATTTGCTATAAAGTTCTTCATATGATGGGTCTATTAATAAAACTCTTTTCATTTTTATTTTTTGAATAAGCTTTTATTTATAAAGGTTGTTATGCGTTTTTTGAATAAAAATTACTAACATTTGATGAATATTATTTGTTTATATATTTAAAAGTTCCTAGATAAAATTAATAATAAAACTTCACATACTAGAACTAATCATTGAATACTTAGCTAAATAATAAATATCTAAAAATGACAAATTTTTAAGAATTCTAATAATTCTACTTGGCTTAAGGTATATGGTCCTAAATGCTTTTTTAATTAATTCTGAGACTTCTTTTTCTGATAGTTTCATGCCTTCATATTTTATGGTTCCATGCTGAAACCCATCTTCACCAAACTCATTTATCGGATTTAGATTCATCATTTCATATAAAGGGGTTCCTTCCATAGGATAAACACGAGTAAATTGACAAAAATCTGTATCCAATTCATTTGCAAATTTAATTGTATCTTCAATATGTTTTTTTGTTTCCCAAGGGAATCCTATCATAAACAAAGAATAAGTTGTTAAATCTAATTCTTTACACCAACCAACTACTTCCTTAACCCTATCTAAAGTAAATCCTTTTTTTATCTTTAAAATTGTTTCTTCATTTCCGGTTTCTGGTGCAACAGCTACAAGCCAGACTCCAGCCTCTTTTAATTTTCCAAGTAATTCTTTATCAACTTTATCTACCCTAATCCCATTTTTAAGTTGAATACGGACATCAATATTTCTTTTAATTATTCCATCACAAATTTTCATTGCCCTCTCTTTATTCAAAGTAAAATTATCATCATTAATACAAATCTCTTTTACTCCTAATTTATTTACTTGCCATTCTATCTGTTTAACAACATATTCTGCACTATTTTGCCTCCATATTTTTGAATGATAACAGAATATACACTCACCAGGACAACCTCTTGATGAAACTAAACTGGAAATTGGATGTACTTGCTTTACTGGCATGTTATATTTGTGAAGTGGAATCTTATCAAGTGCAGGAAATGGAAAAATATCTAAATCATAAGTTAACTTCCTGTCACCAGTAAAAAAAGGGTTGCCTTTAGAATCTCTTATTAATAAACCTGGAACTTTAGATTTATCTTTTTGTTTTAAAAACTCATAAATTGTAAACTCTGCTTCACCAATAACTACAGCATCTATTTCTTTTTGTTCAATATAATAATTCCCTTTTTTAATTGTTTGTGGACCTCCGACTAATATCTTTTTATCTGGAAAATTTTTCTTAATATAGTTAATTGTATTAAGAGTATTTACTAAATTTGATATATTGACACCAAAACAAATTAAATCATAATTGGAGTAATCAACATCTAATTTTTGTACATAGCAATCAATAACATCCGTAGGATACCCTTTGGATTCTAAAAAAGATGCTATACTCAAAATTCCTAAAGGAGGTAACGTGTTTACATAAAGTTCTTTAACTTTTGGTGTCTGAAATATTATTAATACTTTTTTCATTTTAGTATAAAATTATATTATTAGCTATGCTAACCTAGACTTTTGTAATTTCAGACGTGGAGCATAATTTAACCGAAAAAAGCAAATACTTGCTCTACATTGTATCTTATTTACATCACTAACTACATTTTTTGCTCTTTCTTTCCTTGCTCCAATGGTTTGCCTATAGGTGATGATAAATGTACCCACAGATATTCCTATTCCAATTAGTCCTAAAAATAGGGGCTGAAATTCTACCATATACATTGGCTATATTGTAGATTATATTAAATTTGCCCAAAATTATATAAATAGATTATAACAACTAGTTTATTAATAAAAAAGAGGTACATATACCTCACAAATTCTGAGGTTTAATAATGTGAAGATAAGAACTATCCTAGAAATTATTGTATTTTTGATTATATTTGAATTTTTATTATATTACAGTCCAAATGTGGCAACAGACTTTAAATTTAGTGAAGTAATGATTTCTTCATTAGTAACAATAAGTGTAGGATTATTTGCTGTTCTTAACTTAATTGTTCCAATGATTTTTTCTAGGATTAAAGAATATTATGGAAAAAATAGATGGTCAGCAATGCCTCAAATTCTTATGGGATCTAGTGTAATCTATACTTTTTTCTGGATTTTTCTTTTAGTCTTTGAAATTTCACTTTTTTTTGTCTCTGGACTAGCAGCAGTCTTGATATTTATTTATGTAATAATCACAATAATATTTTTATTGGATATGATTTTGGGAATTTTAAATGGATTATTTGAAGAGATAAAAATGATTTCTACTAGTTCTGATAACTTGGGAAAATCGACAATAAGCAAATCAAGTTATGAAGAATTAAAAAGAAAAATTGGTGAGAAGAGCTTTAATGAAAAGTGTCAATTTGAAAAAAGTGTACTTGCTTATGAAAATATAATTCAAAAACAAAAAATTGAACCACCATCTAATTTAGGGAATCTTTGCTCATACATTTTAGTAGCAATTTATTATCTCCAAAAAGACATTAAAAGATATGAGAAGGGGATTCCAATAAAAAGTTTGATAGATAATTTGAAAAATAGTTTGCATTATAGGGAAAAAGATGATGAAATTCTTAAAGCATTAACAGTATTATCAAAATTGAACTACATTAAATCTTCTAAAGAAAAGATAGTATCTCTTTCAAAAAGAAATGTAGTCATATCAGAAATAAATAAATTCAATAACTATCTCAGAGGATTTGAAAAATTTGCAAATTATCAAATAAAATTAATAGATAAATATGATGTTCCCAAACCAAATAGTATACCTTCTTTGTTTTTATTACCTATTTTTGAAAGAATAAAATATTATATTTGGAAAGTAACTAAAAAGAAGAAATATGATGTTATGAGGAATAAAACTGTACATGATTTTATTCCAAAATAAATATCTTTAATATTAAAATTTCATTTAATGTTGCACATTAAGCGTAGACACCAACTATAAAGACTTTCGGCATTCAAACAGCTCAAATACTTTGTATAACTTATGTTACATGCACCTTTATAAAACAAATCCGTAAGGTTTTTAAATCAAATATGTATTCTATGTGTTGGACGGCCATAGGGACCTGGTTCACCGGATCCCATATTCTCAATTCATTGGATTGGGAAGGGAATTTCGAACTCCGAAGTTAAGCAAGTCTCCGTTTTTGGGTGTACTGCATTTTTGTGTGGGAAACCAAGAAAGCTGTCCACCTTTTCTTTAATACTAAGTGATAATAATATATATTAGATTTTGAATAATTGTTAAGAATTTTTTAAGCGAGCCTATTGGCAGAAAGCGAGCCATAAATGCCGCAGTGATTTGTGAGTTAATTATTTGAACTCACTCTCTTCTTTCTGGTGCGGCCTAATTTTTGTTAAGCCATAAAAATCATTTACTTAGCTTTTAAATTCTCCAAATCTTTTCTGGAATGTATATGAATTTCTTTCTCACTACTTAAATATCCATTAAGCAATCCTTTCTCAGCAAGTTCAGGAAATATGTCAAATTCTAAGCTAGCTCCCGAATATTCAAAAATCTGAGGGTCAGCAACAAAAATAGGAGAAAATACCAAATAAATATCAGATTTTTTAGGCTTTTGGGTAAAAGTAAGAACTTTATTGCCTTCAACCTTAACCGTGCCTTTTTCGCTGGGCTTGGAAGAGGTAGTCATCATTATTGTAGAGGCAGAATTATGCTTAATATGGTCGTTCCACAATTCATCTATGTTTATTTTTTTGAATATTATATCTCCATACACAACAAGAAAATTATTATCAATCCTGCCCCTTAATAATCTTAAAGAATCTGCGCTTCCTTTAGATGATTTTTCTTCAATATAATTTATCTTAACGCCATAACTAGTTCCATCCTTTAAAATCTCAAATAACTTAGTTAATAAATTCTCTCGAGAAATAATAAAAATTGTTTTGAAATTATTTTCCCTTAATTTTTTTATTGCTAATTCTATAACAGTGCTATTTTTTATCTTTGAAATCGGCCTGTATTCAGAATAAGATATTTTAATTTTCCTCTCATCCCCGCCTAATAAAATCACGGCAGTCTTGTTTTTCCCAAGGGAATTTTTTACAAGATACTCCATCGCTTGAGACCTATTCCTAATATAAATATTATCAATAATAGAATCTATTTCTTCTAAAGCATTTTCATCTATTGTTATGGAAATTTTCTTCTTCATTTTGAGTAGGATAAAGTAGGATAAAGGTAAGATATTTAAATAACTTTCTCATATCCAAGGTAAAATGAAGATTAGCGTTATTGGTTCTGGATATGTGGGAATGGCTACAGTAGTTATGTTTGCAGAGCTGGGCCATGATGTTTTAGGAGCAGATATAGACAAAGATAAAATAGAAAAATTAAACAACGGAATAATGCCAATATTTGAGCCAGGGCTTAAAGAATTAGTAATAAAAAACATAGAAGAAAAAAGATTAAGGTTTACTCATGATAATAAAGAAGCAATAGAGCATGGAGAAGTAATATTCATTTGTGTTGGAACGCCCCCTAAGGCAACAGGAGAGACAGATTTAAAATACATAATTGCAGTTGCAAAAGAAGTGGCAGAAAACATGAGTTCATATAAAGTAATAGTTCATAAAAGCACAGTTCCTGTAGAAACAGGAGAGAAAGTAAAAAAAATAATTAAAGATAATATAAAAGAAAATTCAGAATTTGATGTTGTCAGCAATCCAGAATTTTTAAGAGAAGGAACAGCAATTAAAGACACCATGGAGCCAGATAGGGTCGTAATAGGGACAGATAGCGAAAAAGCCATAGAGATCATGAAAAAATTATATAGCCCGTTAAAAGCTCCAATAATTATAACTGATATAAGGAGCGCAGAGCTAATTAAACATGCATCTAATGCATTCTTAGCAACAAAAATATCCTTTATGAATTCTGTTTCCAGGATATGCGAGTTAACCGGAGCAGACATAGAAAAAGTAGCGGAAGGAATGGGATATGATGGTAGGATAGGAAATAGGTTCTTAAATGCAGGCATTGGTTATGGGGGATTTTGCTTCCCAAAAGATGTGCAGGCTTTCATAAAAATAGCAGAGCAGTATAATTACGATTTTGAAATTCTAAAAGGAACTCATAACGTTAACGAGGAACAAAAAAAGCATTTTGTGAATAAAATAAAAGAAAAAATAGATGTAAAGGGAAAAACTATAGGAGTTCTAGGATTAGCTTTTAAGCCAAATACCGATGATATGAGATTTGCTCCAAGCATATACATAATAAATGAATTAAAAAAATTAGGAGCTAAAATAAAAGTTTATGATCCTGAGGCTATGGAAAGGTCTAAAGAAGAACTAAAAGATATTGAATTTTGCAATGAGCCTTATGATGTGTGCAAAGATTCAGACCTATTATTAACATTAACAGAATGGGATGAATTCAAAAAAATAGACCTTAAAAAAGTAAAATCCTTGTTAAAAAACCCATTAATAATAGATGGAAGAAACATGTACAATCCAGAAAAAATGAAAAAAGAAGGATTTCAATATATAAGCATAGGAAGGAAAAGTGTTTAGATGGATGCAATAATATTAGCAGCAGGATATGCAATGAGATTATATCCTCTAACTGAGAATACTCCTAAACCCTTATTAGAAGTAGCAGGAAAGCCCATGGTTGAGCATATACTTGGAAAGTTAGATGAGATTGAGCTAATAGACAGAATATTTATAGTAACAAATGATAAATTCTATGGTCATTTTGAAAAGTGGCTGCATGATTTTGATGCTAAAAAACCAATAGAAATATTAAATGACGGAACTAAAAGCAATGAAGACAGGTTAGGAGCTTTGGGCGATATACATTATACAATAAAAGAAAAAAAGATTGACAATGATATAATAGTTGTAGCTGGAGATAATCTTTTTGAGTTATCATTAAAAGAAGTTGCAATCATGTTCCAGAAAAAGAAGCATAATGTTATTGTTTTGTATGATGTTAAGGATATAGTGTTAGCAAAGCATTATGGTGTTGTGGAAGTGCAAGAAGGCAAAGTCTCTCATTTTGAAGAGAAGCCACTTAAACCAAAATCAACTTTAATCTCAACAGGAATTTATTTGTTTCCAAAAAAAACAATAATGCTAATAGAAAAATACATCTCACAAGGAAATAATCCTGATAAAACAGGAGATTTTATAGAGTGGCTGCATAAAAGAGAAGATATTTATTCGCATATAACAGATAAGAAGTGGTATGATATAGGGAATTTAGAGCAATTAAAAAAAGCCAATAAAAATTTCAATAAAGAATGTTTTTCTCAAAAATAAAATTAAAAGATAAGGTTGCTATAGTTACTGGTTCTGGAAGAGGTATAGGAAAGGCAATTGCATTAATTCTTGCAGAAAATAGATGTAAGGTTGTCATATGCTCCAGAACTAAAAAAGAGCTGGATAAAGTTCAAAAGGAGATCAAAAGAAAGAACACAGATGTTCTTTCGATAAAGTGCGATGTTTCTAAACCCTTAGAAATAAAGAAAGTAGTAAAAGAAACCTTAAAAAAATTCAAAAAAATAAATATTTTAGTAAATAATGCAGGCATAGGCCCATATAAGCCATTCATAAATCACACTCAAAGGGAAATAGATTCTATTATTGACGTAAACCTAAAAGGAACTATGTATTTTACAAAAGAAGTACTGGAAGAAATTCAAAAACAAGATTTTGGAAGAATTATTAATATATCTTCTGGTGTAGGAAAGAAAGGCATAGCAAATTTTTCCGTGTATTGCGCATCAAAGTTTGGAATTATTGGGTTTACAGAGGCACTTGGCAAGGAATTAGGGGGAAATATTAAGGCATATGCAGTTTGTCCTAAAGGAACAGATACAAAACTTTATCATGATAATTTTCCAAATAGTAGAAATATATTCTTAGACACTCCTAAAAGTGTAGCAAGGGCTGTCTTAAAGGCGTGCAAACAAGATTGCAAGATGGAAAATGGCAAGGTAATAGATGTTTAGTTATTTTGTTATGTTATAAACAAATATAGAATTGCCTATTTTAGCAATAGGTTCATATTCTTTTAACCAATTAAAGCAATTAATATTCTTTAAAAATCTACCTTTTAAGTTAGTAACACTTATTGCAATCATTCCTTTTCTTTTTGCACAATCTTCAATAAAATCTTCCTGACAATTTTTAGCACGAGGCTTGTAATATTTATTTGCTGGTGTAAAACAAACTGTTGGCATGTAATCATAGTCTATTTCATAATAACTGGGATCTATTCCTCCATGAAAACTGAAATTAATTTTATCGATTTTGTGCTGTTTTAAATATTTATTTAGCCTAATTAAATCTTGACCTGCATCAATATTTGTTCCTAATAAGTAATTGTATCCTTCTCCTGATGGGACAAATTCATTAAAATATGAAATATAGTGAGGGTACACCATTATTGAACTAATTACATACCAAACACATAAAATAATTATAATTGACCTAAAAAAAATTTTATTTTTTAATGGAATATTTATAACTTTACTTAAGAAAACAAATATGAATGGAAAAATTGTTAATATATGTCTTAAATCATAACTTACATTATTAAATATAAATGGAACAAAGAAAAAAAACATTGGAAAAATTAAGAAAAATTCATTGATAAACTTTTTCCGTTCGATATTTTTAAAGAGTATTAAGCTTAAGATTAGAAAAATCATTGTGGGTATAGGTGTTTTTAGTAACAAGACCCAAAAGAAATATGAAAATGGTTTATTTGACGGTTCGTATATTTCTCCAAACAAATATCCATTTAAGCCCCTTGAAGAATGAAATACAACATCCCCGATTACTATAAAATAGGTAGGAGCAGGTATGGGTATTTTTTCAATTACAAAGAAGACAAAATCTTTAGCATTATCATTATTTATCTTGCTACGAATTTCTTGATAAGCTCTGTCAGTATAATGATCTGGAATAGAGTTTGATATTGTATCAAATCTTGCTCCATAAGAAATAAAAATTATAAAAAAAGCAATTAAAAATATTAATAATAGATTAATAATTCTTTCTGAAAAAATTCTTTTCATATATATTAATCCCAAAATTATATAAATTGGTATCAGAAAAAGTGCAGTAATTTTTGAAATTAATGCAATACCTGTAAAAATCCCAACAATTATTAAATTCCATGCAGTAGATTTTTTACAAAATTCCCAAAAATAATACATCGATATAAATGAAAAACAGACAACTGAAAAATCAGTCAAGGCTACCATTGCCGTAGATATAATGTTAGGGCTAAATGAATATACAAATAAAGCAAATAAAGCTGCTTTTACTCCATAAAGTTTTTTTGACCATTTAAAAACATACAATCCTAATAGAGCCGAAAGTAAGATTAATGGAAATCTAATTAAAAAAAGAAGCCGTATTGGATTTTTTGATCGGAATAAAATTTCTGGACCCCTATCCCAACAGCTTTGTTTAGATATTATCTCATTAGGTATTTCAAGGGGGTATA
>Ga0187833_10004725_pt1 | contig 13158 bp, 18 predicted proteins | sample ETNtaG_37_FD_167968 | JGI IMG/M metagenome (GOLD analysis project Ga0187833, IMG submission 167968) | Marine microbial and viral communities from oxygen minimum zone, Eastern Pacific Ocean - ETNP2014_SV_400_PacBio MetaG (Illumina Assembly) | ecosystem: Environmental > Aquatic > Marine > Hypoxic... | reverse complement strand
CAAAAAACAGTTCCAGATAGCAAAAGGAACTGTTGACTTTTATCCAGAGGATATGGAACTAAGAAAGACCATATTCAGGAAGTTCATGAAAACAGCAGAAAACTACAACTATAAACAGATAGAAGCCCCTGCTTTTGAAGAGCTTGACCTGTTAACAAAAAAAGGCGGAGAAGAAATCAAGAAACAAATCTTCACTTTAGAGCAAAGAGGGGATGAAACCTTTGGCTTAAGGTTTGACTTAACTGTTTCTGCAGCTAGAATGTTCATTGAAAAGCAAAAAGAGCTGCCAAAACCAGTAAAATGGTTCTACTTAACAAGAATGTGGCGTTATGAAAACCCACAGCAAGGCAGACTAAGAGAATTTTACCAGTACGGAACAGAACTATTCGGTTCTAGTAAACCAGAAGCAGATGCTGAAGTAATTAGCTTAGTAATAGATTCCCTATTAAGTTTAGGTCTAAAAAAAGATGATTTCTTAGTTAAAATAAATAATAGAAAGTTATTGGAAGGCTTATTGAATGATATAGTTAATGAAAGCCAAATTAGTGATGTAATAAGAGTTATTGATAAAAAATCAAAAATAAGTGATGATGAGTTTACCAACGAATTAAAAAAGTTAAATATCAATGAAAAAAACATCAATGAAATAAAATCAATACTAAATATCAATAACTTAAATCAATTAAAACAAACAAATAATTTATCAAAACAAGGCCTCGAAGAGCTAAATGCTGTTATTGACTTACTAAAAGACAAAAAAGAGTTCATCAGAGTAGACTTATCAACAGCACGTGGCTTAGCATATTACACAGGAACTGTTTTCGAATGTTTTGACAAAGAAGAAAAGTTCAGGTCAATAGCCGGAGGAGGAAGATATGATGACTTAATTGAGCTATTCAAAGGAGAAAAAACACCAGCAACAGGATTTGGCTTAGGCTATTCAACACTATTATTATTGCTAAAAGAAAAAAACCTGATGCCAACTATTGAGTTAAACCCAGATTATTACATCGTAGTTATCGGCAACGTAAAACAAAAAGCAATGGAACTAGCTTCAAAATTAAGAAAAAAGTACAAAGTTGACATTGACCTATCCGGAAGAAACGTCTCAAACCAGTTCAAATACGCAAACACAATCAAAGCAAAGAAAGTAATTGTCATTGGAGAAGATGAATTAAAGTCTGGCAAGTTCACTGTAAAGGATATGAAGACTGGAAAAGAAGAAAAATTAGCATTATGATTGAAATATATTAATACTATTCTAGGTAAGTTCGTATTAAAACCAAATATCCATTACCACTTCTAAGTTACAGTCATAGAAAGCTTTATATACCACTTCTACGTCCCCCACAAAAGAATGTCCCAACAAAAACCAGGAAGACGAACTTTCCTAAGAACAGCAACAACATCAGCAGCATTAGCATTAGGAGCTGCAGCCTGTGGAAGACCAGGTGAAATACTAATTCCCTCTGATAGTGAGGTATTTGATACATACACCCCAGTACCTGACAGAGTAACAGTGCAGCACGGTCATGATATATCCGGAGAATTTGCGAGATTTTCAATTGAAGGAAGAGAGCATTTATTAACACCTGATTCTAGCCAATCAGATATTGCTGCTGCCCAGCATAATCTTGGAATGGTTATTGAAGATCTCTATGGCACTCAAGCAGCAAAAATTACTGCATCTGAGTCACCAGAAATATTTGACCATCGGGATGAGTTCCTAAAATCTATGCAACCAATGAGATCTGATTGGGTTCGTGATGGTAGAGTAAATATTACAGATATTTATTTTGTTTTATTTGCATTACAGGCTAATCAACAGCTGCTTCCAGATGCTGCAAGAGATCTTACTTTCAGAACTTTAATCCAAACAGTAAGGGCTACAGGAAGGCACCAGGAATATGTTCCTGTTTCATTTGGCCAAGAAGGATTTGATAAAGTACATGGTCAGATATTAAATCCAATAATGAGTTTTAAGGCTGACCCAAGCCTGTTTTATTCTACTACAATCCAGGGTTCAACAAATAATCCAGATGAGGTTGAATTACTTCCTGCTATGCAATATCCTGGCCATGTTAACCAGGCCGTAGGAATTTCAACACCGGATAATCAAGATATCACTGTGAGGGTGAGAGGCAGAGACAACATCCAAGATGAACTACGATTTGGTGTTGGATATTACCTATCTGTTGATTTGGGTGATGGAAAAGATGAGCCTGGAAGAAATGGAAATGTAACTGTTAGATATCTTGACGAGCATGTGTTTCGTCATGGTAAAATGCGTGTTCATCAACCTTCCAGAAAATGTTCCTCAATTGTATCTTTATGTTGAGAAAGACAAACCAACTGACGCAGTAAACGGACAAGAGTCAGCAAAATTAAGGATTAATGGTGAGGAAGGCCCTAGGGGATTATTTGGTAGAGGTAATATGCCGCTTATTGAGAGAGTTGACCTATCAAACCATGATGGCAAAGATTATATGAATACCTTGACTCCAGGACCAAACGATATCGCAATATATTCTGATAAGAGAATTCACCCAGTTAGGCTTGTTCTCTCTACAAAAGGAGATATGAATTTCAGTCCATAGTACAAACTACTTCTAACATTTAACCACTATAAAATAGTTACAATAGAAAGATTTATATATAACCTGTTTTTCTCTTAGAATTGTAATAAAATGGCAAAGAAACCTAAAAATAAAAGTAGGAAATCACAACCAGTAGAGTTGATACAAGGAACATTAGAGCCATTAGTATTTAGAGAAGAAACCTTTAATGATAAACAAGTTGATCTTTCTAGCGTAGAAACTACTGCAGATTATCTGGTGGATAAACTTAAAGATGCTCCCCCAATAGTTCAAGGACATGATGAACTTCTTAAAAAAGGAGTAAATCTTGCAATAGGGGTAGGTTTAATGGAGCGTGTACTGAAGGAATGGGGTGACCATCCATCAGGTGGAGCTCCCCAATACAGTAATAAAATTAAGCAGGAAGTAGCTGATTATGCTTCTATGGCCATGCAATATTTACTAAAGATAGAATCAGCTGATGGAAAAAGGATTGAAAAATTTGAGAGACAATACGAAGCTCAATTAAAACCAGAAAACAGGCCTGCTCTACAGTGTTCTATCCAGATTGTTGATGCAACGCTAGCATTAGCTGCTAGAATGGGAGTTATTAATCGAAGAGATATAGGAGCTTGGGGAAAGTTATCTGATGAGTACAAAGCTAAGTTACCTTCTCCAGCACCTGACCAAGGATATCTAGCAGTGCATGTTGCTCCTGCTGATAAAATCTTCAAAGAAGCATATTTGGATCTAGTTACCATAAAAGAAGAGTTAAGAGCAGCATATGGAAGGTTCCATGCTGAAGTTTCAAAACCGACAGGTAGATAACTATTAAATAACCAACTTCTCTATGATACCACTTTAGGATAGAATTCTATGAAATGCTCGGTATAGAATATAAGGGTTAATCTCAAGAAATAATCTTATTCAGCGGAAACTCAACAATCTCTAAAACGTCTGTTTCTTTCGAAAAACCAAAAGATTTATATATAACTTACTATATACATACTATAGGTGATATATAATGACTGCAACAACAATACAACTGGATAAGTCACTAGTTGATTCATTAAAAGGAGTGAGAGAATATCCCAGACAGACATATAATGAACTGATTAAAAATATGGTTCAAGTTTTTCAAAACGTAAAGAAAAAAAACCAGTATGACGAATTTCTACATAAGATGCAACAAGCAAAGATGAAAGAATTATGGGATAATAAAGAAGACGAGGCCTGGGAGAATGCCTAATGCAGGGGATATAGTGTTAACTAATATCCAATTTACAGACACTTTTGAGGTCAAGAAAAGGCCGGCATTGGTATTGTTTGAGGAATTTAATAATGTTGTTGTAGCAGGAATAACCAGTAATCAGGAAATGAAAGGCGTGCCTTTAACAAAAAAAGAGGGAGCAATCAAAGACAGCGTTATAAAACTGAATTACATATTCACTGTTTCTGAAGCAATGATAGAAAAGATATTATTTTCTTTGTCTAAAGAGAAAAAAAAGAAAGTTTTTGATGAATTAGTTGAGAGATTGAGTGATTTGACATAGCAAAACTTAAGAAATAATCTTATTCAGCGGAAACTCAACAATCCCTGAAGCGCCTGACTCTTTTAATTTAGGAATCAATTCCTTTACCAAAACTTCATCAATTATTGTGTTTATAGCTACCCATTTCTTATCGCTTAATTGGGATATTGTAGGCTTTTGCAAAGCAGGAAGTAATTTCAAGACTTTGCTTAAATCCTTCTTCCGAATATTCATCATCAATCCCACTTTTTCTTCCGCTGCAATAGCACCTTGAAGCAACATGGTAATCTGCTCTATTTTCTTCTTTTTCCATGAATCATTCCATGACTTATTATTAGCTATGAACCTTGTTGTAGATTCAATCACTGTGTCAATAACCCTTAAGTTGTTCGCCCTTAAAGAAGAGCCTGTTTCAGTAATCTCAACAATAGCATCTGCTAAATCAGGAAGCTTTGCTTCTGTTGCTCCCCATGAAAACTCAACCTCTGCATTCACCTTGTTTTTCTTTAAGTAATCCTTAGTCAGATTAACAGCTTCTGTTGCAATTCGTTTGCCTTTCAGATCCTTAACAGACTTTATCTTTGAATCATTCTTTACAGCTAAAACCCATTTTACCTTGCCTAGCCCTTGCTTTGAGTACACAAGGCCAGTAACTTCTTTGACATCAGCCCTGTTTTCCCTAACCCAGTCCTTGCCAGTAAGGCCAGCATCTAAAACACCGTCCTCAACATACCTTGCCATCTCCTGAGCCCGTATCAGCATACATTCAACTTCAGGATCATCAATTGACGGAAAATAAGATCTCGAACTAACAGAAATATTAAAGCCTGCTTTCTTGAATAACCTTACAGTAGATTCCTGTAAAGAACCTTTTGGAATTCCTAGTTTTAGTTTTTTCATTTTTTAGTCACCTACTTCTTGTAAACATCCTTTGGATTAAACACTTTCTTACCAACTATTTTAATCTTGCCTTTTTCAAGCTTCCTGAAAAAACATGATTCATAGCCTTCATGGCATGACGCATTTCCCTTCTGCTCAACCTTCAATAAAACAGTATCCTCATCACAGTCTATCAAAACCTCCTTGACCAGCTGGAAATTCCCTGATTCCTCTCCTTTTGTCCAAAGCTTATCTCTCGACCTGCTGTAATAAGTAGCTTTCCCTGTCTCAAGTGTTTTCTCCCACGCTTCCTTGTTCATAAAAGCAAGCATAAGCACTTTTTTGCTCTTAACATCCTGCGCTACAGCAGGAATTAAGCCACTCAGTTTGCTAAAGTTGAGTTTTGTCATATTACCTTAAGATAAAGGCATTTACTTTTAAACCTTTTGTTTATAAATGAGTTAGAATAATCGCTTCATCATCAACCAAAACAGACTTCTCAGCCTGACTTACCAACCCTCCTTGTCTCTCAACCAATGGAGGATACTCTTTTAATATCTCAAGCAGCTTAAACTGGTTCAAAGCATACCTTACCTGGCTTTCAGAGAAATTCTTAGTAAGCCACCGTGTTGTGAAAGGCAAACCATTATATCCTTCAAGCTGCTTCAGAATCTGTCTTACAAAATTGATCCTTACTGCTTTCTTTCCCATCAAAGTAAAGACAGAAGCTTCTCCTTTCTCATGTATCAATCCAGCCCCATTTGTTGCAAAAGGCTCTATTGCAATTATCTGGCCTTTTTCCAGTTTAGTATCATCTCCACTGTCATAGTTAGGTATTGAAGGCGAAGAATGAATGTTATAACTATCCAGCCCATGACCTGACAAATTCCTTACAGGCTTAAAACCATAGCCAGCTATTGTCTCTTCAATAGCCTTGCCAATCTCACTTAATGTAACACCTACTTTAATAACTTTTATAGCATTATCAAGCGCCTCTTTAGAAGCCTTAACCAAATCAGTATGCTTACCTGATAAATCAACAGTGCATGCATTGTCTCCAATAGCCCCATTAACATGAACACCAACATCCAAGCTAACTAATTGGTCTGTAAATACTAACTTATCATCATCCTCAGGGCAGAAATGTGCTGCAGTATCATTCATAGAAAGCTGTACAGGAAAAGCAGGCTCAGCACCTAACTCAAATATCTTTGCTTCAATCTTATTGCATACAGAAAGAACTGGAGCATCCTTCTTAATCAAATCATTTCCATAAGCTAAAACCTCTGCAGCTATCTTGCCAGCCTTCTTATATTCCTCAATATTTTCCATAAGGAAAAAAAGTAGAGACGATTATATAAAGGTTTCTTTAAAAATAGAAAACGAAACATAAGAAATGATTTATCATTTCTGAGCTTCGGAAATGTCCTACATTTCCGAAAGATTTATATTCTACCTATCCAAAAAGCAATTCTACGAGGTGATTTAGTATGGGAACAGTTGTTTGTAAATGTAAAATAAAAAGAGAGAAGGGTTACCTGTATTTTGTTGATAAAAAAGGTAACTGCGCTAGAGTTAACATGAAAAGACCTGGCAAGAAATATAAGAAGAAGATGGAGACACTGCATAAGTGCGGTATTAAGAGAGAGTCAGGCTATCTTTACTATGTAGACAAGAAAGGAAATGTCAGTAAAGCTAAGATGGTACGTGGCGGCAGAAGAAAAAAGAAAAGATAATTTTTTCTTTTATTTTTTTATTTTTAATTCATTATTTCTGATATGGCCCCAATAACAAAAAATGAACATAGTATTAGTAAGCGCATACATTGCCCTGATTCTAATGGTTGTTTACATTACAAACAGGGCAAAGATTGTTGGCTATTTTATAAGAAACCAGAAATTCAAATGTACCAACTGCACAAAATGCTGTAAATTGCTTGTAAAGCTAACTCCCAAAGATATTAAGCACATTAAAAAAGCAGGATATAAAGAGGAGCATTTTGTTGAAAACAAAAGAAAACAGAAATGGCTGAAAAGAGTTAACTATTATTGCACATTCTTATCAATTAAAAGCGGGAAAAGCAAGTGCGATATCTACCCTGACAGGCCTGAGATTTGCAAAGGCTTTCCAAAGAAACCAACACTTTTTGGAGTAGAAGGCAATGATCCTCGGTGTAGTTCTTTTGATAGCTCGAAGTTTCCTTAACTATTGGCCTCAACAACAACTTTCAAAGAATCCTTTGCTTCTGAAACAATATTAAAACCTTTCTGAATATCTTCAAGTGGAACTTTATGAGTTATCATGCTTTTAACATCAATCTTACCCATCCTGATCAAAGCCAAAGCCTCTTCCAGGTCATAAGGAGCAGCGCCATAGCTTGATGTCAGTGTCCATTCATTTCTCCAAAAATCAACAGTAGGCATCTCAACATTCTTGTCAGGGATAGCAAAAAACAAAACAACTCCTTTCTTATCTACAGACTTAAACGCCTGCTCTACAGCAGGATAAGCACCGGTGCAGATAATCGCCTTATCAGCCTTAACATTCAGCTCCTGCTTAGAAACATCAACTACCTCATCTGCGCCGTATTCTTTTGCTTTCTTCAGCCTATAGTCATTAATATCTGTTGCGATCACTTTAGCGCCTTTTAATTTAGCAACCTTTATGTTCAGCAAACCAGACAATCCAGAGCCTAGCACTAAAACAGTATGTCCCTGCTTAACACCAATAATCCTCTGACCCCTTACAACACAAGCCAAAGGCTCAACCATAGTTCCCTCTTCATAAGAAACACTCTCAGGCAATTTATAAGTTCCTTTCTCAACATTAAGTTTAGGAACCCTTACAAATTCAGAAAATCCACCAGGATCATAATTCCCTTTATGCAAGGTTTCACATGCAGTGTGGTTTCCTTCTAAACAATATTTGCAATTGTCACAAGGAACATGATGAGAAACAAAAACCCTGTCACCAACCTTGTATTTACTAATTCCTTCCCCTACCTCAACAATCTCACCAGCAATCTCATGCCCTAGAACTCTTGGTGCTTTCTTTAACCTGTACCATTCCATAACATCTGTTCCGCAGATGCCGGAAGTAATTACTTTGACAAGAATCTCTCCATCACCTATTTCAGGTTTTGGCCTTTCCTCTAACCGGATATCCTTGTTATTATGATAAACTGCAACTTTCATAACCAGAGGGAATTATGGAGCTTATTTAAAGGTTTGTGAAGATAGAGAATTACCATTACTAAATAGTAACCATAGAAAGATTTATATATACTTTCTAGTGCCAATTATTCATGCGACCTCTTGCACAAATAATTTCACAACAATTCAGGAGAATACCAGAACCAATTAAAGTTAGAGTAGAAGAAGTTTTCCATGATTTAAAGTATGCTGTTCCATTTATACCTTCTACTGCATATGACTCTTTTAGAAGAGGGTTAAAACGGTTAGGGGAAGTGGATCATTCACAAGATAGTAAAGCAGTCTACCGAGACTTGTCTTTTGCAATAGTTCCTATTGGAACTGCTACCGAAAGAAATCAGAATAATCCAGATTATCCTTTTCATGAAGGTCTAATTTATGAAGAGATGTCAGAGGTATCAAGAGATCAGGGGTTTGAAGGTGTATCAAGATATGTTAACTTGGGGGAAGCTATAGATAGGTATCACGAGGCATATGAAAGGGGTAAAAGAATTAATCCACCTGATGGTTATGCTAAATATGAGATTGCTTTGGCAAAAGCATATTTCCAACTCGGTATAGAATTTGGAAAAGAGGAATTTTCAGAAGACAGGGGTGCCCAAATAAAATGGGATATATTCGTTAAAGAAAAGAGGACCGGCATAACCAGTCTCGGAGAAGAATTTAATTTTAATCCACATCATATGTTCCAACAGGCATATGAACATTTACACCATGCTATAAATCTACTTGAAAAAAATAAACAGTATGTAAGTCCAGATCTCCTCCAAATGAAGGAGTCTGTTTTAGATAAACTTTAAAAAATAAAATCACTTCTTCTTATAGTAATCCACAATCCATCCGATTGCAATCACAATCAATATCAGCGGAAACCAGGGTATCTCAAACGCAAGTATCTTCAACTCATTCAGAAGCCATGATATGCCAATTACTAATATAACTACTGCAAACGTCGGAAATCCTTTTTTTCCTCCACCAAAACAGCAAAATCCACTATCTTCAGGTGCTTTTTCAGTTTTTTGTTTTTTCATGAGTATCACCTCAAGCTACAACTAAATCAATATTTTATAAAACTTCCAAAAAATAAAAAAATGCTGCATCAGCAGCATCCTTTAAAGTCTTTACACATATTCTTTCCTTCTTCTGTACATTTGACACTAAAGCCATCTCCTGTACATTTTACTGTTGCAATCTCTTTTCCGTCACATGTAACCTTGCATTCTTTATGTTCCATTTTGTTTCACCTCCTTATCAATTATTTTAGAAACCAGCTTGACTGTATCTCCAAAGCTTAGTGATTTTACATTTTCAAAAAATAACTTGTCAATTGTTTTATGGCTTGTATCGCTCATTTTTATCTCCAAACATACAGTTATCGTATGTCCAATATTGGTTAACCGATACTTGTATATAAACTTATCGGTTATGCGATATATATGTCAGGCAAACATTTAAATATGGGTTATCCGATACTATAGTTATGAACTGCTGCGATATGAAGGGCTTTTTGTCCTACTTAATAATGTGGAACCTTAAGAAAAAAAGCATGAACGGAGCAGAGATAGCTAAAGAATTAGAGATAAGAAAAGGCTCAAAACCCAGCCCAGGAACAATTTATCCTGCACTAAAAGAATTAAAAGAAAAAGGATTAATAACCGCAGATAAAGACAAAACCTACTCCCTATCAAAAAAAGGAGAAAAAGAACTTAAATCCGCATGTGCCAGGTTCTGCAAAACATTCTATGATATGAAAGACATGTTTAAGTGCGGTTGTAAGTAATCACTTCTTATAGATCTTAAAACCATCGTCCACTGACTTATCTTCATGAACAATAGCCCTTACTGCTTTTATCATCCCAACTGGATTATCTGATTGAAATATGTTTCTGCCCATATCAACGCCAACAGCTCCTGCTTTGATTGCATCATGAGCCATTTGCAAAGCATCCTTTTCAGGAATCTTCTTTCCACCTGCTATAACAACAGGAACTCCATTACAGGCCTCTATCACTTTTTCAAAATCATCACAATAATAAGTCTTTACAATATGAGCTCCCTGTTCAGCTGCCATTCTACAGGCTAAGCCCAAATAACGTACGTCACGAGCCATTTCCTTGCCAACTGCTGTTATTGCAAGTACTGGCATTCCTACTTCCTCTGCTTCATTCACTAACTTCCCAAGATTAGCAACAGTCCTTGATTCGTGTTTTCCACCAACAAACATTGACATGCCAACTCCAACTGCATTTAGCCTTAGAGCTTCTTTCATGGATACAGTAATATGCTCATCAGATAAATCCTCCTGAAGAACGCTTGGGCCTCCTGAAACCCTTAAGAAGATAGGACTCTTTGTTTGAGGATCAACAACATTTCTTACCATTCCTCTTGTTATATACAAACAGTCTGCATATGGCATTAACGGATCAATAGCTTTTTTTAAATTGCTTAAGCCAGTTGTTGGGCCCTGGAAATAACCATGGTCTACAGCTAACATTACTGATTTTCCTGTTTTTGGATTGATTGTTTTTGATAATCTGTTTTTCATTCCCCAGTTCATTTAATATCACCTAATAAAGCGTAATTACAAAACATTTAAAAAGTTTGTGATGAATAAACACCACTATGCCTACTACCAAAAGGCCCAAAAAAGAGATTAAGCACAAACCCCTAAGTAAGCTGGTCCATACTATAGACAGGCTCCTAATCATCATTATCATCGCATCTTTGGCATTCTTCAGCGCAGACTATGTTTTTATTGGCGCATACTTTCTTCTCATGATCTACCTTTACCTCACAAAGCGCATGGTCCTGCTTTACCATCTTATGGTTGCCTCTGCAGTAGCCCTGACATGGATGCTCATTGCAAAAAGCAACTATGGATATAACAGTGATCTTTTATCAATAGCAGGAATTAACCTCTATCCATTGTTTGCCTGGGCAGTTGGATTATTTGTTATGTACATATTATATTCCCATTATGAACACATCCTGAAAAAACAAACGTTTATACGAAAGCTGCTGCTTTTCACAGCTTTCTATCTGCCGATACTTATTGGTTTTGAAACCCTTGCCTACCATGTCTTTAATATCCGCAACATCTCAGCAGCCATATATCCTGGCCTGCCAATATGCGACTGCATACATGCTCCGCGTTGGATGCAAACTGTTTATCTCTTGATGGGCCCCATCTTCTTCACTATATGCTATCTATTTAAGCTTGAAAATCCTCATGCAAAAAACAATCTTAAAAAAAATTAATCTGGAAAAGATAGCTATCAATACTAAAAAGAGAAAAGACTATCAATAAACAAAAAATAATTAGGGAGGATAGGCACTACTTCCACTTAATGTGCAACTGAGAGTCCTCCACCCTCCTGCTCTCTCGAAGCACAGAAGTGCAAGAGGGTGGAGAACATTGCTAACAGAAGCAAGAGCTAGAAGTGTCTATTCTCCCTAAATAACAGTTTTTAATGATAATTGAAGGTAATTACTTAGAATCTGTACTTAACAGAAAAGATAGCTTTTTATATTGATTTATAATTATAATTAATAAAATGATAGATTATGGTAAATTAGGTTTTAAGTGCGGTATAGAGGTTCACCAACAGCTCGAAGGTAAGAAGCTGTTCTGCAATTGTCCTACACTTAATAGTACAAAAGAGCCAGATGTCAGAATAGAGCGTAGATTAAGAGCATCAGCAGGAGAGATGGGTAAGACTGATGCTGCTGCACTTCATGAAATGGCTAAATCTAAGTTGTTTATTTATGAAGCAGATTCAGAAGACACATGTCTTGTTGAGTGCGACAGTGAGCCACCACATCCTATAAACAAAAAAGCATTGGAAACAACCTTGCAGATTGCTTTACTGCTAAACGCCAAGGTTGTTGACGAGATACAAATAATGCGAAAAACAGTTGTTGACGGCTCAAACACATCAGGATTCCAAAGAACTGCTTTAGTAGCAACTGATGGATATATTGAAACATCCTTAGGAAAAGTAGGAATCTCAGTAATATGCTTAGAAGAGGAAGCTGCGCAAAAGATAAAAGAAGATGAAAGCTCAATCACTTACAGATTAGATAGACTGGGAATTCCTTTGATTGAGATAGGTACAGAAGCTGACATCAAAAGCCCAGAACATGCCAAGGAAGTTGCTGCTTATCTAGGAATGGTCCTAAGAAGCACAGGCAGCTGTAAAAGAGGCATTGGCTCAATAAGACAGGATGTCAATATTTCCATTAAAGGCGGAGCAAGAACAGAGATAAAAGGATTCCAGGACTTAAGGAGCATTGTTAAGGTAAGTGAGAATGAAACCCAAAGGCAGCAGGAATTAGTAAATCAAGGTAAAAAAATAAAAGAAGAAGTAAGAAAATCAAAGCCCGATTTCACAACCGCTTTCCTAAGGCCAATGCCAGGCGCTTCAAGAATGTACCCAGAGACAGACCTGCCCCAAATAGCCATAACAAAAGACATTCTTTTAAAAATAAAAAAACCAGAACTCATAACAGAGAAAGCAATTGGTTTAGAAAAAAAATACAACCTTAAGCCAGAGTTGGCAAAGGAATTACTGGACAACAAATTCTTTGAAGAGCTAGCAGACAAATACAAGAACATAAAGCCCAGTTTCATAGCTCATACACTAATCAACATACCAAAAGACATAAAGTCAAGATTAGAGTTAAACACATCAAAGATAAAAGAAGCTGATTTTGACACAGTCCTTAATTACCTAAATGAAAACAAGATACCAAAAGAAGCAGTATTAGAGTTATTGTCAGCAGTCTGCAAAGGAAGCAAGATAGATATTTCTAAATACAAGGCTGTTTCTGAAGACAAGCTTGAGGATGAAGTAGCAAAGATAGTGAAAGAAAAGCAAGGGTTAAGCATAGGAGCTTATATGGGAATAGTTATGGGCAAATACCGTGGAAAAGTTGATGGAAAGAAGGTTATGGGTATTT
>Ga0187833_10004724_pt1 | contig 13160 bp, 9 predicted proteins | sample ETNtaG_37_FD_167968 | JGI IMG/M metagenome (GOLD analysis project Ga0187833, IMG submission 167968) | Marine microbial and viral communities from oxygen minimum zone, Eastern Pacific Ocean - ETNP2014_SV_400_PacBio MetaG (Illumina Assembly) | ecosystem: Environmental > Aquatic > Marine > Hypoxic... | reverse complement strand
ACGGCTTAGCACGATACCAATGTGTTTTTTGCTGCTTGGTCTTGGTGCAACGGGAGCGACCGCGACCCGCCGCCCCTGCGGCGCGCCCGCGCAGGCTGCGGGCCAAAGGGCCGCCGCCGTGAGCGATAAAAAGCCAACGGGAGCGACCGCGACCCGCCGCCCCTGCGGATCGGGTAGGAGGGGGCCTTGCGGCACCCCTCCTCCCACACCACCGTACGTACGGATCCGTATACGGCGGTTCATGAAGTGCGCTGCGGGTGGTGGAGTTGCTCGATGAAAGATGGCACACCGAGACCCCGGAAGAAGGATGTCGGGTAGGTTTGGTGCATGTAGGAGGATCCGGCGTTCCACCAGGGCCCCCTGCCGTTCAAGGCGGCTGTCCACGCCCGTTCCCTGTCGAGGCCTCGTTGCATCAGTTTCCGGGCTCGGGTGCGGGGCCGTTTCCACTGGCGCCAGAGGATGAGCCGCAGCCTGCGCCGCAGCCATCCATCGAGGATCTCGAAGACACCCTTCACTTGCGCCAGCCGGTAGTACGTCGTCCAGCCGCGCAGCATCGGGGTGATTTCCTCGATGACCTGGGCCAGGGAGCGCCCCCGTCCCCGGCGGAACACTTCCCGTAGCGTGCCCTTGAACCGCACCACCGAGGCTGCCGCCACTTTCAGTCGCGGCTTGTGATGGTGGCTCACGGAGTAGCCCAGAAAGGTCCGTTTCCACGGTCGGTCAACGGCGCTTTTGGCTTCGTTGACCTTGAGCTTCAGCCGCCTGTCCAGAAACTGGGTCAGTGATGCCAGCACCCTCTCCCCCGCCCGCCGTGACCGCACATAGACGTTGCAGTCGTCGGCGTAGCGGCAGAAGGCATGGCCCCGCCGTTCCAGTTCCTTGTCCAGGTCGTCGAGCAGGATGTTCGACAGCAGCGGCGACAGCGGCCCGCCTTGTGGCGTTCCCTGCTGCCGTTGCGACACCACCCCGCCCGTCATCAATCCGGCCCTCAGGTAGCGGCCGATCAGGGCCAGTACCCGCTTGTCCCCGACCCGGCGCGCCAGCCGTGCCATCAGCACGTCGTGGTTCACCAGATCGAAGAACTTCTCCAGGTCCATGTCCACCACCCAGCGCCGCCCCGAGGCAATATGGTCCCGGGCTGCAAGCACTGCCTGGTGGGCGCTCCGTCCGGGCCGGAACCCGTACGAGGACCCAGAGAAGTCCGGATCGAATATCGGCATCAGCACTTGATGCATCGCCTGTTGGATCAGCCGGTCCAGCACCGTCGGGATGCCAAGCAGGCGCATCCCTTTGCCGCCGGGCTTGGGTACATCAACCCTGCGCACCGGCGCCGGTTGGTAGCGGCCAGCCAACAGTTCTTCCTTGATGCTGGCCCAGTGCTCCTTGAGGTGGGGCATCAGGGCTTCGACCGGCATCTCATCGACACCTGCCGCTCCCTTGTTGCGCATCACCCGCCGGTAGGCCTTCATCATATTGTCGCGGCCGACAACCAATTCCATTAGCCGCTCTACCACCTGCGGTCGGCAGTGCCCCCGGTCCGCCGTGACGCTTGACACACCCGGCCCGTGCTCTCGGGACTTCCGGCCCCTACCCTCCAGGTCGGCGGCGGGATTCCCATCTCGCCTATCTGCGTCTCCGTTCGTCATCGAGGACCAAGACTCCCTTCCGGCACTTCATGTTCGGCCCTTCGCGGCGTGGTCGGCGCCGCTACTATGGCCTCTGCTGATTTCTGCCATCCCATCCCGACGCCTCTCGACGCCGCTAGCCCGTCAGGGCAGAACGACAGACCTCCCAGGGTAAGACGCACGACCTTCGTTCCACATACCCGCCGCATCTACGCCAACACCCTCCCGGGTGACTATCGGGCTTTGGGCTTTGCGGCCCCCTCGCCCGGGTGTTGACGCCTCATATGCGGTTCCTGTTCGTCGGGCCGGAACTTTGCTTGCAGCTTCCTTCAGACCCCGCCTCGCGGCGACGCCCTTGCGTACAGCTAACGGTTCCCGTCACCAGGGTCCGTAGGGGACTTCCACCCCCAAGTCGTCGCCGGGCCACCACAGCCCGGCAAATGGTGCTTTCGCACCGTGCGCCATGCCTGGCACACCGCCCCCGCGGAGGCTGCGGACCGCAGGTCCGCCGCCGTGAGCGACAAGAATCTAGATCGGATCTCATTTCATGAGATCCGATTTAGTAAGAATATTCCTCGAACAGCGGATCGACCGAGCCCTGCCAGCGGGTCTCGTAGGCTTCCAGCAGATCCTCGGCCGGCGTGCGGCCGGCGTCGATGATGCTGCGCAGCGCATCGAGAAAGTGGTTCTCGTTGTCGCCGAAGCTGTCCAGCCGGGCGCGCCGTTTGAGGCCATGGCCGGCGATCTCTACCACCTCGGCGGCCCAGTCGAGTACGGGCCGGCCGAGGTGCTGGGTCCCCAAGGCGCGCCGCGGCACCTCGCGGGCCAGGGCGGCGCGTTCCTCGGCGCTCCAGTCGCGGCAGAGCTGCCAGGCGGCATCGAGCGCCGCCTCATCGTAAAAGAGGCCGGTCCACAGGGCCGGCAGCGCGCAGAGCCGGCGCCAGGGTCCGCCGTCGGCGCCGCGCATCTCGAGGAAGGTCTTGAGCCGGGCCTCGGGAAACAGCGTCGTCAGGTGGTCCTCCCAGTCCTGCAAGGTCGGCCGCTCGCCGGGCAACGCGGGCAGCCGGCCCGCCATGAAATCGCGGAACGATTGGCCCGAGGCATCGACATAATCCTCGCCGCGGTGAACGAAATACATGGGCACGTCGAGGGCATAGTCGACATAGCGCTCGAAGCCCATGCCGTCCTCGAAGACGAAGGGCAAGAGCCCGGTGCGGTCGGGGTCGGTGTCGCTCCAGATATAGTTGCGGTAGCTGAGAAAACCGTTGGGCCGGCCCTCGCTGAAGGGCGAGTTGGCGAACAGCGCCGTGGCGATGGGCTGCAGCGCCAAGGCCACGCGAAACTTCTTCACCATGTCGGCCTCGGAGCCGAAATCGAGGTTGACCTGCACCGTCGACGAGCGGAACATCATGTCGAGGCCCAAGCGCCCCCGCGTCGGCATGTAGCGGCGCATGATGCCGTAGCGGCCCTTGGGCATGACCGGCGTTTCCTCGAGCCGCCACTTGGGCTGGAAGCCGAGCCCGAGAAAGCCGATGCCCAGGCCCTCGGCCACCTCGCGCACCTGGTCGAGATGGTTGTGCACCTCGTTGCAGGTCTGGTGCAGCGTCTCCAGGGGCGCCCCCGAAAGCTCGAGCTGGCCGCCCGGCTCCAGCGTCACCGCCTGCTGGTCGAGGGCCAGCGCGATGACGTTCTCGCCTTCGTACTTGGGCTTCCAGCCGAAGCGCTGCAGGCCCTCCAGTACTTTTTGCACGCCGGCCGCACCTTCATAGGGGATGGGCCGCAAGTCGGCATGGAAAAAGCCGAACTTCTCGTGCTCGGTGCCGATGCGCCAGTCGGCCGGGGGCTTCGAGCCCCGCTCGAGGTATTCGATCAGGTCGGTCCGGCTCTCGACCGTCGCGCTCTTGGCCCCAGTTTCGGCCATCGTTACCTCGTGGATATGGTGGGGGCCGCCCGTCGCGACGCGGTCGAAATTTCTGCTTGCTCAGGTAGCAGTTCCCAATACCCCCCGCAAGTCCCGTCAGCGGTCACTTTTTGGCGAGGTTCAGGGCCTGCCAGAGGCCCAGAACCACCACGCCGGCCGTGTCGGCCCGCAGCAGCCTGGGCCCGAGATCGACGGCGACGGCCGCCGCCAGGGCCTCGAGCCGGGCCGCCTCGTCCGGCGCAAAGCCGCCTTCGGGCCCGATCAGCAGGTCGGCCGGGGATGAGGCGGCGGCAAATACCGCCGCCGCCGGCCGGCCGCCGCCGCGTTCGTCGCACCAATATAGCGGCCGCGCCACGGGCCAGGCCGCCAGCACCTCGTCGAGCGCCATCGGCTCGGCCAAGGCCGGCACCTCGAGCCGGCCGCATTGCTCGGCCGCCTCGCGGGCGTGGGCCGCCAGGCGCGGAAGATTGAGGCGCCGCACCGCCGTGTACCGCGTCAGCACCGGTTGCAACCGCGTCACCCCGAGCTCGGTCGCCTTCTCGACCATGATCTCGAGGCGGGCCCGTTTGAGCGGCGCGAACAGCAACCCGAGATCGCCGGCCGGGGGCTGGGCCAAAAGGCGTTCCCGCAGGGCCAGCCGGCAGGCCCGGCGCCCGCTTTCGAGCACTTCGGCCCGCCATTCGCCATCGCGCCCGTTGAACAGCGCCACCTCGTCGCCAGGGCCGAGCCGCATCACCCTCAGCAAATAGTGGCACTGGTCGTGATCGAGCTCGAGGTTCGTTTCCGAATCCAGCACGGCTTCAACGAAGAGTCGGATTTTGGGACGCTGCAGCGGCATGGCCCCAGCATGGCACAGCTTGAGCACGGGCAAAAATGGCGTTAGTGCTTGGCCATGTCCGAAGAGCGCGACCAGGGTACCGACCAAACCATCGCCGACGCTCCGGCCGACAACTGGGTCGACCGCCGGGCGCCGCCGGGCTGGCGGCCTTATTTCAAGCTCTCGCGCTTCGACCGCCCGATCGGCGCCTGGCTCTTGCTCTGGCCCGGGCTTTGGTCCCTGGCCCTGGCCGCCGGCCAGCCGGCGGCGCCAAGCTGGCGGCCCTTGGTGGCCGCCGGCTGGCCCGATCCGATCCTCTTGATGCTCTTCTTCCTCGGCGCTTTCGTCATGCGCGGCGCCGGCTGCACCTACAACGACATCGTCGACCGCAACTTCGACGGCCTGGTCGAGCGCACGGCATTGCGCCCCATCCCCAGCGGCCAGGTCAGCGTCGCCCGGGCCGCGGCCTACATGATCGCCCAGGCCCTGCTGGGTTTCGTCATCCTGCTCAGCTTCAACCCCTTCGCCATCTGGCTGGGCATAGCCTCGCTGGGCCTGGTGGCGATCTATCCCTTCATGAAGCGCATCACCTATTGGCCCCAGTTGGTGCTCGGGCTGACTTTCAATTGGGGGGCGCTGCTGGGCTGGGCCGCGGTAACCGGCACGCTCTCCTGGGCGCCGCTGGCGCTTTACCTCGGCGGCATCTTCTGGACGCTGGGCTACGACACCATCTACGCCCACCAGGACAAGGAAGACGACCTGCTGATCGGCGTCAAATCCACCGCCATCAAGTTCGGCGAGGCCCGCACCAAACCCTGGCTCTACGCCTTCTACGCCGGCACCATGATTTCTTTGGCGGTCAGCGGCATGCTGGCGGAACTGGGCCCGCTTTATTTCATGGGCCTCGCCATGGCCACCTTCATGCTGACCTGGCAGGTCCGCACGCTACGCCCCGACCTGCCGGGCAACTGCCTCATCCGCTTCCGCGCCAACCACCCCTTCGGCCTGGTGATCTTTTTCGCCATCGCGCTGGGCCACGCGGTTTAGCCGGCATCACGGACTTATGATCGGCCGAGCGGCGTTATGGCGTTATAGAATCTCACGCAAGCGCGCGATGATTTCGCCGTGCAGCCGTGGCGGCGCGGCGATGATGCCGTCGTGGCGGGGGTCCTGAAGATTGTAGACCAGCGCCGAGCCGTCAGGCGCCGAGACCAGGCCGCCGGCCTCGCGCACCACCAGGTCGGCGGCGGCCAGGTCCCAGTCGGACTTTTCCGCCGTCGACACCGTGCCATCGTAATTCCCGGCCGCCACCAGCGACATGCGGTAGGCGATGGAGTTGATGAAGACGTAGTCCTGTTCGTAGACCGGCGGCCGGTTCTTGAGCTTTTTCATGGGCCCCGAACCGGCCAGCAGGCGCGCCGCTTCCAGGTCGGGGCCGTCGGTCATTTGCAGCGCCCGCCCGTTGAGGCGCGCGCCGCCGTCTTGGCTCGCCTCGAACATCTCGTCGGAGGCCGGGTTAAAGACGGCCCCGGCGATGGTGCGGCCTTGCTCCACCAGGGCGACGCAGACGGCGAACTCGGGCTCGCCCTTGAGAAAGGCTCGCGTGCCGTCGATGGGATCGACGATCCACAGCCGTCGGGCTTCGAGGCGCGCCGGGTCGTCCTCGCTTTCCTCGGAAAGCCAGCCGTAATCGGGCCGCGCCGCGCGCAGCTCTTGCTCCAGCAGGCGGTCGACGGCGATGTCGGCCTCGCTGACCGGGCTGCCGCCGTCTTTGTCCCAGGACCGCACACCGTTCTGGAAGTATTCCAGCGCCAGGGCGCCGGCCCGCCGCGTCGCCGCCAGCATCAGTTCATGGTCCGCTGTCAGATCCAAAAACGTGGCTGTGCCACCCGAGTTGCTCATGCGCCGGCTACCGTCATGCCGTCGATGCGCACGGTCGGGGAATTGACGCCATAGCGGAACTCGAGGTCGTCGGCGGCTTCCAGGGCCGCGAACATGTCGGCCAGGTTGCCGGCCACGGTAACCTCGCTGACGGGATAGGCGATCTCGCCGTTTTCGATCCAGAAGCCGGCGGCGCCGCGGCTGTAGTCGCCGGTGACGTAGTTGATGCCGAAGCCGATGAGTTCGTTGACGTAAAAACCTTGCTCGATGCTGGCCATCAGCTCGGCCGGGCTCTTGGCCCCGGCTTCGAGGTAAAGATTGGTGGGCGAAGGCGAGGGCGGCGTGCTGGTGCCGCGGCTGGCGTGGCCGCTGCTGGTGAGGCCGAGCTGGTGGGCCGAGGCGCGGTCCAAAAGCCAGGTCTTAAGGAGGCCCTTTTCGATGATGGTGGTGCGCCGGTTGGCTACGCCCTCGCCGTCGAAGGGCTTGGATGCCAGGCCGCGCCGCCGGTGGGGGTCGTCGACCACCCGCACGGCCGGCCGGAACAGTCGCTCGCCCATACGGTCCTTGAGAAAACTGCTGCCGCGGGCGACCGACGGGCCGGAAATCGCGCTGGCCAGGTGGCGCACCAGGCCGTTGGCGACGCGGGGGTCGTAGATCACCGGCACCTGGGTGGTCTCGACCTGGCGCGGATCGAGCCTGGCCACGGCGCGCCGCCCGGCCGATGCGCCGATGGCCGCGGGGTCGTCGAGATCGTCGCCGAAGCGGGCGCTGGCGAAGTCGTAGTCGCGCTCCATGCCCGTGCCCTGGCCGGCCAGCACCGAGACGCTGACGCTTTGGCGCGAGGCCAGGTAATGGCCGCGAAAGCCATGGCTGGTGGCCAGGGCCACGGCCGACATGCCCCAGCTCGCCTCGGCGCCTTCGGAATTGCTCACGCCTTCGATGGCCCGGGCCGCGTCCTCGGCCTCGGCGGCCCGGGCGTAAAGGGTCTCGGCCTCTTGCTCGCTGGCGTCGAAAAGGTCGAGGTCGGCAATGTCGCGGGCCAACAAATTCGTCTCCGCGAGACCGGCATGCGGATCTTCGGGCGCCGCCCGGGCCATGGCCACGGCGCGCGCCACCATTTCGTCAAGCGTCGCCGATGCCGTGTCGGACGACGACACCACGCCCTGGCCCTGGCCGACGAAGACGCGCAAACCCAAGTCGCTGGATTCGGATCGCTCGATGTCCTCGCGTTTGCCCAGGCGCTGGCTGACGGCCAGCGAGGTGGTCTCGAAGGTGACCGCGTCGGCGGCCTCGGCACCGGCCCGAGCGGCGCGGCCGAGCACGTCGTCGAGCAGCCCCAAAAGTCGCTCGCCGGCCTGGGCCGGGTGGCTGGCAAAGGTTTGGCTCATGGCATTATCCCGTCGTCGCTGGCGCCCCTTATATAGGGTTTCCAGGTGCCGCCGTCGCGCTTATTTCCAGATCGGCCGGCCTGAGCCCGGCAGGCCGAGACGCGGCCATTTTTCCGTCACCAGTTCGACGATTTCGGCCGACATGCCCAGCGGCCGGCCCCATTCGCGCTCCGTCTCGGGGGGGATCTTGGCGGTGGCGTCGATGCCCAGCTTGCTGCCCAGGCCCGAGACCGGCGAGGCGAAGTCGAGGTAATCGATGGGCGTGCCTTCGATAATAGTTGTGTCGCGGGCCGGATCGACGTTGGTGGCCAGCGCCCAGACCACGTCGTGCCAGTTGCGCGCATCGAGGTCCGAGTCAATTACGATGACGAACTTGGTGTACATGAATTGGCGCAGGACCGACCACACCCCCATCATCAAACGCCGGGCATGGCCGGGATAGGCCTTCTTCAGCGAGACCACGGCCAGGCGGTAGGAACAGGCCTCGGGCGGCAGCCAGAAGTCGGCGATCTCGGGAAACTGCTGCTGCAGGAGCGGCACGAAGACGTCGTTCAGTGCCTCGGCCAGCAGGCTGGGCTCGTCCGGCGGCCGGCCGGTGAAGGTGGAAAGGTAGATGGGGTCGCGGCGCTGGGTGATGGCCGAGACCGTGAACACGGGAAAGGGCTCGGCCGCGTTGTAGTACCCGGTATGGTCGCCGTAGGGCCCTTCGAGGCCGCGCTCCTCCAGCGAAACATGGCCCTCGATGACGATCTCGGCGTTGGCCGGGACCTCCAGCGCCACCGTCTTGCAGGGCACCAGTTCAACCTTTTGGCCGCGCAAGAGCCCGGCGAACTGGTATTCCGAAAACGTGTCGGGGACCGGCGTCACGGCGGCGATGATGGTGGCGGGATCGGCGCCGATGACCACGGCCGCCGGGAAGGGTTCTGAACGCGCGGCGCGCCAGCGCTCGAAGTGCTGCGCCCCGCCGCGGTGCTTGAGCCAGCGCATGAAGGTGCTGCGCGGCCCCCGCACCTGCATGCGGTAGATGCCGAGGTTGTATTCCGAATCGTCTTCCGGCCCTTTCGTCACCACCAGCGGCCAGGTGATCAGCGGCGCCGGCTCGCCCGGCCAGCAGGTCTGGATGGGCAGCCGCCCCAGGTCCGCCTCCTCGCCCTCCAGCACCACCTCGTGGACGGGTCCCGAGGAGAGGCGCTTGGGCTTCATGCTCAGCGCCTGCTTCACCAGCGGCAGCATTTCGGCCGCCTCGCACAGCCCCTGCGGCGGCGTCGGTTGGCGCAAAAAGGCCAGCGTCTCGCCCAACTCCCGAAGACCGCCGGGCTCGCGCCCCATGCCCCAGGCGACGCGCTCGATGCTGCCGAAAAGATTGACCAGCACGGGCATTTCCGCCGGCTTCCCGTCCGCCCCTAGGGGCTTCTCGAAAAGCACCGCCGGCCCGCGCTCGGCCAGCAGCCGGGTCTGGATCTCGGTCATCTCGAGATTGGTCGAGACCGGCTCGGCCACGCGCACAAGCCGGCCCTCGTTCTCGAGCCGGGTGATGAAGTCGCGCAGCGATCGGTAGTTCATGAGCACTTTCCGGCCCGGCGTTGAGCCCGGGCCGGCCCGAGTATATACGGGGATACACTGGGCGACACAGGGTGCGAGCGATGAAAGACCAGGCGGCGATCGAGCGAGCTAAGAACTATCCCTTCGCGGCGCCCGAGGGCGATTTCCTCTTTCGCGACGGCGAAGTCCTGCCCTATGCCGAGACCGCCGGTCCCTGCGTCCCTGTCATCGCGTTTGGCTCCAACGCCGCGCCGGAGCACCTGGCGCGAAAATTCGCCGACATGCCCGGCACCGCCATCGCGGTGCAGGAGATCGAGCTTCTGGACCTCGACATCGTCTTCTCCGCCCACCTCACGCGCTACGCCTCGATCCCGGCGACGCTGGCGCCCTCGCCCGGCACGGTGGTGCGCTGTCACCTCACCCTGGTGCCCGAGGAGCGCATCGAGCGGATGCACGAGAGCGAGATGGGCCGGACGCTGGGCGCCACGACCAACTATTCCTTCGGCCGCCTCGACGAGATCCGGGCGCGCCGCCCCGACGGCGGCAGGGTGACGGACCTGCACGCCTACCTCTGCAACCACGGGGTCTGCGGGTTCGAGGCAGACCCGACCGCCCTCAGCGCCCGCGCCGGGCCGAGGGGCGCAGTTTTGTTGCCCAGAGCGAATCCGAGGTCCTGGAAGCGGCCCGCCAGCGCCTCGCCCCCGAACTCGGCCTCGACGAGTGCATCCAGACAGCGCTCGACGACCGCCGCCAACGTGCCGCCTGGACCCAGACGCTCCGCGCCACCGCCCACCCTGTCGAGGTGCCCGGGTTCGTGCCGCTGGTGCCGTAAGAATTCGTGAAAGCGTCCGGAAAAAGCGTCCGCGTCCCTTTAATTAAGGAATGTTAACGAGAAGGGTGCCGATTTCTTAACGAGCTTTCGATTTGCCTATAGAAGCTAATTCAGCGCTGAACTCTAAATTAAAGTTGTTTCATACCAGGTATCTAGAGATGACGAGACGATTCTACTTCATGCCGCCAATCGACCTTGCGGTCGGCGAGAAGGACGCTCGCCACTAGGCAGACCGGAACCAGGGCTTCCGGTCGCAGGCCAGCGTGCGGAGCCGCCGCCGCCTCAAGTGGCCACTCGCTCCGCTCGCTGGGCCACTTGACCCGGTCGTCTTCGAGCGCATTTCGGGGAGACTTTGCGGTTGCGCGACCCGGGGTTGTGGGGGAGAGTCGAACGAGCGAACTGTGTTGACAATCGAAGTTGAAGTTTCTCGCCCATGGCCGATTCGAAAGCAAAACCGCCGGGCAAGTTCAGGCGCTTCTTTAGCCGGTCCTTTTTGAGCAAGTGGCTCTCCAGGGAGGTCGAAAAATTTCCTGGGGGATCGCTGGCCAGCACTTTGACGGAGGATATCGAGGGATCTCCCCTCGATGCCCGTCCCGGCGAGGCAATCGTCCAAGCCACGGGTGACGGCAGCCGCGCCGATCCGGCACAGCCCTACCTGCGCCTGACGCGCCACCTGGCACGGCGCGACGTGCGGCGGGACAGCGACGGCCAGGAAGTCGAGACCGATCTGGTCAGCGCCTACACCCGTTCGATAGACCTTCTAGGCCGGCAACCGGACCTTGACGACCTGCAAGCCTGGCTGGACCGGGAAGCGCCGATATCCGTGCGCGTGATCACCGGTCAGGCCGGGGCCGGCAAAACACGGCTGGCGCTCGAGCTTTGCGAGCGGGCGGCGAAGGCCGATTGGCAAGCGGGGTTCGTTACACTTGAAGAACTGACACGTTTCGCGAAGCAGGGCGACCTCGATCTTTGGGACTGGAACGCCCCGACCCTGGTGGTGGTCGACTACGCCGCCGGCCAGGCCACGGCCTTGTCCGGTTGGCTCAGCAACCTGGCAAGCCGAGGGCTCGAACCCGGCTCTACGCGATTGCGAATCTTGCTGCTCGAACGCCAGGCCGATCCCACGGGCTGGTGGCAAACCGTGTTCGGCCGGGGCGGCGGCGACGCCAGGGCCGTGCAGGCCCTGCTCGACCCGTCGAAACCCGTAGCGCTGGCACGGCTTCGCGATCCCACGACCCAGCGCGCCATCCTGACAGCAACACTTGAACTCGCCGGCAGTTCCGAACGCCCACCGGAACCCGGCTCCGACCCCGCTTTCGACCAGCGCCTCGCCGAAATCGCTTGGGGCGGCGAGCCGCTGTTCCTGATGATGGCCGGACTGACGGCGGCCCAGGCCGGCATCGGTGCGGTCTTGGCGCTCAGCCGAGACAAACTGGCGTTTGAACCCGCTGATTCCGAACTCGCCCGCATTGGACGCGCGGCGCAAGCCCATGGCGTGCCTGAGCCCCTGCTGATCCACTTGGCAGCCATGACCACGCTACGCCAAGGCCTTGACCGCGAGGCGGCGCTGGCGACCGTTGAGCGTGAAAAGAGCGAACTTCACCACCAGGGCGCCCCCGACGCCCCCAAGATCCATGCTGCGTTGAACTCGGCGCTCAGGCACGAAGGCGGGCGCCTGCAACCGGTTCAACCCGACATGATCGGCGAGGCCCTGCTGCTGCGCGCCTGGGATCTCGAATCCCCCCGGGCCGAAACCGACAGCAGCGAAGCGGTCCGACGGGCCGCCGAGGTGGCCCACGGCCCGGTCGGCGAAAGCGTCATCCGCACCTGCCAGGATTTCGCCATCCACGGCCACCGCCTACCGCTCGACTGGCTTGACGTTGTGGGAGTCGCCGCGGCGGACCTGCCGACCCTGCTCAGCCTTCTCAATGCCTTGCCCGATCAAACCGTCGAACTCCGCGAACGAGCCCTTGACCTGCAGCAAAAAGCAGTCGATGGGCTACGCACAAAGGGCGCCGCCGACGTTTCGGACAAAGCCTCGCTGGCGACAAACCTCAACAACCTGTCGAACCGTCTGAGCGAGCTCGGGCGGCGCGAGGACGCGCTGGCGGAGAGCGAGGAGGCGGCGGAGAGCTACCGCGCCCTGGCAGCCGAACGCCCCGACGCCTTCCGGCCCGACCTGGCCATGTCCCTCAACAACCTGTCGGTCCGCCTGAGCGAGCTCGGGCGGCGCGAGGAGGCGCTGGCGGCGATCGAGGAGGCGGTGGAGATCCGCCGCGCCCTGGCCGCCGAACGCCCCGACGCCTTCCGGCCTGACCTGGCCTCGTCCCTCAACAACCTGTCGAACCGTCTGAGCGCCCTGGGGCGGCGCGAGGCGGCGCTGGCGGCGATCGAGGAGGCGGCGGAGATCCACCGCGCCCTGGCCGCCGAACGCCCCGACGCCTTCCGGCCCGACCTGGCCATGTCCCTCAACAACCTGTCGGGCCGCCTGAGCGACCTGGGGCGGCGCGAGGAGGCGCTGGCGGCGATCGAGGAGGCGGCGGAGACCTACCGCGCCCTGGCCGCCGAACGCCCCGACGCTTTCCGGCCCGACCTGGCCACGTCATTGGGGGCTTGGGGGCAGGTCCTGCGGGGCGCGGAGCGGCACGATCAGGCGGTGGCGGCATTCGCGGCCGGTATCGAGGCCCTGACGCCACAGTTCCTTGGGCTGCCCGAGGCGTTCGGGCAATTGATGGGGGCTCTTGTCCGGGAGTACGGGCAAAGCTGCGGCGAGGCGGAGCTGGAGCCGGACCAGGAGTTGCTGGGACCGGTTGTTGCCAAGCTGGTCGAGATGGGGGTTATCGAGCCGGGCGGCGATGACGACGGGGGCGAGGGGGAGGCGAGCTGAACAAACCGTAATCCGAGATCCCCGCACCAATCCGCCAGCCCTTCCGGAACCAACTCACAGACGACCGGGTCAAGTGGCCCAGCGAGCGCAGCGAGTGGCTGCTTGAGGCGGCGGCGGCTCCCCACGCTGGCTTGCGACCGGAAGCATTGCTTCCGGCTGCCCAGTGGCGAGCGTCCTTACTTTGCGATGTCGCGGGAGATGGGGCGTGAGGATGGGCACAAACTCAAAACCAAGCACCCCCACCCTGACCCTCCCCCATCGAGGGGG
>Ga0187833_10004723_pt1 | contig 13161 bp, 12 predicted proteins | sample ETNtaG_37_FD_167968 | JGI IMG/M metagenome (GOLD analysis project Ga0187833, IMG submission 167968) | Marine microbial and viral communities from oxygen minimum zone, Eastern Pacific Ocean - ETNP2014_SV_400_PacBio MetaG (Illumina Assembly) | ecosystem: Environmental > Aquatic > Marine > Hypoxic... | reverse complement strand
CGTGAGTGCTCCCCCGGCCGTCGAGATCGCTCGGCGGTGGCAAATGGCGATGTAGGCATTGCTATTGCTTTTAAGTCAAGGCTTGCGAGAATTTCAGAGAAGTAGTTTCGAAAGGCCCTGCCGACTTCACTGGCGTTGAGGACGTCGTTTGCTGAAAGAAATGCACCTTGTAGAAGGTAAACGCGGGTTATGGTTCCATAAAGATTCCAGTGTGATTGAAGTGATTTCTGGTGACGCTGATATGCCTCGGAATTTAACACTAGGAAGTTCGCCGACCTGGCCTCTGCCATTCCATGAAGATCAAATTCGACTAATTCACATCCGAGCAACTCGAGTTTTCTCAGGAATGATTCAAATGTTTCAACTACTTCGGGTTCATTTGGTGCTGAGTCAATAAAATTACGTGGCACGCCGATACGCCATCCGGAAATATCAGCTTCGATGTTAGTAGCGTATGCAGGGACTTTTCCTGGCCAGCTCATGTCGTCTTTTGATTCATAACCTGCCATAGTCTCTAGCATGAGAGCGGTATCGAGGGCAGTTCGGCATAGAGGTGAAATTTCGCTGTGGCCGTTGTGATCCATCCCGAGTCGGCTTACAAGTCCATGTGTTGGCTTGATGCCGTAGAGATTATGTGCACCCGCTGGTAAACGGGCACTACCGCCGCCATCAGTCCCGATAGTCGCTGCGACCATTCGAGCTGTAGTTGCTGCTCCCGACCCGCTGCTTGATCCAACAGACATTCGGTCAGGGTTCCATGGTGACCATGGCGGTGGCATGAGGTCTGTTTCGGAGGGGCGTGACCAGCCGAACTCGTTTAAATTGGTCTTGCCTATGATGATGGCGCCGGCTTCACGTAATCGCTTTACAGTTGAAGCGTCTTCTTGAGGAATCCAATTTTCCAGCAATCTTGAATTGTCAGTGGTACGCAGACCCTTGGTCGGGATAGAGTCTTTGACACCGATAGTTGCACCAGCCAGAGGGCCCAGTCTTGCGCCGTTTTCTCTGGCCTTATCGATTGCTCGCGCTTGTTCTAAAGCACCGTCCGCATCGACTGTAATGAATGAGTTCAATAGTGGGTTGAGTCGGTTTATTTCATCCAGTTGTGTCTGTACCAGTGCGACTGCTGAAATTTTACCCTCCTGGACAAGTCTTACCTGTTCCGAAAGAGATAGTAGGCTTGAGGAGGTGTTCACTATCGATTTCCTTCTACAGTTCGTGACATTGTTGAGACATCAATTTCTCCATCGAATGACTGAATTAAGCTTTCCATTAAATCTGCTGCAGTTCGTACACCATCGATTAAACCTGTTAGTTGATCGATGTCGTCATTTGACAAAGGTACGATCTGTCTAGCTCGCGTCTCAACCTGTTTGTTTGTTCGATATTCCATATAGCAAGTGATCTCTCTAGTGTTTGCCGCTTCGTGGCTAAGCTTACTCCTAGTAATATGGCGTCGAATCAGACAGCAGATAGGTTAACTTAGTAAGGGATTTTTATTTGCGTACGAGTTCTCCGATTATCAGGCATGAAGAGATTTCTGCTCAGTCTGGAATGGTTGTTGCTCAACATGTGACGGCCGCTCAGATTGGTGTGGAGGTGCTCAGGCGTGGGGGGAATGCAGTCGACTCCGCCGTTAGTACCGCTTTTGCGTCTGGTGTGCTGCTTCCAATATGGAACGGTATTGGTGGTGGTGGATTAATGACGGTGCATTTTGACGGTGGTGATGGCGGAACGATCGATTTTGGAATGCAAGCACCAGGTTTAGCCCATGCTGAAATGTATGACCTTGAAGATGAACAGGATGTGCAGGGTCCGTCTCGACGATTTTCCTGGATGAAGGTAAAGAACAATGCCAACACCGAGGGATATACATCCATTGCGATTCCAGGGACTGTTGCAGGGTTAACAACAGCTTTGGAAAAATGGGGAACCATTGATCTTGATCAGGCGGTTGCTCCCGCTGTAAAACTAGCTCGGGACGGCTTTCCTCTTCCTCGAGCAGTCGCACTGTCGTTGTCTGAAAGACATGCTCTTCTGTCCAGATTTTCCACCACTGCTGAGGTGTATCTGAATAGGGGGTCACCTTTGTCGCCCGGCTCACATTTTGTGCAGAGTGAGCATGCACAGACCCTCGAACGATTGGGTCGTCTTGGAGCGTCGGAATTTTATGGTGGTGAAACCGGAGCACGTATCGCCGAAGATGTTGAACAAAACGGTGGGTATCTACGTTTGAGCGATTTCGAACAGTATCGTCCTATCGTTCAGGAGCAGGCGATGTTTGCTACATACAGGGGTCTGGGAATTTCAGCGGTTAAAGGTCCATGTGCTGGGCCGACTGTATTGGAAATATTGAACATCCTTGAACAGTTCGATATTGCAGCCATGGGATATGGAACTGTTGATTCCCTGCACACAATTATTGAAGCGGTGAAGTTGTCCGCGGTTGATAGATTTAGTTTTATGGGTGATCCGGCAATTTACGGATTCCCGATTGATGTTCTCGCTCAGCCTGAGTATGCCGTCAATCGAGCTATGAACATTGATTCTTCCATGGCAACTGTATTTTCAGCAGGCGATCCATGGTCATTTATTGATAGTGAGAAGCCATGTGACTTTCCAGGGCCAGCAGGTGCATCTCCTGATAGGGGAACGACTTCGCTATCTGTTGCAGACAAAGATGGCAACATGGTGTCGTTGACTCAAACTAATCTCGGGTTTAGTGGCGTAGTAAATCCCGGGGTTGGGGTGATGATGAATAATGCGATGGGTTGGTCAGCGCCAATGTCTGGAACAGTCAACTCGATTGCTCCTTTTGCACGAGCTCTGAACAATATGACGCCGATGATTCTTCATAAAAAAGGTCAGGCGGTGATGGCTATCGGAGGTTCAGGAGGTAGAAGGATTTGGCCTGCAGTGGCCCAGGTAATCATCAATCGTATTGATTTTGAAATGGGTTTGCAGGAAGCAATTGAGAAGCCAAGAATTCATGTTGAATCTGATGATCCGGTTGTAGATCGCAGATTTGGTGATAACTTACTGAACCAGCTGAAACGTAAAGGTCATAATCCTGAGTTCCCCCCAAAAGAGTTTATCCTGTGGCCATTTTCTGAACCTAATGGGATCGTACTGGATGGTGATCATTGGAAAAGTGGTCTAAATCCTCAGGCGAAACCAACACGTGCAGTTGGTTACTAGTTGCACTTGGCTTGTGTATGTGTAATTCAACTGATAGAGGCATTGATTGAGTATGAGTGGAAAACTAAAAAATAAAGTAGCGATCATTACAGGTGCTGGCTCGGGTATAGGTGCAGCCACTGCTAGGTTGATGGCTGCCGAGGGGGCATCTGTTGCGGTAACGGGAATTACGGAAGATGGGGTGATTTCGGTGGCGGATGAAATCACATCAACCGGCGGGTCAGCAGTAGCAATACCGATGGATGTCACTGATCCTCAGCAAGTTAAATCTGCAATTGCACACACTGTCGAGTCTTTCGGGCGTCTGGATATTCTGGTAGCCAACGCAGGAATACAGATGCACCATGAAGATCGAGTATTGCATCAGCTTTCTGAAGATGTCTGGGACCGTACGCATGACGTTAACTACAAGGGACAGTATTTTTCCTGTAAATATGGTCTGGCCCAGATGTTGAAACAAGATGACGGTGGCGTTGTGATACTTATAGCCTCGATTACCGCCCTTAGTGGTATGTCCCCCAACGTTTCTTACTCATCGAGTAAAGCGGGAGTGGTGAATCTTGCCCGTCACATTGCGGTACATTACGGTCCAAAAGGGATTCGGGCTAATAGTATTTCTCCAGGTCCATTAGAGCGAACGCCAGATTTTGATAATCATCTGGATCCAGTTGGCAGGAAAAAGGAGTACCTTGACAAGATGTCCGTTGGAAGACTGGGAACTGCGGAGGATATAGCGCCGTTTATAGCGTTTTTATCCACTGATGACGCATCGTACGCCTCGGGAGCGAATTTTGTTATAGATGGAGGCTGGACGATCATTTCATGAATTTTCGTAAGAACATAACCACAAAGGAATTCAGTAATGCTTGAGCGCTTTAAAGTCCCTGAAAAAGATAGAGTCTACGTTCCAGAAGATCGTATACGAGCAGCGACTGAGGCAATTCTGAGGCATAACCGTTTAACTCCGGATGAAGCTGCAACTTCTGCAGATGTACTGATTAAAAATGACCTCAGAGGAGTTGAATCGCATGGGGTTTCAAATGGGCTAAGGCGTTACGTAGCTGAATATGGTTCTAATAAGTTAAATCCAACACCGGAATTTAGGGTTACACGCGAGTCTAAAACGACGATGACCATTGATGCTGATAGGGCTTTAGGTATTCATGTGGGACCCTGGGCGATGCAGCATGCAATTGATAGGGCCAAAGAATTTGGTATGGGAGCAGTTGCTGTTACCAACTCGGGACATCTGGCCGGATGCGGTTATTACGCTATGATGGCTGCAGATCAGGGCATGATTGGGCATTGCATGACAGCAGGCGGTTCACACCAAACGGTGCCAACATTTGGATCAAAGCCTGTGATGGGTACAAACCCTATTGCATGGGCAGCACCAGCTCGTGACATGCCACCGTTTCTATTTGACGTAGCTACAACCCAGGTTGCGAATAACAAGATCGGTCTTGCTAGAAGAACGGGGGCGAAGATCGAAGGTGGTTGGATCACCGATCTTGAAGGAGAGCCGATCATGGAAGAGATCGATCCCCCGGATACAGGTGACTACTACTTGCTCCACATTGGTGGTACTCGTGAAAATGGATCACACAAAGGCTTCGGATTGGCGTTGATGAATGAAATTATCTGTAACGAGCTTTCTGGTTATGGTCCTGGTCCCGTCAATGGGACGCCTGGAGGTCACTTTTTCCAAGCCTATGATATTGAAGCCTTTACCGATCGAGAAAAATTTCTTGATGACATGGATGACTTGTTGAAAGTTATAGTCGATGTTCCGCCAGCACGTGGCTTTGATAGGGTTCTTTACGCGGGGTTAATGGAGGATGAAGATGAGAAGAAGCGACTTGAAGAAGGTATTCCTTATCACAGGGAAGTAATCGAATGGTTCGAATCATATTGTAGTGAAGCCGGCATTGCTTGTGATCTGCGTTAAATTAGTAGCCGAGGTTTTAAGTTAACAATTCGAGTTAACTTACACGTATGCTGGTTTGCTGAGTGCTTTGAGATTAATTAGTGAATGTAATGTGAACCGGGGGATGTAATGGCAGAAGCTACGATCACGCCCGGAGATGACGGTCCGTATCACGTCCAAGGGGACTTTGTACTAATAGACGGATCAGGAAACAGACTTCAAATAACGAATGAAGCCTGGTTGTGTCGGTGCGGTCAATCAGTTGATAAGCCGTTCTGCAATGGAGCACATAACAATTGTGGTTTCGTAGATTCGTCGAGGGTCTCAAAATGACAGTAGAGATTCGAATTAATGACAACGATTCTCTTGAAGTAAGTGGAGATTTTGATCTTTTGGATGAAGAAGGGAATGCGTACAGCCATCATGGCAAGATTCGGCTGTGCCGGTGTGGTGCTTCCAAGTCCAAGCCGTATTGTGACTCCGATCACGCGTTGATTGATTTTGAAAGCAAGGTTCGAGCTTAGTTAAATATTTGTCTGGCTTGAAACCTGATTGGATCCTATAGACTCAATCCATAATTTCCTTTGCGGATTGTTTTATTTGCTGGAGTCTAGAGTTGCTGAAAGCTGGAGTCGGCCGAGTGGATATTACTCCGCCTGTTGGGGTGGCCCATGGTGGATGGGGTGCTCAAACTCACGAGGTTTCTATAGGTAATGATATGCCGCTGCTGGTGACGGCGGTCGTTGTTTCCAACGGTGATGTCGATCTGGCTATTGTCGATGTCGATATTGGAATTTTTACCGGAGACCAGGATCGTAAAATACGCGACCTGATATCAGAGGGGTCGGGAATTCCATTTACGCACATCAGGCTTTCCTATTCCCATACCCATTCAGGTCCGATTACTTTCGGTCAGTGGATCAAGGAAGGAATTGACCTGGCTAATGAATGGTGGAATCAAATTCCAAAAGCATGTGTAAAAGCAGTTTCATTAGCCAAGAATTCTCAGCGATTAGCCCGTAGTGGATTTGGTCGAGGAAGTTGTCCCGTAAATATAAACCGCCGGCCTGCCCGGGATGGCGGAGACCTGTTTACCGGTCGAAATTGGGATGGTTTTGTGGACCACGATGTTGATGTGGTTGGGATTGATGATATCGATGGTGATCCCATAGCCACGATCGTTAATTACGCAATGCATCCGACAATCATGGGTCATGAAAACCAATGGGTTACGCCGGACTTTCCGGGCCCGATGCGTTCCGTGGTTGAACACGCAGTTGGTGGAATTTGTCTGTTTTTGCAAGGTGCTAGCGGTAACCAGGGACCGATTGATGGTTTTCAAGGGGACTTAATGACCTACCGTAGAGCAGGTTCGAGGCTGGGCGCAGAGGCATCTCGTGTCAGACTTGGTATCGACCCACTGAAAAGAGAAGAACGACTTGATGAGATTCTAGTTTCTGGAGCCGATCTGGGGATTTATACGGATGTTCCAGTCGAAGAATCCGATGACACGGTTGCTGTTCAAAATATCACGGTTGACTTGCCCAGTCGTAGAGTGGCGACTATTGATGAGGCTCAGATTGCATTTGACCAAGGTGAGAAGGAGTTAGCAGAGGCACGCGCATCCGAATCTTCCGAAGATGAGCTACAACGCGCTGTGTCAAAAGTGATGCGAGCCAATATTTATTTGAATGTAGCCAAGAACTACGAGATCTATGATCAGGGCGGCTATATTCCTATGAATGTACAGGCTATGCGGATCGGTGAGACAACACTTGTCAGTGCTCCAGTAGAGCCGTTTGCAGAGTTAGCATTCGCGATCAAGGAACGTTCAACTGCTGTCAACACGGTCTTTTCTGGGTTCAGCAATGGCCACTATGCCTACCTACCTACTGACATCGCTTATGAGGAGGGCGGTTATGAAGTTGGTGTGAGTCCATTTGCCCCCGGATCTGCAGGATTAACTGTTGAGGCATGCCTTGAGGCAGTAGAGGACCTTCAATAGCACGATGTTAGCGCTTATTCTGCCTTGGATATCAATTAACAGCTTTTAGCCTACAGGCATAGTTCGTTTCGAATGAGCGCGCCCTATTTCGGCTGTGTCCTCTCTGTGACCCGCGATAATTCTTACACCTTCATCAATTTTTTCAGTGATATCTTCGGGGGTAGCTCCTTCCAGGAAGGCGAGATTGTTTGCATCACAAGCAGCCTTTACGCGATCTCTTGCCTCGAGTAATCGTGGATCCATTGGCTTACTGGGATCGCGCTTGATGCCGAATGACATGTGGAGATCTCCTGGCCCCCATTCTGCGAATCCCAGACCCGGAACAGCGAGTGATAACTCGCAGTTCGATAGTGCCCGAACCGTCTCGATCTTTACCCCCAGCAATAATTCACCCTCAGGGTTAAGCGGCCACGGTTCAGCCTTGTCGACATAAGTGTCGGCATCAACTCCCCATACAGGCGCGGAAGTTGGTTGTGAACCTGTTCCCCTTGTTCCGCGTTCTAGCCCGTGGCCGACACCAGTCATATTGATTGGATAACGGCATGATTCAACGAATGCTCGGACAGCGTCTGGTGTCTCAGCCTGGCACAGTAAAATCCCATGAACACCTCTTGCCAGGATCATTCGGAATTGCCAGGCATTGAATCGTATGATTTCTTCTGAAGATCCTTCGACAGGAGTTTCAACAATTACAGTTGGTGTTCTGTGCCCGCTTTTGGTAGGGCCACCGTCTATTAACCCCTGGATATATTGGTCCAGTCCGGCCATGTCGAATGAGCCATGTTCCATTCCAACATTTATATAGTCGGCCCATATATGCGCGTCCTTTAACCCTTGTTCATATGTCAGAACGTGACCTGTATGACCTCCGTCGTAGTAGACGGTCTGATCCTGTTCAAGAAGTTCTATAGCCCTATTGATTCGCTTTGCCATGATGTTCCCTGTAGGAGTGATGTTGAGTTTGTGCACATCCTACTCGTGATTTTCTTATCGTGCATTCATCAGGCTATTATTTTCATGAACTAGCGACATCTCTGTTCAAACCTATGTGATGATTCTTTGTATCAACTGCTGATTCTAGATACACTGGAATATATAAACACGATAGATGTGTAGGTGTAACGCGAATCCGTATTGACCTTATCCGATGATTAATGGCAAAAACAGATTAGTGAAAACGACGGTCGCGTTCGTTGTAGCTATTATTCCATCATTGATGATGGTAGGGCTTCTTGTTCCATTTGTCGTGCCAGCTATCGACCACCATTACGTAGATCGTTCTCCTGGTCATATGCACATATTTGTCGGGCAAGCCACGAATGAGCATACTCATTCATTGGATAGTCATGACCATTCATATCCCTTGACTGAGGATCGGGTTTCTATTGTCACTTCGTCAGCTATTTCTGCATATGGCCAGTTAGCATTAGATGACAGCATACTGAACTCTTCATTCAATTATCCTGCGCACAACTTCCTGCAGAAGCATAACGAAGAACTCTTGATACCGGATGCGGAAAAAGTGGTACTTCCTGACAAGCCTCCACGACTCTGATTACCGCACAGCCTACAGGTTTAAGCCAGTTGAATTTTCAGTAGTTCAACTTAAGTTTTCGGAGAAACGAATGTTTTTGTTTAACCGGTACGTCTGTACCGTTTTACTGCTTGTTGTCTTATTTTCGGTCATGGGAGTGCGCGGTGCGATGGCGCACGAAGGCCGTAACGTTGGAGATTACAACTTTATAGTGGGTTTCATTAATGAGCCTGCCATCGAAGGAATGATCAATGGAGTTTCACTCCGACTGACCTCGTTAAAGGAAGAGGAGTCTCACGATCATAATGCCCACATGAAAATGTCGGGTAGTACATCTGGCGAGATCGATCTAGTTTCGCATGGCGGTGTTTTTGTTAGTGAACTTGGGGGTGATGGCGTTTTCGAATTCACGTTCGATCACGATTTTGAGGATTTAACCGTTCCGTTTCATGCACATCCAATCGAAACTCAGGGTTCGATTATGATTAGCCATGACAACCTCGCAGCGGATCTGATCGTTATTAAGATTCACTCGACCGGGTTTGAACCGTCGATGGTTATGATTCGGCCTGATACAACGATTAGGTTTGAAAACCATATGGGTGACCCGACCGTCATCATGAGTGGTCAGTTGAGTGATGTTGAACAAACTTCTGATGAACCGATACACTCCCGTGCCGTTGAGGGTATCCATACCCTTGAGGTGGAGGTAACTCATATCGCCTCTGGGGTTTCTCAGGTGATGTCGCTTAAAGAATCATTTGGAATACCTGGTCAATATGAAGCCGGGTTTATTCCTACATCACCAGGCCCCTACCGTTTTCGCTTTATCGGTGATATCAAAGGTCAGGCTGTCAACGAAATATTTGAATCCGGCAACAACACTTTTGATGAGGTGAAATCCGCTAAAGAAATTCAGTTCCCCCTCCAATTATCGGCCCCGCGTGAGACGGAAAATGCTGCTAGAGGAGCTTTAGAAACAGCGAACGAAGCGCGCGAGGATGCCGCTAATATGGCTAGCTCAGCATCGACTGGAATCTTGTTGGGTGCTATTGCATTGATTTTGGGTGTAGCAGCCCTGTTGTTCGCGGTCTTGGCGTTTCAGCGGTCAGGCAGAAAAGCGTAATTTTCGAATCCGGAGAAAATTATGGACTTGATCACCCTAAATAAATACTACTTCCCGTTATTGCATGGAGCGGGGGGTAAGTATGACGAGCTGATTGTATTCGGCGGTATGGGTCTTATTTTAATCGGACTAGCGTTTCTGTCATGGCGAGCCAGCGAGGCTAAGCACGAGCGACGCCGAAAAAGGAAGACGAAGCGGAACCGTTGATACTTTTATCTGATCATAATCGTGTTCGGCGAATTCTTCTGGCCCTGCTTACAGGAGTCACTTTACTTGCGTTGTTTGCTTTGGTTACATCGAGAGCTGATGCACACGCGAATCAGATTAAATCGAGCCCATCTGCAGATAGTGAGTTAGAAGTCGCCCCTGACCGGATAATTGTCTGGTTCAGCGAGTCAATCGAAGAATCTTTCAGTGAGTTGACTGTTCTAAATGCAGCGGCCGATCGTGTAGATCTGAATGATTCGTCTATAGATCCCTCTGAACCTTCTGTTATGTCCATTAGCCTTCCGCCGCTTGAAAACGGAACGTATACGGTCGTCTGGAAAAATCTTTCATCAATCGATGGCCACAAGGTTGTTGGATCATTTGTATTCGCTGTTGGAGAATCACTGTCAGCCCATGCTCAAATCTATCCAGATGAGCAACCGCTCCTGCAAACGGTTGTTGACCCGTGGCTCCGGTGGCTGATTTTTATTTCAGTGGCGATCCTCATAGGTGGATTGGCTTATGAGATGTTGATAGGCATTCCGATTATCTACAGTGATCCTGTGAAACAGAGCTGGGTGTCTGCTGCAATAGCGGCTTCCACATTCTGGTCTCGTATTGCTGCTGCTTCGATGATCGTTTTGATACTTGCTTTGCTTGGTCAAATTCTCCAGGCGGTGAGTGTTGTTTCAGGGAGTTTCTCCCTAATACCTGATTTTGGGATTCTCAAATCCGTGGTTCTCGAAAGTGGCTGGGGACGATTTTGGATGTATAGGGCTATTGTGGCGATAGGTATGGGAGTGATGTTCTACGCATCCATGCGTATGAGTATCTCAGAGGAGATCGATGAAGAGCATCCAGACGAGTCTACGGGATCACTCGTTGGGGATTCTCCAGCGACTCAAGTAGTGATATTTCTTGGTCTGATTTTCCTCGGCCTGACTGCTATGAGCGGTCACAACGCAGCATCTCCTGTCGAGATAAGAACCCTTGCTATCGCTACTGATTTTGTCCACCTTGTTGCATCAATAATTTGGTCAGGAGGGGTGATATACCTGACTTTTAGTGTTCCAATCTTTATCAAACACCTCGGTAAAGTCGGGGCTTCCAAGTTATTTGAAACGGCGATAGACAAATTCACCGTACTTGGTGTACTCAGTGCTGGGATCCTCGTAATAACAGGACTTTTTTCAAGTTATATGCAGGTGACCAACTCTGCGGCTCTGGCAACTCCATACGGTTGGTTTTTGGTAGCCAAGCTGGTGCTTCTGATACCGCTTTTTACTCTTGCAGGTTTTAACGGATTTAAGCTTGTAAGGCGATTTAGTTCTGATGGCCAGAGACTTTTGAGTAGATCTTTGATGGCCGAATCATTGATCGTATTGATGGTGTTTATTACGGTGGGTTGGCTTGCAAGTTTGGAACCTGCCCGACAATACGCCGGTCGAATGGGTATTGGTGTGGTAGATGCCGTTGTCCATAGCGATCGAGATACGGACACTTATTTTGATGTCACTATTCATCCTGCTGAAGTTGGCGAAAACGACGTTACTGTTCAGCTATCTGAACCAGGCGGCACCGTGGTTAAAAACGCTGTTGATGTGCGTGTGCGTCTCAGATTTGTTGATGATGACCTGGGTGAGCAACTCGTTTCTTTGGAAGAAGATAAGGGTGGGGGGACATGGCGTCTGAAGGGTGCACGACTGGATATAGCAGGGGAGTATCAGGCAGAAGTTCTTGTACTGCGCTCGGACTCTTTCGATGCCAGGACAGCGTTTAGGTTTAAAATTTTTTCCTCAGATATAGCTGTCGACACGATTGAACCTGATACTGATACTGCGAATCTGCTGTTTGGATTACAGTTGCTGATTATTGGCGGTCTTGTGGCTGCTGTCGCATTTAGAGGAATATTGGCTTCCTCGGTATTCAGTCATACTGGTGTGCAATGGAGCCTGCTCACGGCGGGGAGCATTGTTGTTGTGCTGGGTCTGTTGATGTTATTGAATGTTCAGGTTTTCCGTATTGGGTTCCCTGAGGACATTCGAAATCCGTTTCCTCCGACTTCCGAGTCAGTTGCGATAGGGGAGCCAATATACGCCGGTGTTTGTGCGTCCTGTCATGGTGATAATGGTCTTGGTGACGGTTCTGCTTCTGTCGCTCTTCAGAAGAAACCGTCCGATCTTTCGGTGCACGTTCCTCTGCACAGCGACACCATTCTCTATGAATTTATACGCGATGGAATTGGAGTAGGAATGCCGGCACAAGGTGACTTACTTAGCGAGGATGAGATGTGGCACCTGGTGAATTATATGCGTGCAAAATTCGATAATCGCTAATCAATTACTATGATTTATCTTATGCCTTAGCTGTCATTTGTGACTGCTGCGCCCGCGACGATTAAATCTTCAATATTTTCCTTGCTGTAACCGGCATCCATGAGAATTTCTCGGGTGTGTTCGCCGAGTAGTGGCGCAGGGTTGGTAATTCTGCCTGGGGTGCCGTAGAGCTTAGCGGCCAGTCCGATGTTTGTTATTTTTCCGGCGGTTGGATGGTCTAATGTAACTTTCATGTTACGTGCTTCAACTTGAGGGTCATTCCAAACCTCAGAGATATTCAAGATCGGGCCCGCTGGCACACCTGACTTCTCGAGAACCTCCAACCAGTCACTTGAATTTTTGGTTTTGAGAGTTAGCTCTAATTCCGCTTCGAGCGATTCTCGATTTACTAATCTGCTCGCATTGTCTTTGAACTCGTTTTGTGCGATCAGGTCACTACGTTCGATGGCATTGGCGAATCGCTCCCAGTTGGATTGGTTTGGTGCTCCGACGTTTATATGGCCGTCCTTTGTCTTAAGTGCCTGGTACGGAGCCGAATTACGGTGAGAGGAACCAAGCGGTTCGGCTATATCACCAGTGGCGAAATATCCGGCAGATTCCCAGACCGTATATGCAATGGCTGCCTCCAGAAGCGAAATCTCCAGATATTGGCCTTTCTTCGTCCGCAACTTATTGATGTAAGCCGTGAGGATGCCATATGTGGCAAACATCCCAGCGTTCATATCCGCAATTGGAACTCCGACCTTCACCGGTGGTGAATTTGGAACACCTGTGATACTCATCAGCCCACTCATGCCCTGGGCAACTAGGTCAAAGCCTCCCCTGTTG
>Ga0187833_10004722_pt1 | contig 13161 bp, 10 predicted proteins | sample ETNtaG_37_FD_167968 | JGI IMG/M metagenome (GOLD analysis project Ga0187833, IMG submission 167968) | Marine microbial and viral communities from oxygen minimum zone, Eastern Pacific Ocean - ETNP2014_SV_400_PacBio MetaG (Illumina Assembly) | ecosystem: Environmental > Aquatic > Marine > Hypoxic... | reverse complement strand
AAGCCACGCCCCTAAATACATGGGACTCCGGCAAGCGAAAGGGGTTGAGTGTTCCAACGAGGCCATGATGAGATGCATCAGGAATTCATGCGGATGCTTCAGGCACTCCGGGATCAGATAGGCACTATGCTTGTAACCAGTGGATTCAGATGTGATGCCCATAATAATGATGTCATTACCGTTAAAAACGGCCCTCACACCCTAGCTAAAGCCGCTGACATCCTCATCTCTGGAGAGAGGGCCATGCAACTGTTTGAGAAAGCCCGTCAGATCGGCTTCAGTGGCATTGGCCTGAACCAGAAAGGGAAACATCACATGCGGTTCATACATCTCGATACCGTGGATCGTCGCGCTCTGTGGTCTTATTAACCGATTCTTTCGACTATGATTGGGCCAGAAACAGGATCTGTTACTCCCAATTCTGGAGAAATTTCTTCAAGCGTATGTCGGAAAGAATCTAGAAATTTAATCATATTTGACATTGCAGAAGCTAAAGCCTCTTCAGTTTCCCATTCATAGATTTCGCAAAATTGATAATCACCAGTTTGTATCAACTTGCGGCTTAAATTTGACTCCATAAGTTCCATTTTTGACATTACTTGAATGAATTCATCTTTATGCTCAGGCTTAACTTTATAACGAACCACATTACAGCTTTTCATATTCACTCCGTTGGTTGAGGTTGACCTTGGAGATCATCATGCCACTGCTGGATAGAAATTTCACCGACCAACGGTTCGCCCCATGCCGTCCCGACCACTCTCAAAAAGGTGGCGAGAAGAAATCGGGTGAATAAGGGGCATCACCTTGTGCGACGTCGGCCGCTTTCACTTTCTAGGGTTTATAGTCTCCAGAGACAGCTACATGAACAAATGGGAGGTGATCCTTCCAGCGGAAGAAGGGAAGCTGGAAGTTAGCTACAGGTGGTTCCGTACCTGTAAGGATGCAGAGGGGTGGTGTATGAGGAATGGTGCCGAAGCCCAAAAAGACCCCGGCAAACCGAGGCCGCCAGCAGCCGCTAACAACCTCGGTAATGATATTACAACTTCTCGATAGGAAAATGGTCAAACGCAGCCCGTTCCCCGTCTACTTTGCTCTGAACCCGCTGATGGTGATCCAGATGCTGGGGCTGGCGGAAGCCCCCCAACCACCCAAGGGGCCGCCCTTCGATACATAGGAATCCTGACCTGATCGAGATGCAGGAACTGGATGTATCGGGATAAGCCCCCCAGAGGTACAAGGCCCCATCCGTCAATACAAAAATCAGTTAATCGGTCAGATAATCTGACAATGTTTTGGCATTTTTAACCGCACACTGTTTGCAGGTAACTGCTTTTCAGATGGAACCAATCAAACTGGATCATTTTTTGGAGGGAGGACCAAGGAATAATGAAATGTATATTTTCATAAAATAGCTTGACATAATTTAGCATGTTATTTTAAAAGAAGATTCCAAATTGGTATTTAAATTCTTTTTTAAATAATATGGAGAGAAAATGAATTCAAAGCAAATTCAAAAAACAAGAAGAGATTTTTTAACGCAAAGTAGCGTTTTGGCAACAATGGGCCTTGCAACGTCTTTGACTCCAGAACTATTGTTTGGAAAATCAAAAACTGACCTAAAAGGTGTTACTATAGAATATTGGAATATGATCGGTGTGCAAAACAAAATTGTTCGTCAACTAAGCGAAAATATTGTCAAATCATTTGAAAAAAGAACTGGTGCAAAGGTAAAGGTGTCTTGGAATGGTTATGGCGATATAATTGGACCAAAATATAGAACAAATATGATCGGAGGTATAAAGCCAACAGTTTTTGACGCTTGTGCAAGATGGACAGGACAATTAAGGGGTTTCCTGAGGCCAATGAATGATTTTATTGACAACAATTTAGATTATCAAACAAAGTCAGCAATTGATTGGACTTTTCCTATTATAAAAAAACAAAATAGTGGATTTAAAGATTCAAATAATATAATGGACATGCCATTTGGTCTTATTGCTCAAGCTCCAGCTTTAGTTAGAAGAGATCATTTTGAAAAAGCAGGCATTGATTTTGATAGAAACTTCCCAATCAGAGACACAGATCATTATGTTGAATTATGCAAGCAACTTCAGTCATCTGGAATAAAATATCCAACTGAAGTATATGGTAAAATTTGGGATTTTGCTGACACTCAATTAAATGGATGGATAAGATCTGTTGATGCAACAAAAGATGATTTTTTAGATCCAACATGGTCATATTCTAATGCAACATCTGATGCATGGATCAAAGGTGTTCAATTCTATGTTGATTTATATAGGAAACATAAATTCAGTTCTCCCCAAACCGTAGGAAGTTCTGATGAGGCATCAGTAGAAGAATTAATTAAAGGAAGAAAAAGTATTGTGCATTGTGACTTGTTAAATAGGGGAACCTTGCTAGCCAAGGCTCCTAATGAAATGAGTGATGGCACAATTCAGTGGTCTCCTCAATTTCCCTTAACAGGAGGAAATTCAGGTTCAAATTCTGTATTGGCTTGGTTCCCAATGTATATAGTTAAACAGGATGGGCCAGATGCAAATTTAAAAGAAGAGGCTGCCTTTGAATTCATTAAAGAGTGGCTACTTCCTGAAAATCAAATTGCCTATGCAAAATCATCGGGTTTTAGTGTTCGAAAAGATACTTGGGATGCATTAAATGGATCTGCTGATGGGTATGCGGAAGCAATGAAAGCAATGCTTGACACAAGAGTACCTCCAGGAGTATGGGCAAATCACCCTAAATCAGTTGATTTTCAATACAATCTTCTTGCACCTCATGGACAGAAAATGTTTCAAGGATCTCCAGTTGAAAAGGAATTAGAAGCATATGAAAGCAAGGTTAATGCTGCCCTAAAAGCATAATATAAATTAAACAAGGGGAAAATTCATCCTTCTTTAACTTTATATGCTTTTAGATCAAGAAAAAAGACTGGTAATTGTTTTTTTAATACCTACCAGTCTTTTTATGCTTTTGCTCCTGTGGATTCCTTTTATCCAAGGTTTTTGGATGAGTTTCCACCTATGGCCTTTTATGGGTGAACCTAAATGGAAGGGATTTGATAATTATTACAACTTTATAACTGCTGATTATTTTTGGGATTCTATAAAGGCAACTATCATATACAGCTTTTCAACTGCTTTTCAATTATTAATAGCACTTGTTGCAGCACTAGTAATGAATCAACCATTCATACCTTTTAAGTCATTATGGAGGGGTATAATGATTGTTTCCTATGCTATGCCACCAGTGGTTGTTGGAGGTATTTGGCTCTTTCTATTAGACCCAGGGTTAGGAATGATCCCATATTATTTGATGGAATTAGGAATCATAGATGAACCAATTTGGTGGTTTTCAGAAGGCGTATGGGCAAGATGGATAATTACTTTTGTGGCATCTTGGACGTTTTGGCCATTTATGTTTTTAATTATTCTTTCTTCTCTTCAAGCTATTCCTAAAGAATATTATGAACTTGCAGAAATTTATGGAGCAAACTATTTCCAAAGGTTTTTAACGGTAACATTTCCTAGAATAAAATCAGCAATATTAATAGTTATAATTTTGAGATTGGCATTCAATTTAGCTAAAATTGAACAACCATTCACACTTACCGGTGGTGGTCCTGGCTATGATACAAGTGTTTTAAGCATATTGATGTATCGATTTGCTTTTATGTCGGGTGATTTTGGAATGGCTTTTACAGTTGGATTATTTTTGGTATTATTTACAGGTGTTCTACTTTTACCATTTGGTTTTATTTATCATAAAAATTTAAATAATAGATTTTAAATCAAAGTCGTATGAAATCAAGAATTAGTATCACTGAAAAGTTAATCTCTTTTTTTTTACTAGGGATGATTATTTTTATGATAATGATTCCTTATACATACATCATTGTTACAGCATTCAAAGCACCCGGAGAAGTTTTTGAAACAAGTTGGATGCCTGAACAATTCAGCTTTCAGGCCTGGTATGATGTATTCCAAATTTTTGATTTTCATAAATACTTAATTAATAGTCTTATTGCGGGTCTTGGCACTTCAATAATTGCAATAGCTATATCATTACCTGGGGCATATATTTTTGCTAGGAAAAAATTCGCTTATCGTGAAACCTTATTCTATTTAATTGTTGGAACACTTGTTTTTCCTTTTATTCTATTAATAGTACCAATTACGATTATTTGGATAAAGTTTGGCCTATTTAATACTTATTGGGGCTTATGGATTGCTTTTCAGATTTTTGCCGTGCCTTATTGTGTTTGGATTTTGAGAGGTTTTTTTGCACAGTTATCACCAAATCTTGAAGAAGCTGCAATGGTTTATGGTTGCACTCAATTTCAAGCATTTTACAAAGTAATGATTCCTTTAGCTAAACCAGTTATGATATCAGTTTTATTCTTATCGTTCCTTTATGGTTGGAGTGATTTTCTTTTTTCAAATATGCTTACAACTGGAGGGGGCCCACAAACAGCATCGGTTGCAATTTATATTGCCGCTGCAGGAGGAGAACGTATAGAATGGGAGTTACTTGCTGTAATGACTTTAATTACTGGAATTCCTCCAGTAATTATATATATGTTCGCACAAAAATATCTTTCTCAAACATTTGCATCAGCAACATAATAGTCAGTAAAATAAACAATAATGAATTCATCACTTCAAAAATATTCTGGTATAAAAATCCAAAATTTAAGAAAAACATTTAACAAAAATAATGTGATTGCATGTGATAATGTCAATCTTGATGTTGCAGAAGGTGAATTACTAGTTTTACTTGGACCATCAGGTTGTGGAAAAACTACAACATTGAGGTGTATAGCAGGTTTAGAACATCCAGATAATGAGAATGCAATTATTGTTAAAGGTGAAGATCTAACTAGAGTAATACCTAAGGATAGAAATATGGCCTTTGTTTTTCAAAATACAGCCCTATTCCCACATTTAAACGTTAGAAAAAACATATCCTTTGGTTTAGATATGAAAAAAAACTTAACTAAGGAAGAGATTAATCAAAAAGTAATAAGTTCCGCAGAAATGCTAAAAATAAATGATTTGCTTTATAGGTATCCCCGGGAATTATCAGGAGGACAAGGTCAAAGAGTAGCTTTAGGCAGAGCTATAGTAATGGAGCCTACTGCATTTTTACTCGATGAACCCTTTGCTGCTTTAGATGCAAAACTAAGGGTTGAAATGAGGACCGAAATAAAACTTATTCAACGTAATTTAAACACAACAATGATTTTTGTTACTCATGACCAAGAAGAAGCATTAACAATTGGTGATAAAATCGCTGTCATGAATGAAGGTGTCGTTCAACAATATGATACTCCTTTTAATATTTATTATTACCCAAAAAATCAATTTGTTGCAAATTTTATAGGATCTCCTCCTATCAATCAATTTGAATGTACGTTTCATTCTAAAAATTATCTCCTTAATTCTAAAATTTTTAATATTAAAATTCCAGAAAAAATACAAAAAAACATAAATGATGAAAGAATCATATTAGGGATTCGTCCTGAAAGTATAAAAATTGGTGATAATTATACTGATGTAAAGGGTCAAATAAAATTAATTGAACTGATGGGGAGTAGAACATTAATTTTGATAGATTGTGAAGGAATTGATATAAAAGTTCTTGTTCAAGGGGTAACTAACTATTCAGAAGGTGAAAATGTTAGTTTAAAGTTTGACACAGAACAATCTTTTTATTTTAATTCAAAAGGTGAAAACTTAATAAATTTTCTAAATTAATATTATGTCGAGATTGAAAAAATTATATGAAAAGGATGGTTATATTGTACTAAAAAACATTATACCTAGTGAAATTTTAATTCATCTAACATCTATTATAGACAAGCTAGTAGCAGATGGAAAAAAATTAAAAGTAACAAATGACTATTTTGAAATACTAAATGACCTGTCCTCTGGAAAGCCTAGAATTGAAAGGATTAAATCTCCTCATAAATTAGACAATTATTTTTTGAATATCTTAAAAATAACTGAAATCAAAAATACCCTTAAATTATTACTAGGTGAAAATGTCAGACTTCAAAATGTAAAATTAAATCTAAAACTTGGAAATGGCGGGTCTCCTGTCGAATGGCATCAAGATTGGGCCTTTTATCCACATACAAATGATGATGTATTAGCTGTTGGTATAGTGATAGATGATATGACTGAAGAAAATGGTCCAGTTATGTTTGTCCCTGGTTCTCACAAAGGTCCTATACATAATCATATGTCTAATGGTTTTTTCTGTGGAGCTGTCTCTGAAGACATTGTAAATCAATTTGTTGATAAAGCTCAAAGTATGATACTGCCATCAGGATCTGTTACTTTTCATCATGCGAGACTTTTACATGCATCAAAAATTAACAACACAAGTAAACAAAGACGATTTCTTCTTTACGAGTTAATGTCATCTGATGCGTGGCCACTTGCAGGTTCAGCATCAGTATTTGGTAGCTGGGTAGACATGAACGATAGAATTATTTTTGGGAAACAATCTGTTCACCCAAGATTAAGTAACGTACCTGTAAGAATTCCCCAGCCTTTACCTAAAAAAATGACCTCAATTTATCAATTGCAAAGAGATGGAGATAACAAAGTATATTCTCCTAAATCTTAAAAAAACTATAAATAGTATTTATTTTAATAATTAAACAACTAACTGATGAACAAAAAACTTTTATTCGGCATTACAGAGAAGGGTGTAATACATACTGATATAGATCCACCCATTTTACTCGACGATAAATTTAAAATGGTTAAGGAATCTGGTGTTTACGACTATTTTGACAAAACCCCTCCGGTAAATCAGGTTTCCGAATATTTACGCTGCAGTGAAAAATATGATCTCCCTATTTTAGCAGGAGGATGGTTTTATCTGTTAGGAAGAGACGAAGAACTACTCTTTGAGAATATCCGCATAGGATCGCAACTTGGAAGCCTCGTCCACAACACTCAAATAATGATGGATCATGCAAATGGTTCTTTAGTTTCTGACAAAGAAGTCTCCGAAATTTATTTAAAAGCCTTTGAAATTGGAGAAAAATTAGGTTGCCGTCCAACTTTTGAGGTTCACGTAAACATGTGGTCAGAGGATTTCAGACGAATTGAGAAGGTTGCGGATCTAGTTGAGCGAAATGGTGTTCCCTTTCGTATGACCTTGGATCATTCCCATGTGATTTTTAAAATTAACAATCCACGAGAACAGGAGGTATTCAATATTAAAGAATCAATTGAAAGTGGAGATCTAGTTCTTGATCCTTATAAAAAAAACCATGTATCTGGAAAGTGGATTCAAAGAGGCTTTGTTGGACATTGTCATGCACGAGCTGCAGTCCCTAACAATCCAAGGAATATATGGCAACATCATCCAAGCTTGGAAGAACTACCATCCTCTCTTCATCCGCAGGATACGATTGGTAGAGGAATACAATATCCTTTCATCAAACCATCACCAGGGCAATGGCATAGTGATTGGGATGAATCCAGGTTAGATCCTTGGAAGGAAATCTTGAGACAGTTGATGCATTATCACTCTACAAATTCTGAAAGCATTCTAAAAACCATCTCTACTGAATTCATACCCCATCCGGATTACGGTGGAGGCGCTAAATACTCCATTTTTGAAAATTCTGTTGCATGTGCTAAATGGCTCAGAAAAACCTGGAACGAAATTTCATAATCTATAGTAGCCGCCCTTCGTTACATAGGAATCCTGGCCTGATCGAGATGCATGAGTTGGATGCTCCGTAATACCCACCCCCAGGCAGCATAGCCCCACCCCCTAAATACATGGGACTCCAAGCCGAAGATGTAGTTTCAGGGCTAATTTTTTTCAGAGGTAATTGCCAAAATTTACCGCAGATTGATGTGGGACACACGGCACATGAAATAAATCTTTTTATCTATCTGATATCATTAATATAAAATAATTCAAAAAAGATTATCGTGTCCACGCTTTCCTCTTGACAAGATTCCATTAGTTGAAGGAAACTTGCATACATCATAATCCTGACTACAAGGTTTATTTTGAAAGCAAGATTAGGATTACTCCTCACAGCCGTTGTTGCCTGCCTCATCCTGTATTCCTGCATGTCTCAGGAACAGCAGGAGCAGGTACTAAAGAACAGCAAACCACAAGCAGTGGATGTCACCGTCAATGTAGGTGGTGAGTCACGTGCTGAACGCTTCCTCGGTACCTTCGATGAGATCTCCAGGCTCTCCTTAGACATCGACCGCAACTACGGTAACAAGCGTGTACTTACAGACTACCCTCTAGTCAATGATGGCTCCAAGTGGACAGGGACAATCAATAAGCTGATTGTTGGGTTTGACTACACCATTACTGGGCATGCTTATAAAGAAGACAACAAGATTTATGTAAAAAACCTTGGTACAGGAATAGAAGGAGTGCTATCAGATTTCCCATTGCTTGATGGTTTATCTCAATGGAATTTAGAAATCAAATTTAATCAAGATGAGCCATCTACAGTTTGGAAAGCACTTATAGGTTCAATGTATTCAGATGATAATTCTGATAACAGAGGTTGGGGTGTTTGGGTCAATAATCAACAAAAAATATATTGGTCAGGAGATGATCCTAAATACCAGTTTGACGAATTCATAATTGAAGTTGGTCAAAGCTATAAGCTGAACATCATTCGTAATGTAAACACTTTCACTTTCATTTTAAATAATTTGACTACTGGGAATAGGCTTGAAAAGAGCATAAATTACAATGATTACGCTATGGCAACCAGGCATACAGTAGTGGCTAATGGCTTGTGGACTGGCACAGGAATAACAGCAGAAGAATTTCCTGGAGTGATAGATTATCTTTCAGTCAGTAAAAACATTTTAGTAGACACTGATAATTCCAGTTATACAGAAATCTTCAGAGGCGACACACAACACAAAGTTACTGAAGGAACCAACGCCCTTAACCTAAGACTATCACCTCTCCTTGATGATCGTGAACTGACCGTCCCACGCATCACGAGAATCAACCGTCCCTTCCAGATGCTTGCATCCTCCAGCGACAACATCACAGTTGCAGTGGATACTATGAAGAAAGATGGTTCCTCAGCTGAGGATGGAACATTGAGTTACAGATTCAGGTCAGTCGATAACGAGTCCTTACCATTAGATAACATCACTGGTGGTAGCTTCAGCCCTGGTGAAGGAGATGTCACCAAGTCTGGCTCATCCTACCCAGACATCAGCACTAGCTACACTGCACCTGATAATGACAGCACGATGAAGCTTCAGGTGAGGGTATCTAATGAACTCGAGATAGGTGTTACCTCACACTTCAACGTCTATGTCACCGATGACATCGAGACTCAGAACACGGTCGACACCAACCCTGTCATTGAGAACATCAGTGCTGAGCGTCTGGAGAATGGTGACCTCAAGTGGACGATGAATGTCAGCAATGATGATGGCTTTAGTGGGTTGAAGGTGAAGTGGGAATACCTCTTTGGAGAGCAGAGAACCTTCATAGACAACTCCAGTACTCCAACCTCTGGAGACATCAATCGTGGTGTGATGCAATCCACGATATCGGGCTATCAAGACTCTGACGATGGAATGCTCCTGGTGACGGTCTGTGAGGATGGAGATTCCGCAGAGATCCCATCTGATTGCGCCTACATGAATGAAGCCTCCACTTCCATTTCTATGGAGCTCATTCCAGGTGCTTATCAGAAACCCATTATTTGTGATGGTAACAACTGTAGTCACGACTACGAGGGTACCTGGATAGCCTGTGACACCAACAATAAGAACCCTGGTGGAGACGATAGTTTTGCTATTCGGAAAGAAACTTTCACTATAGGCTCAGGTAAAGGCATAAGAACTCAAGAATATCTAATCTCTGATAATGGAGCATGCGGTGGCCAAGTAGCCTTAACAATGAGATATGAAGGAAATATTACTGATAACGGGTCAAAAAAGATTGTAACTCTAGGGAATGACAATGTTTCTGCATCCATGTATGAAGTTGAATTAGTGTCAGCACATCTATCTTTCAACAACCTGAATTACATCCAAGGACTTAAACCAGACAACGAAACCTACCTTTGTGGTGAGTCATATTGGACAGGTGTTGAACATGAAATTTCAGGGTGTAATTTTAAAAATAAGAGTATCCCTGACAATGGAACAGAGTTTAAGGGTATATTCTATGTCTCCGACAATTACACATTATGGACAAAGGATTATAAAAGTATTTACCCTGATTCCTTTGGGTGTGAAAGATTCGCTCAGGAATCTTCTGGCAACTACCTCTACCCAACATGTACCAGTTTCTTCTCTAGCAGTAGTTCCTTTTCAGGAGGTACAAGTAGTCTTTTGGGAGGGGCCATTCTAGGAAATCCATTAAACCTTAACGGAACAGTGTCAGATCTTACTACTGGTTTCAGTTATGTTAATGATGTCACAACAGATGGTAACGGGAATTTATATGCAAGTCATAGTCATATTATATACAAAATAGTGATTGCAACTGGTGACGTTTCCACATTAGCTGGGTCAGAAAAGGGATATGTAGATGCTACTGGAACTTCTGCTAAATTTAATTCTCCCCTAGCTATTACCTCCGACGGAACCAATCTTTATGTTGTTGGTAAACAAGGCTACGTTCGTAAAATTGTTATTTCAAGTGGTGTGGTCACAAGTCTGGCAAATATTGGAAATCAAGCTTATGGAATTACGACAGATGGAACAAATTTATATATAACAAATACAAATGGCCACACAATCCAGAAAGTTGTAATCTCTACTGGAGAATTATCCACATTTGCTGGAGTCCAAGGCTCTTCTGGCATTCTAGACGGAACAGGTACTTCAGCACAATTTAATTCACCCAATGATATTACTACAGATGGAACTAATCTCTTTGTTTCAGAGCGATCTGGTCATAAAATCCGAAAGATTGTTATTTCTAGTGCAGTTGTGAGTACATTTGCTGGATGTGGTTCTGCTGGATCCAACGATGGAACTGGAACATCTGCTTGCTTTAACAAACCAGATGGTATTGCTACCGACGGAACCAACCTTTATCTTTCGGACACTCATAACAATATTATTCGTAAAATTGTTATTTCAACTAAAGTTGTGACCACACTGGCAGCGGGATTTAGTTTTCCAGGTGGTTTGACTACCGACGGTACCTATCTTTATGTTGGTGATGCTTATAACCATAAATTACGTAAAATTCAGTAATAAGATTAATCCCTATTCTTTCACAAGTAGGGCTTCTATTCCGTAACCAAGGTATTTTATACTCTTTATCCCTTCCCAAGAACTCCCAAGCCCCTGGCCCACCCAAGGGGGCGACCTTCGATACATAGGAATCCAAGCCTGATCGTGATGCAGGAGCTGGATGCTCCGGGGTAGGCCTCCAGGGGCGCACTAGCCCCACCCCCTTTTACATTTGTGGGAAAAAAAGGGGAAAATCTTATTTAAATGAATTATTTCACACTATATTTTAAAGTCCTAAAAAACTGTTTTTCCCATCATCTTACTTCTCCAATGTCTTTTTGAGATGCGCATATATTTTTAAGCTTCAACTAATTAGCAGTTACTATGAATTTATTTATTGTAAAACTGCCCTCCCCTAAAACAACCTCTGCACCCAACTCCAGATCAAGTATATATTCCTCACCGCTAACCCAACCAAGCCTTTTCCATTCATTAAGCACAAGCTTCATATCTACTGTACCAGCAAGATAATCTGTATCATAAACTACAGCAGTATAGTCCCAACTGTTGTGGTTTGCATTTCTCCAAACTTGGTGAGATGGCCCTGACAGAACCAGATTTGCTGAGTTTCCGTTGCCCCCAGCCGGGCTGGGATCACTACCTTCGTGCAACCAGATCATTACCTCATCCGTAATTGCAGATTGTCCTCCATCAGGATCATTAACCAACCAAGTCTCCAAAGCAATGTTATAACCAGAAGATGAATAACTTCTATCCAAATCAAATTCAACCTTGAATTCATTCAGGTTATTAATTTTGATTGGGAAAGGTGAATTTTCAGTACCTTTAGAATCCCACGGTTTACGACCAACATAGATTTCCTGATAGGACCTTACTCCACCATTATTTAAAGGCCAATTCCATTCAATCTTAGTCTCTGACGGAAAAGCATCAGTTACGGTTATACAAGCTGTGTAATCTACCCCATTCTGATAAGAACCTTTTCCCCAGACATTGTTTGAAAAACGATAACCATTTGAATCTTTGGTGTCCCAGTCTTCACAATATTTGCCAGCAATAGAAATGTCTTCGGACGACTTTTTACAGGAAAAGGCGAAGAATACTACTAGAGAAGCCAGAATCAAAATGATTTTGTGTGAATGCATGAGAGGATAGGAGTATGAAGGATAGGAGTATGAGTATTTGTTTCACTATGTCGTAAAGTTCTTTCACTCGTTCCAAGATAACTTCAAGATCATAGGCATATTCTATTCGGCTAAACCATAAGAGAAAAACTAACCTTCGGCTTTTCCACCTGCGGAGTGAGGCAGATTTTCACCAACCAAATCACATCCTCTGGCTCTAATTATCTACAAAAAGGGAAACGGAGCATGCAGGTATCCGTACCGCCTTGAAAAATCGGGTGCAGGTGGGTCGGGATACTAGGGCACCTCAGCGTCCTAGAAGTTCGTATCGCCTAAGTCGTTCAAGGGGCCGCCCTTCGATACGCAGGAATCCTGGGTTGATCGAGATTTAGCAAATGGATTCTCCGAGATAGCTCCCCATCCCACCCAAGGGGTCGCCCTTCGATAAAAAGGAATCCTGGGTTGGGGTTCAGGAGCAGGCCTGATCCAGATGCATGGGCAGCACGATCAATCGGAGTGATCTCTTGTCAAGTCACTGTGTCCGAGCCAAAGCCCCGCACATGGATACAAAAAGTAGTTAATAAGGTTTCAGTCTGCAGTGCAGGGAGAAGGAGAATCTATACACGATGTTCGCCACATTTTGAAGGTAACTCAAGAAGTGGCAGAAGAGATGAATCATTAAAGCGTTGCTACCACTTGGCTGGAAGCAAAGATGAATTAAGTTTTGCCACTCCGCGTTATTCACTGCGTTATTTGATTAAAATGCTTTAAGTAAA
>Ga0187833_10004720_pt1 | contig 13164 bp, 8 predicted proteins | sample ETNtaG_37_FD_167968 | JGI IMG/M metagenome (GOLD analysis project Ga0187833, IMG submission 167968) | Marine microbial and viral communities from oxygen minimum zone, Eastern Pacific Ocean - ETNP2014_SV_400_PacBio MetaG (Illumina Assembly) | ecosystem: Environmental > Aquatic > Marine > Hypoxic... | reverse complement strand
CAATAACTAAAGTGTTAGCTGAAAGTGGTGGTGCGAATTTTGTAGCTTATGATCAAATAGATAAAGCTCCTGAAGAAAAAGAAAGAGGTATAACTATTGCAACAGCACACGTTGAATATGAAACTGCAAATAGACACTATGCACACGTTGATTGTCCAGGGCATGCTGATTATGTAAAAAATATGATTACAGGTGCAGCGCAAATGGATGGTGCAATATTAGTTGTTAATGCTGCAGACGGTCCAATGCCTCAAACCAGAGAACATATTCTTTTGGCAAGACAAGTAGGTGTACCCGCTATTGTTGTGTACTTAAACAAGGTTGATCAAGTTGCAGATAAGGAATTGATTGAATTAGTTGAAGAAGAAATAAAAGAATTATTAACATCTTATAAATTTCCAGGAGATAAGACTCCTATTATAAAAGGATCGGCTCTAGCTGCGGTAGAAGGTAAAGACGATGAAATTGGTAAAAATTCGATTTTGGAATTAATGAAAGCTATTGATGAATTTATTCCTCAACCAGATAGACCTAAAGATAAACCTTTCCTAATGCCTGTAGAAGATGTTTTTTCTATTTCAGGAAGAGGAACTGTTGTAACTGGAAGAGTTGAATCTGGAGTTGTTAAAGTAGGTGAGGAAATTGAAATTATCGGAATAAGAGAAACTAAAAAATCAGTATGTACTGGTGTAGAAATGTTTAGAAAACTTTTAGATTCGGGTGAAGCTGGTGATAACATAGGAGTATTATTGAGAGGTGTGGAAAGAACAGATGTTGAAAGAGGACAAGTTCTCTGTAAACCTGGTTCAGTAACTCCTCATACTAAATTTGAAGCACAAGCTTATGTTCTTAAAAAAGAGGAGGGTGGAAGACATACTCCTTTCTTTACTAAGTATAGACCTCAATTTTATTTTAGAACTACAGACGTAACAGGTGAAGTTGAATTACCCGCAGGTACAGAAATGGTTATGCCTGGTGACGATGCTAAATTTACTGTTAAATTAATTACACCAATTGCAATGAGTGAAAAATTAAATTTTGCAATTAGAGAAGGTGGTAGAACAGTAGGAGCTGGAGTAGTAACTAAAATTATAGAGTAAGCTCCCATAGGAGTGTAGCTCAATTGGTAGAGCGCCGGTCTCCAAAACCGGAGGTTGGGGGTTCGATTCCCTCCGCTCCTGCCATTAAGTAATTATAAATATGAAAAACCCTTTAAAATTCATTCAGGAAGTAAAACAAGAAGCTTTCAAAGTAACTTGGCCAACAGGAAGAGAAACTTTACAAGGAGCTTTAATGGTTGTTGCTATGGCAATAGTTGCGTCTTTATTTTTTTTACTTTTAGACCAGGTTCTAAAATTTTTTCTAGAATTAATACTTAAAGTGAGCATCTAAGTATGAAAAATTGGTATATAGTGCAATCTCATTCAAGTTTTGAAAATAAAGTTGCTCAATTAATTAAAGAAGAAGCTGAAAAGGCAAAAATTTCAGAAAAAATTGAAGAAATTATTGTACCTACACACAATATTACAGAAGTAAAAAGAGGAAAAAGAGTACAAAGAAAAAAAAAATATTTTCCTGGATATGTTTTAATTAAAAGTGAAATGGATAATAACATTTATCATATGATAAAAAATATTAAAAAAGTTAGTGGATTTTTAGGATCTAGAGGAACACCAGTACCTGTATCAGATAAAGAAATAGACAAAATACTTGGACAAATTAAAGATGGTGTTGCTCAACCAAAATCTAGCATTGAATATTCAATTGGAGAAAAAGTTCAAGTTATAGATGGACCATTTGCATCTTTTGTTGGAGTTATTGAAGATACAGATGAAGAAAAATCTAGACTTAAGGTGTCCGTTTCTATATTTGGTAGACCAACACCAGTTGATTTAGAATATAATCAAGTTGAGAGAGCTAGTTAATGGCAAAAAAAGAAATTAGTGGATACGTAAAATTACAAATTAAAGGTGGGCAAGCTAATCCTGCTCCTCCAGTTGGTCCTGCTTTGGGACAAAGAGGTATTAACATAATGGAATTTTGTAAAACTTTTAATGAAAAAACAAAAAACTTTATGGGAAAACCAGTGCCTGTTGTAATAACAGTTTATAAAGATAAAAAATTTGATTTTATAATTAAATCTCCACCAGCTTCTTATTTTATTAAAGAAGCTGCTAAATTAAAAAGTGGATCTCAAGAGCCAGGTAGAAATATTGTTGCTTCAATTACAAAACAACAAGCAGAAGAAATAGCTAAGAAAAAAATGGAAGATTTAAATGCTCATGATTTAGACCAAGCAGTTAAAATTATTAAAGGATCAGCTAGGTCTATGGGTATAGAGGTAAAAGAATAATGGCTTCAAAAAGATTTAAAAAATTACCTGAAAAAACAAAAGAATTACCATCAGAATTAATTGAAAAGTTATTACCCGAAGTTAAAAAAAATTGCACTACAAAGTTTGATGAATCTGTTGATATTAGTTTACAAATTAATAATAAACAAAAAAAGAGTGAAATTAACATTAGAACTGTTGTAAATTTACCTGGAGGTACAGGAAAAAAAGTAAAAGTTGCAGTTGTTTGTGAAGATGTCAAAGCTCAAATTGCCAAAGATGCTGGAGCAGATATTGCTGGCAGTGACGAATTTATTGAAAAAATTAAAGCTGGAGAATTAAATTTTGAAAAATTAATATGTACACCATCAATGATGATCAAACTTTCTAAACTTGGAAAAATTTTAGGACCAAAGGGCTTGATGCCAAATCCAAAATTGGGCTCTGTTACAGATGATCTTAAAAAAGCCGTAACTGAAGCTAAATCAGGTCAAGCTGAGATTAGAAATGATAAAGATGGAAATATTGGAGTAAGCATTGGTAAAAAATCTTTTCACGAGGATCAGTTATTGAAAAATTATTATGCTGTTATTGATACACTTGAAAAAGAAAAATCAAATAACATTTTGAAAGGTGATTTAATTAAAAATGTTTTTGTAACATCAAGTATGGGTGTTTCTTACAAAGTGAAGTTAGTTAAAAATATATAGATATGATGAATAAAGAACAAAAAAAAAATTACATTACTGACATGACAGCTAAGTTTGAAAATAGTGAAGCGGTTTTAGTTACACATTATCAAGGGTTGGCAATGACTCAATTGGATGAGCTAAGAAAACAAATGAGAGAACAAGGAATACAATTTAAGATAACAAAAAATAAAATAACTAAGTTGGCCCTAGCTGATTCTAGATGTAAAGATTTGGCAAATTTATTTACTGGACCAACTGCTGTGGCGCTCTCAAAAGATGCTATTTCATCTGCTAAAATTTTAACAAAGTTTGCTAAGAATAATCAAAATCTTAAGATTCTTGGTGGAATTATGGGAAATGATGTTTTGGATGTTGCTGGAATCCAAAATATGGCAACTTTACCTACATTAGATGAGGCAAGAGCAAAAATAGTAGGTATTTTAAGCTCTCCAGCTCAAAAAATTGTAAGTATTTTGCTTGCACCTGCATCAAAAATCGCTATTTTGGCGCTGGAAAAATCAAAAAAATAACCTTTTAAATTAAAAAAATTATGGCTGACTTAAATAAAATTATTGACGACCTATCAAGTTTAACTGTTGTAGAAGCAGCTGAACTTTCAAAACAACTTGAAGAAAAATGGGGCGTGACTGCAGTAGCAGCAGCACCAGTAGCAGCATCCGGAGCTGTACCAGCAGAAGAAAAAGATGAATTTATTGTAATGTTAACTTCAGCAGGTGATAAAAAAATTAATGTTATTAAAGAAGTAAGAGCAGTTACAACTCTTGGTCTTAAAGAAGCAAAGGATTTAGTTGAAGGCGCACCTAAAGAAGTTAAATCAGGCGTAAACAAAAAAGAAGCCGAAGAAATCAAAACTAAGTTAGAAGCTGCAGGCGCAAAAGTAGAACTTAAGTAATTAATTAGAGAGAATTTAATTACTGATTAATTCATTAATCGGTAACACATTATAGATGCAATTATCTTTTACTAAAAAGAAAAATATAAGAAAAAATTTTGGAAAACTCAAAGAAAGTTTATCAATTCCAAATCTTATTGAAGTTCAAAAAAATTCTTACAAAGAACTAACAAAAAATAGAAATCAGAATACCGAACAGCACTTAATAAAAGGTTTTGATAGAGTCTTTAAAAGTATTTTTCCAATTGAAGATTTAAATGACAAAGCAACTTTAGAGTATGTATCTTATAGACTTGAAAAACCTAAATTTGATGTAGAAGAATGTATAACCAGAAGTTTAACTTATTCGGCTGCTTTAAAATGTACATTAAGATTAGTTGTCTACGAAATTGATCAAGAAAATAACACTAAAGATATTTTATCAGCAAAAGAACAAGAAGTTTATATGGGTGAAGTTCCAATGATGACAAACAGCGGAACTTTTATTACGAATGGCGTACAAAGAGTTGTAGTAAACCAAATGCATAGAAGTCCTGGCGTATTCTTTGATCATGATAAAGGAAAATCACATGCAAGTGGAAAGTTACTTTTTAATTGTAGAGTAATTCCTAATAGAGGATCGTGGCTAGATTTTGAATATGATGTTAAGGATTTTTTATATTTCAGAATTGATAGAAAAAAGAAAATTTTTATTACAACTTTGCTTCAAGCACTAGGTTATTCAAAAACTGATATAGCCAATGAGTTTTATGATAAAGACAAATATATTTTTAACGTAAAATTAAATAAATGGAAAACAAAATTTGATCCTGAAAATTATAAAGCAAAAAATTTTTCTGAAGAAGTTATTGATGCAAAAAACAATAAAGTAGTAGTTAAAATTGGCGAAAAGATTAATTTTTTAACAGCAAAAAAATTAGCAAATGATGGATTAAAAGAAATATATGTATCAAACGAAACTTTGTATGGAAAATTTCTTCATAAACATGTCACTATTGGGGAAGACATATTTAATATTGGTACTGAAATTAATGAAACTTTTTTAAAAAATGTAATTGAAAATAATATTTCAACAATAGAAATTTCAAAAACAAATTCTATAAGCAAAGGACCATATATATTACAAACTTTATTAAATGATAAAAATGATACTAAAAATAATGCAATTACTGAGATCTACAAAATGTTAAGACCTGGTGAACCACCAACAGTTGAAATAGCTTCTCAAATTTTTAATAACTTGTTTTTTAGCTCTGATAGATATGATTTGTCTGATGTTGGAAGAGTTAAGATGAATTCAAGATTAAATTTAGACTGTTCAGACAAAATTACGATTTTAAGAAATGACGATATTGTATCGATTGTTAAAAAAATGTTAGATCTTAGAGATGGCAAAGATGATGTGGATGACATAGATCATTTAGGCAATCGTAGAGTAAGATCTGTTGGCGAGCTTGTTGAAAATCAAGCTCGAATTGGTGTTTACAGAATGGAAAGAGCCATTAAAGAAAAGATGACAACATTAGATGTGGAGTCAGCAATGCCACAAGATTTAATTAATGCTAAACCTCTTACTGTTGCGTTAAAAGATTTTTTTGCAACATCACAGCTTTCACAATTTATGGATCAAACAAATCCACTTTCAGAAATTACTCATAAAAGAAGAGTTTCAGCATTAGGTCCTGGCGGACTTACAAGAGAAAGAGCGGGTTTTGAAGTAAGAGATGTTCACCCAACTCACTATGGAAGAATATGTCCAATCGAAACTCCTGAGGGTCCTAATATCGGTTTAATAAATAGTTTATCAACTTATTCAAAAATCAACAAATATGGATTTATTGAAAGTCCTTACAAAAAAGTTCAAGATGGGGTTGTTCAAGATAAAATTGAATATTTATCGGCAATGGAAGAAACTAAATTTACTATTGCTCAAGCAAATTCTATAATTGATCAAAAAGGTAAAATTAAAGAAGAGTTAGTTTCTTGTAGACAAAACTTAAACTTTATTCTTTCTAAACCAGAAAATATTGATTATATAGATGTATCACCTAAACAACTTGTATCAGTAGCAGCTTCATTAATACCATTTTTAGAAAATGATGATGCAAACAGAGCTTTAATGGGATCTAACATGATGAGACAAGCTGTTCCGTTGTTAAAACCTGAAGCTCCACTTGTAGGTACTGGCATAGAAAGTGATGTAGCTTTAGATTCTGGAGTTACAATTGTTGCTAAAAGAGATGGAATAGTTGACAAAATTGATGGAAAAAGAATTGTTATAAAAGCAACAGATGAAAAGGATTTTACAAAATCTGGTGTAGATATTTATAATTTGCAAAAATTTAAAAGATCAAACCAAAATACATGCATAAACCAAAAACCATTGGTAAGAGTTGGAGATAAAGTAAAATCTGGCGATATAATTGCAGATGGCCCATCTACAAAAATTGGTGAGTTGGCACTGGGTAAAAATGTAACAGTAGCATTTATGCCTTGGCAAGGTTACAATTTTGAAGACTCTATTTTAATATCAGAAAGATGTGTGACTGATGATGTATTCACATCAATTCATATTGAAGAGTATGAAATTATGGCTAGAGACACAAAATTAGGTGAAGAAGATATCACAAGAGACATCCCTAATGTTAGTGAAGAAGCTTTGAGAAATTTAGATGAATCTGGAGTTGTTTATATAGGAGCAGAAGTTAAACCAGGAGATATATTGGTTGGAAAAGTAACACCAAAAGGAGATTCAGCATCAGGACCAGAGGAAAAATTATTAAGATCAATATTTGGAGAAAAAGCAATAGATGTGACTGATACCTCCTTAAAAATGCCTAGTGGAAGTGGTGGTATAGTTGTTGATGTTAGAGTATTCAACCGACATGGAATTGAAAAAGATGAAAGATCAATAACAATTGAAAGAGCAGAAATTGAAAATGTACAGCAAGATAAAATAGTTGAAGAAGAAATATTAGAAAGAAGCATTAAAACTAGAGCTGCATCTATACTTTCAGGAATATTAATTGATAAGAAAATTAAAGATTTAGAATCTGGTATTGAAATTGATGAGAAAAAAATAAATTCATTAATCGTATCAGATATATTTAAACTATCTTTTTCTGATGATAAAAAATTTGAAGCTATTTCACAACTCAAAGACCAATACAATTTTGCAAAAAAAGATATTCAAGAAAGATTTGAAGACAAAGTTTTAAAAATTAGACAAGGTGATGATCTTTTGCCCAGTGTCATGAAAATGGTAAAAGTTTTTGTTGCAATTAAAAGAAGATTAAGACCAGGCGATAAAATGTCAGGCAGACACGGGAATAAAGGAGTGGTTAGTAAAATAGTACCTATTGAAGATATGCCTTACAGAGAAAACGGCAAACCTGTAGATATTGTTCTAAACCCATTAGGGGTTCCAAGTCGAATGAATGTTGGTCAAATTTTAGAAACTCATTTGGGATGGTCGTGTACTGAGCTAGGTGAGAATTTAAAAAAATTAGTTAACGATAACCAAAAAAAAATAGAACAAACTGAAAAAATATCTTCATTTTTAAAATCGGTTTATGGAAAAGAAAATTACAATCAAAATATTGAAAAACTTTCATCGTCTGAATTTAAAGATTTATGTGAAAATATTCAAAATGGAATTCCTATTGCAACACCAGTCTTTGATGGAGCAAAAGAACGAGATGTTACAAAAATGTTAGATTTAGCTAAATTACCCAATTCAGGTCAAACCAATCTTTGGGACGGAAGAACAGGTGCGAAATTTGATAGACCTGTAACTGTAGGTACAATTTACATGTTAAAACTCCATCACTTAGTAGAAGACAAAATACATGCTAGATCAACAGGGCCTTATAGTTTGGTTACACAACAACCACTTGGAGGAAGAGCTCAATTAGGAGGACAAAGATTTGGTGAAATGGAAGTTTGGGCCCTAGAAGCATATGGTGCATCATATACTTTACAAGAAATATTAACTGTAAAATCTGATGATGTTGCTGGAAGAGTAAAAGTATATGAAACCATTGTAAAAGGTGAAGAAAATTTTGAATCAGGAATACCTGAATCATTTAACGTATTGGTTAAAGAAATTAAGTCTTTAGCATTAAATGTGGAATTAATTTAACTATGAAAAAAGAGTTAACAGATTTATTTAAAAGTTCAGAAATTTCAGAAGCTCAAAATTTTAGTAGTATCAAAATTACTTTAGCTAGTCCTGAAAAAATAAAGTCTTGGACCTATGGAGAAATTAGAAAACCAGAAACAATAAATTATAGAACTTTTAGGCCTGAAAAAGACGGTTTGTTTTGTGCAAGAATTTTTGGTCCTATAAAAGATTACGAGTGTTTATGCGGCAAGTATAAACGTATGAAATTTAGAGGTATAATTTGCGAAAAATGTGGTGTTGAAGTAACAAAATCGAATGTTCGAAGAGAAAGGATGGGTCATATAAATCTTGCTACACCAGTAGCACATATTTGGTTTTTAAAATCTTTGCCTAGCAGAATTTCTTTAGCCGTAGATATGAAACTTAAAGAAGTTGAAAGAATATTATATTTTGAAAACTTTATTGTTATAGAGCCAGGCTTAACTAGTCTTAAAAAAAATCAATTATTAAATGAAGAAGAATTGATTAAATATCAAGATGAATACGGTGAAGAAGCCTTTACCGCAGGTATAGGTGCGGAAGCTATATTAGAGATTTTAAAATCAATAAATTTAGAAGAAGAAAGAGCTCAATTAATTAAAACAATTAATGAAACTAAATCAAAAGTTGCTGAAGAAAGATCAATTAAAAGATTAAAATTAATTGAATCATTTATTGAAACTGGTAACAAACCAGAGTGGATGATTTTAACCGTGGTACCTGTAATTCCACCTGAATTAAGACCTTTAGTTCCCCTTGATGGAGGCAGATTTGCTACCTCAGATCTTAATGATTTATATAGAAGAGTTATTAATAGAAATAATAGATTAAAAAGACTAATTGATCTTAAAGCTCCAGATATAATTGTTAGAAATGAGAAAAGAATGTTACAGGAATCAGTCGATGCACTTTTTGACAACGGAAGAAGAGGAAGAGTTATAACTGGAACTGGGAAAAGACCACTTAAATCATTAGCAGAAATGCTAAAAGGTAAACAGGGGAGATTTAGACAAAATCTTTTGGGAAAAAGAGTAGATTATTCAGGAAGATCTGTAATTGTTGTAGGTCCTGACTTGAAATTGCATGAGTGTGGCCTTCCAAAAAAAATGGCGCTAGAGTTATTTAAACCTTTTTTATATGCAAGACTTAACAAGTTGGGATTAGCATCAACAATTAAACAAGCAAAAAAACTTGTTGAAAAAGAAAGAAACGAAGTTTGGGATGCTTTAGAGGTTATAGTACGAGAGCACCCAGTAATACTTAACAGAGCTCCAACATTACATAGATTAGGTGTTCAAGCATTTGAGCCAAAATTGATAGAGGGAGACGCCATAGAATTACACCCATTAACATGTGCTGCATTTAATGCAGATTTTGATGGAGATCAAATGGCAGTTCACGTTCCATTGAGCTTAGAAGCTCAACTAGAAGCAAGAGTTTTAATGATGTCAACAAACAATATATTAAGTCCATCTAATGGTAAACCAATAATAGTACCTAGTCAGGATATGATTTTGGGTATTTATTATTTATCTCAACCACCCTACCAAACAGATAAAGTAGAAGGATATTTTGTAAACAATTCAGAAATAGAACATGCTTTAGAAACTGGTCAAATTAAAGTTCATTCAAGGATCGTTTCACGATTTGAAACTGTTGATGTAAATGGAAATATTGAATTAGAAAAACACATAAGTACAGCTGGAAGGTTTTTGTTATCAAATCTTTTACCTAAAAATATAAATAATAAATTTTTACTTATAGATAGATTGTTACCTAAGAAAATAGTTTCGGAAATTATAGATCACGTATTTAGATTTTGTGGTCAAAAATCTACAGTTGTATTTTGTGATAAACTCAAAGACTTAGGTTTTAAACATGCATTTAAGGCAGGAATTTCATTTGGAAAAGATGACCTAGTAATTCCAGAAAACAAACAACAACTAATTAATGAAACAAAAAAATTAATTTCAGATTATGAAAACCAATACTCGGAAGGACTTATTACAAGAGGCGAAAAATACAATAAAGTAGTAGATGCTTGGTCTAAATGTACAGATAGAGTTGCATCAGAAATGATGAAAAGAATTTCAGCTACAGAAGTTACTAGCGAGGGATTAAAAATTAATTCAGTATTTATGATGGCTGATAGCGGTGCTAGAGGATCAGCTGCCCAAATGAAGCAATTAGCTGGAATGAGAGGTTTAATTGCAAAACCATCTGGAGAAATTATTGAAACACCTATTACTTCAAATTTTAAAGAAGGCTTGACTGCGCTAGAGTATTTTAACTCTACACACGGAGCTAGAAAAGGTTTAGCAGATACAGCTTTAAAAACTGCAAGCTCTGGTTATTTGACTAGAAGACTTTGTGATGTAGCTCAAGATTTAACAATTACAAAACTAAAATGTGATAATCCTGGATTTATTAAGCTCTCAGAAGTTTTAGAGGGAGGAAATATTATGGTAAGTTTATCAGATAGAGCATTAGGAAGAGTTACAGCAACAGATATAAAGAATCCTTTAACTGGCGAGGTTATAATAAAAAAATCATCAATGATTGATGAGGCAGTATGTGATAAAATTGATGCTGCTGGTGTTAAATTTATAAATGTTTATTCTGTTATGACTTGTGACTCAAAAGAAGGCGTGTGTGCTACTTGTTATGGTAGGGACTTATCTAGAGGAAAAATGGTTCATGTAGGTGAAGCTATAGGAATGATTTCTGCACAATCAATCGGTGAACCAGGTACACAATTAACAATGAGAACTTTTCACGTTGGAGGTACAGCTTCTGTTAAACAAGAATCTCAAATTGTTACTAAGTCAGATGGTATTTTAAAAATTTTAAATACAAATTTATTAGTGGACTCTAAGAAAAATTTAATTGTTATGGGAAGAAATACAGAATTATCAATTGAAGATGAGAATGGTATTCAAACCGCTATTTATAAAATACCGTATGGCTCTAAGTTATTTTTTCAAAGTGGAGATAAAGTTCAAAAAAATTCTAAAATTTGTGAATGGGACCCTTATACAACTCCTGTGATTGCTGAGAAAAGCGGTATAGCTGGATATGTTGATTTAATAGATGGAGTTTCAATACAAGAAACTCTTGATGATGCTACTGGAATTTCTACGAAAGCTGTAGTGGATTGGAAAACTCAATCTAAAAACACAGATTTAAAACCCAGAATCACACTCAGAGATGAAAAAGGTAATGTTATTAAAAAAGCTGACGATAACGAAGCTAGATATTATTTAGTTCCAGATTCAATTTTATCTGTTAAAGATGGACAAAAAATATTTGCTGGAGATGTAATAGCAAGACTACCTAAGGAAACTACTAAAACCAAAGATATTACTGGAGGACTACCAAGAGTTGCTGAGTTGTTTGAAGCAAGAAAAGCTAAAGACAGCGCTATAATTGCTGAAAATGATGGCAAAGTATTATTTGGGAAAGAACTTAGAGGAAAACAAAAAGTATCAATTATTTCTGAAATTGGAGAAACTTCTAATTACTTAATTCCAAAAGGCAAACACATTAATTTCAATGAAGGCGAAACAATTAAAAAAGGTGAATATTTATTAGACGGTCAACCTTTGCCACATGATATTTTAAGAATTTTAGGTATAGAAGAATTAACAGATTATTTTGTTAACCAGGTACAAGAAGTTTATAGACTCCAAGGTGTAATTATAAATGATAAACACATTGAAACGATATTAAGACAAATGCTGAAAAAAATTGAAATTAAAGAATCAGGAGATTCAAGTTTATTGCCAGGTGAAATTATTGATAAAATAAAGTTTAATGATTTGAATGAAAAACTTAAATCAGAAAATAAAAATCCCGCAAAAGGGGAAAGAGTACTAATGGGTATTACTAAAGCTTCTTTACAAACAGAGTCATTTATATCAGCAGCTTCATTCCAGGAAACAACAAGAGTATTAACTGATGCTTCAATTAAAGGAAAAGTTGATAAATTAGTGGGATTAAAAGAAAATGTTATTGTTGGAAGACTAGTACCTGCTGGAACAGGATCAGTTAAAAACTTATGGAATAGAAAAGCCTTTGAAGATGATCAAAATTTCATATCAGAACAAGAAAAATTAGATTCTTCAGAAATGCAAATAAATCAATCAAAATAAGCATTTTTTTTTAAGTCTTTTAAATTGACAAAATGCTTTTCTATAGTATTTTGGCGATAATTTTTTGGTTGGAATGTAGTACTTAAGTACTAAACGCTGCCACAGATCACAGTCGGTTAATTTCATCAAAAAAAAATTATAAATTATGCCAACAATTAACCAGTTGCTAAAAAAACCTAGAACAAAACCTTTGTCAAGGAATAAAGTCCCTGCATTGGAAAAACAACCTCTTAAAAGAGGCGTTTGTGTAAAAGTATATACAACAACACCGAAGAAACCTAACTCAGCATTAAGAAAAGTTGCAAGAGTAAGACTTTCAAATGGTTTTGAAGTTACCGCTTATATTCCAGGTGAAGGTCATAATTTACAAGAACACTCAGTTGTGCTTATTAGAGGTGGACGAGTAAAAGATTTACCAGGTGTTCGTTATCATATTTTAAGAGGCAACCTTGATACACAAGGTGTAGCTAATAGAAAAAAACGAAGATCTCTATATGGAACAAAAAAAAGTAAATAAAAATGTCAAGAAAAAGAAAAGCACCAAAAAAAATTCTTATTGTTGACCCAAGATATAAATCAACAATCATTCCCAAACTAATTAATTCAATAATGTATGATGGCAAAAAAACAGTTGCTGAAAAAATTGTTTATGAAGCAATCGATAAAATTAAATCCAAATCAAAAGAAGAGCCTATAACAGTTTTCAATGAAGCTATAAATAATATTAGACCAACTGTAGAAGTTAAATCAAGAAGGGTAGGTGGCGCAACTTACCAAGTACCGGTAGAAGTAAAAAATAAAAGATCACAAGCATTAGCGCTTAGATGGTTGATTGCCGCTTCAAGAAAAAGAAAAGATAAAAATATGTCTGATAAAATTTTTAACGAAATTTATGATGCTTATCAAAATCGAGG
>Ga0187833_10004718_pt1 | contig 13168 bp, 10 predicted proteins | sample ETNtaG_37_FD_167968 | JGI IMG/M metagenome (GOLD analysis project Ga0187833, IMG submission 167968) | Marine microbial and viral communities from oxygen minimum zone, Eastern Pacific Ocean - ETNP2014_SV_400_PacBio MetaG (Illumina Assembly) | ecosystem: Environmental > Aquatic > Marine > Hypoxic... | reverse complement strand
CACCGCCCCTGCCGCTTCCGGGTCGAAGCCTTTGGGCCATATGCAGCATTACAAAGTTCAGATCCACTGGTCGTCGACTGTTCTTTCATTCCGTACATTGCCCGTGTTCACTATAGATTTCGGCTCAAGCAATAACACCTGTACCTCTTCTTTGGCAATGGGCAAATGTTCCACGCCTTTGGGGATGATCATGAACTCTCCCTCTTCTAACAAGATGTCACGATCTCTGAGTTTGATCAATAAGTATCCCTTTACGACGAGAAACAGTTCGGCCTCTGCCTCGTGATGATGCCAGACGAACTCCCCCTTGAGTTTGGCCAGCTTGACATATGAGTTGTTAAGTTCACCTGCAATTCTTGGACTCCAATACTCTCGGAAGAGGCTAAGTTTCTGAGCGATGTTCACCTTTTCCATTGTTTGTTCTCCTTCATTACGTGCGCGTTGCTCTCATACCTCTTCCAAGCTTAGGATTCCGTATCATTGTCTACACTATGCACCCGCTCCCAGCGGGTCAGCCATCGTCACCCGACAAGGCCCACCGTACGCTGCTCATGTATAAAGATAGTTTTGAGAGAAAAAAGACGCGTTGGCTCTGGCTGATGCAGTAGCGCTCCAGCGCTACTGCATCAGCCAGAGCAGGTCTGTCTCCACGTCCCGCTTCTGGAGCAGCTCACCGGCGGGAACAGGCTGATCTCGTCGCCAGCGTGCAGGCACGCATCCCGCTCGCAAGCAGCATTGTTGATGAAGATGTTATGCACCTGCTCAGGTGGGAGTTGCAACGCGCCCACCAAATCGGCAGCCACCGCCCCGGCGGGCACAGTGACTGCGAGCGGCCCGGAAATCTCTGGGTTGGTGTGATGGTTCCGTAGTGTTGCGTACAGGCGTACTGTGACAGTAATATCTGGGGACATAAGATGGAGTGTAGCATAATATGAGAACAAGACGCGCAGGCGCTGGCTGGTGGTAAAAAAAGAAAGCCCCACTCCTATTTGAAGCAGGTCAATGACGCTCAGGCTCGTCGGTCACGTCGCGAAGTAGGCTAGGGGGGTAAAGACTTTTATCCCGCAGAAATGCACGGATTTGCCGCCTAAATCAGGGTAAACATGTTGCAAATGCGTGCGGGTTCGTCCCCGTCGGGACCGCAGTCGTACTACAAGAGGGCTCTTATCGGGCTGATCACGACCTATAGTCGCATGCAGCAGGTTGTACATGCTTGGCTTGGGCTTGATGGCCTTGATGGAGCCTTCTAGTATGTAGGCGATGTCGATAGTCGAGCCCAGCAATTTCTTTCGTTCCTCATCTGTAGCCACTCTCCAAATCTTCCCAAAGGCCTGTGCTCACTACTTTTTCCCATGGCGTTAAGTGCGCTGCTCTTGGCTCGGATGGTCGGACGTTCAGATGGCCATCCGGGCACATGCAGAGCGCGTATTAGATTTCGGGCCCACCTCGCAGGACTTTATGCCGGCAGACTTTGAGTGTAATGCAATCAGGGTGGAGGTGGTTTCCTTAAGTGTTATGCAAATAGGGCGGAATTGTTTGCCGACCAGCAACGTCGCCAGCGTGCTCTTGCCCGCGCCGTTGCGCCCGATGTGGCGATATTGACAATCGTGTAAAGAGCCATTGAGCCTCACCTTGTTTCGATTGCTATACTGATACCATGGTCAATTCAGCGCGTCGTGCTCACGGAAGGGTTTCCAACCCCATCGCGCGAACCTCTGACTTGACCTCCACGTACATCTGGCGCCATTCGGGCACCGGTCGCAGTGTTTGCAGATCGTATGCGTGATCAAAACGTACACCCGGATTACCCTCTGGATTGTCAAACACGTGTTCATATTTCTCAAGGAGTTTCAGCGTGATGCTATTGGCTTCAGCCAGACTCATGCCCTGACGAGCGACAGCATGGCCCACTTCTCCCATAAAACGCGCTTCCAGCCCGGTACCGTTGGGAGCAATGCCATCGGCGGAACCGCAACCCTCAAGATGTCCGCCGCTTACCGTAATAACTATGGCGTTTGCAGCCGTTTCATAAAGAAGTTCACGAGTTAGTGCTCCACTCTTTGGATAAATGTCGGAAACGATTATGCAAGGCGCGTTGCGGGCGAACGCCTGCTCGACAATGCTCTCGACCCAGAGCACACTGCGCGTGCTGGTAGCGACATGGCGGATATGAATGGGGTGGCACAGGTGGTAATCCGCTAAACAGGTCAGGTTGGACAGAATGAACGAGGCCACGTTCACTATCGCCGCTCCGGGAGCATCGCCGCCCAACCCGCCCACGATGACGCAGGGAAGCGACGCATTGCGCATTCCATACTCGATGGAGTTTACGGCGCGTGCAACATTGCGGTTATCCATTTTTAATTCGTTTAGCATTGGCACAAGATGCGAATCACATGGCCGCAGATAATCGGGATGAGCCACTGCCAGGTCGCCCAATTCGGAGACAGAACTTTGTGCAGCCAGCATGCCCATTCCGGGCCGCCCGACGCGTTTCAAGCCCTGGCGCATGTACTGTAACTCGCGGCGCGTGGAGGTTATTTCAATCGGGTCGGCGGTGCGCACCTCGCGGCCGTCGACGTGGGTCAGAGTACCGCATGTTACCAAGTCAACAATTGATTCCTGCATCCAGCTCAGCACGCAGGGTAGAAACAGTTCTTCGGGCGTTGGCGCACCAGGATTCCCGGCCCATACTATCGGCAGGCGATCATCCATTATCTCGCGAGAATAGAGCGTGCGGGCGTCTTTCCCCTCGCCCATGACCAGGGTTTGCGGCATCCTACGCAGGCCTTCCTCCAACTCGCCAGACTCAAACTGAATTATGCGCTCCGTGGACCGCGAATAGGCACCTAGTTCACACGCAAGTTCAAGTCCGGCTTCGAAGACGGCGTCCGCCAAGCCGGGATCATCCGGCACGACATTCTCTCGATCCCATTCTAAGCCATGATTTTCCACCAACCTGCGTGTGGTCATGGCGACCTTGTTGAGATCCCAATCCTCTTCAGTGATATAAGGCCCGGTAGTGGCCCGGTCCATGATCTCATGGTAGCTACGCATGAGTCGGAACCCCTCTCTCTGCATGCTGGGCGCGGATAAGTCGCCTTGCGAGCTGAACCGCTTTGATGGCATTAGGCGCCGTGCCGTCTGCACCGATCTTCTCTGCAAACTCGGCCGTGACCGGTGCGCCTCCCACCATTACTTTGAACCGCTGTCGCTCGCCCATTGCCTCGAGCAGTCCGACAAAGTCACGTATAAAAGGCATTGAGGTTGTCAGCAACGCGGAGCAGGCGATGACGTTAGCTTCAAGTTCTTGTGCCTTTGCGATTATATCCTTGATCGCAACGTCCACTCCCAGATCGGTTACGGTGAAACCGGAGGCGGTGAGCATCGATGCGACCATGTTCTTTCCAATGTCGTGGATGTCGGTCTTCACCGTGGCTATGACCACGGACCCGGTGTCAAGGCTTTTCTCGCTGGTATGTTGGCCCCCTAATGTCGGTGTGACCGTCTTCATGGCGGCCTTTAACGCGCGGCCGGTCAGCATTAGTTCAGGCAAAAAGAACTCACCCGATTCGAATCGCTTGCCGACAATATCGGCGCCGGCCATTATGCCATCGTTAAGGATCACAAGCGCGTCAATTCCTGCCTTCAAGGCCTGCCTACACAATGCCTCTGCATCAGGTGCATTGCCATCGATGACTGACGTTCTGATGGCTTCGATCAATTCATTCCGTTCTTGCGCGTGCGCCATATTCGGTGTGGGTTTCTCCTTTCCGTGTCGTTTGCGGAATAATTAAGTTTCGTGAATGCTACACCTTGCTCAGAGAGTGCGACATGGCTAGCTAACGTCTAATCAGTGGTATTCGCTTGTACCCATTACTATACACCTGCCCCCAGTGGGTCGGCAAGCATGCACGGTTCAAAAACAATGACCCGCTCCTATTGGAAGTGGGCCAGTGTCAGTCAGGGGAATGGGGTAAGTGCGTATGCGGAACAAGCTAGTCTTTCTGGACCGCCGTGTCTGTGGACCGGTTTACCGTATACAAGGAATGTCCTCTAGTAAGCCAACAATGTGAGGGATTGGTCGATTGCTCTAATTGCGTACAGGCATTTGCCCTACACAAAATCTTCTTGTCTTTACCCGCTCCAAACATACCCATCCCCGCGATCCGCCGAGCCACTGGCGCACCTATGCACTCGCCATGTTCTGCCACTCAGCAGTAGGCTGGAAAAGGTGCTTGTTAGCGGTAAAGCACACCCCAATCGTTGAGTTCTGCTTTGACCTTCTCGAACATCGCCAGCCATTCTTCCTTTACCTTGAGCTTGTCGATATCGTAGAGGTCTTGCAAGCGCTTTCCTTTGGGCGGGTTGCCCAGGGTGGGCTCGTACTTCTCCAGACACTTGACCGTGATCTCGTTGGCCTGCTCGCGGCTCATTCCAGTCACCGCCCGGCTGGTCTCGCCCAACAGACGCAGTTCAATTCCTGAGATCATGTCGACATCATCGCCGCCAGTAATTCCGCTGGGACCAGGGCCGGTGTGCTGGCCACTGCTGACCGCCACGATAGCGTTGGCCGCTGCTTCCCAGAGGACTTCATATGTTCCAGCGCGCGCGTCTAAGAAAACATTCTGCCCAATCGGGAAGCAGGTATTCCTAGAGAACGCCTGCCCTACGACACTTTCGATCCATAAAGTCGTCCGATGAGTAGTTGCCCCGTTCTTGAGGCTCATGTGCACTGGATGATGGACCACGATGGTGGAACTATGGCAGATGGCGCCCAGCAGGGTTTCTGCCGCCCCACAGATGGCTGCACCCTCAGGTGGACCAGCCCAACCCCCGACCATAGGGGCCAACAGGGTGGCGACATGCACGCCGTTCTCGACAGCCGTCACCGCCCGGATCAGGCGGTCATAGTCAGATTTCAATTCCGTCAGCAGGGCGGCATACATGAAGTCACCTTTGCGCAGACCGCGTTCTTCATTGATGATCGCTACAGCAGGAGGCGCAGAAGCCGCACACCCAGGCGCTACAAACAAAGGCATGCCAGGGCGACCCGCACGCCGGATGGCCTCGCGGATCCAGCCCACCTCTTGAATGGCCCCGTGTACCTCGTTGGGCGACAAGGGCCGGATCTCGCGCCCTTCGATCCGGGCCGGGTTGCCGTTGGCGATCATGTCGTTGGTGGGCTCTAAAGCGAAGTTCATCATATGCTTGACGTAAATCTCGCCTTCAGACATGCTGGAACCCGCCGCGCCACCAATCACCAGCGGACGCACATCGCTCTCCGGTTTGCGGGGATAGAGCGTGACCTGGTCCTTGCCGTAGCCGAAGGTCAGCGGGGTGCGGTAGTTATCCAGGAAACGCCAGATTTCGGCTTCAGTGAACTTGACCACTTTTTGGGTATCCAGGACCCATAGCCCCTTTTCAACAGCGAACTCCATTCCAGCCGCAAACAGACGGTCGGCCATAGCGTCATCAGCAGGGATCGGGTTGGCCGGATCGTATTTGATGTCATATTTCTCAGCCAACTCTTTTACACGCGGGAAAATGGACTTGTCGAATTCTTCCTCTCGGACACGGGGGCCTTGGCTAACCCGTTCGATCATTTCAAAATGTAATCCAGGCATCTTTTCCCTCCTTTAGGAACCCGCCTTTTTTCTCTTAATTTCCGGTCATCTGATTGCACAGTTCTACGGCGTCATAAGCTGTCGCGCCATAACCATCTGCACCGATACCATCCGCATAATCCTGACTGGTCGGGCCACCACCAATGATGATCTTGTATTTATCACGCACACCATCATCACCTAGCATCTCGATGATGTCGCGCATCATTGGCAAGCTAGTGGTCAGCAGACCAGAAAGACCGATGATGTCAACGCCCATTTCAATTGCCTTATCTACAAATTCGGTTGAGGCAATGTCGCGCCCAATGTCAACAACGTCATAGCCGTTTACCTTGAGTAAGGCGGTCACGATATTTTTGCCAATATCGTGAATGTCACCCTTGACAGTTCCGATTAACACTTTTCCTTGTTTGCTGCTCTCGTCACCTTCAAAATGCGGTTCAAGAATTTCCAAGGCAGCCTGCATTGCATCGGCACTCATAATCATTTCCGGCAAAAACAGTTCTCCCAGCCCAAATCGATCTCCTACTTCTTTTATTGCTGGGGCCATGCCACCATCGATTACAGTTAAAGGGGAAATCCCCATTATTAGGCATTGGCTGGCTAAATCATGCGCCTGAGCAGCGTTTCCTTCTAAAACAGCCTTATACATGTCTTTCAAGACATTTTCTTGCGTGCTCATTTATCTGCATCTCCTTTGATCTCAACTGTATTGCGTGCATACAGTGCTTTGCGTGAGAAATGGACATTCATTGCATGGCCAACAGACATCCATGGAATTGTTTTGGTTACGGCTTCTGCACGATGCGTCGCACAACATGAAAATTCATGTATTCAGAGACGAAATAATTCTTCCCATGTTGGACAGGAATGCCTTTTCCGGTGTAAAAAGTCTCATCCAAATGTATAAGCGCTTTACCTGGATCAATCCTTAGCCACTCAGCAATCTCCTCGTCCGCTTCAACTGCAAAGATGCTTGTGCTGGTGTGCGTCAGCCTGTGTTCATCCTTGGACATCAAATAGTCGAGAAATGAACCATCATCAAAATTCTCTAACTCCTCCAAATCCACATATTTTGGGAGCACATAATAATCTAGGTAAGCAATGAAACATTCATCTAGCTTGGTGGTGCTTTGCACGCGAATGAGAGATTTGCCGGACTGGGTTTCAAGTTTTTTGGCAATCTCAGCATCAGAGGTAACCGAAGTGATCACCCAATCCCCTCGTATTGAGGTCACTCCGGCATAATCAGCCAGGGAACGCAAACTCTCTAAATGTCCTATACCACCACGAATGATTCCTTGAGCAGAAGCAGAGACGAAGGTACCTATACCGTGCCGCCTAGCAACAATGCCTTTAGATTCAAGGTTTCCTATAGCCTCCCGTAACGTTGCTCGCGAGATGCCAAGCCTCTTAGCAAGCTCACCTTCGGACGGGAGTTTCGCACCGGGTTGTAAATCTCCCAGATCAATATGTCGGATCAACGCGTCGATTGTACGCTCATAAAGAGGGCGATTATCTAGTTTTATGGAATTGCTTATGTCATTGGTTCCACTCATTTTATTTTCATGTTGGCCATTATATGTAACCGTGCATTTTTGCCGAAAAGTCTGTCAAATTGACAAGACATCAGACATCTGACAACATCGTTCCTACAAGTGTATAATGATTGGCTATCAGTGTCAAGTACAGCGTGAAAAATTGTGTATATTCCTTAATTGAGATCTCGAAAAACAAATAATACAATGATAGTTGTAGATGTCTGAGAGCAATATAAGGTATAGTCTTTATAATCCACCTTTTAATGTGAGCAATCCAATGGCAATCGAGCAAACGATTAAGCTTCTGGAGGAGTAGATGCGGGCAAACAGCATGCTTGGGAGACGTCGGACAAACGCAGAAGGGCAAAAAAAAGTAACAGGTAGCTTAAAATACACTTTTGACATTAAGTTCCCGGGAATGCTGGTCGGGAAAGCCTTGTACCCTGATTACCCCCGCGCTCGCATCGCTAGGCTGGATACATCAGCAGCAGAAAACATAGCTGGAGTAGAAGCCGTAGTAACGCATCAAGATATTCCAGGTGAAAAGTTTTTTGGTTTTGTCATTCGAGATCAACCAGTTTTAGTCATTAATGAAGTTCACTTTATTGGGGACATGATAGTGGGGGTAGCTGCAGTAAGTGAAGAGATTGCAGAGCAAGCTTTATTGGCTATTGAGGTTGAATATGAACCACTCCCCGGCATATTTGATGTGATGGAAGCCAGACGTCCTGATGCGGCACTAGCACGCAGCGATATAGAGACCAATATCATTCATGCCGGAAACTTTCATCACGGGGAAAGTGTTGAAGGTTTCAAGGACGCAGAGGTAGTGGTTGAAGACTCTTACACAACCGCTTGTATGGATCACCTGTTCCTCGAAACTGAGTGTTCTATCGCTATTTGGGATAGCGATGTACTCACTGTTTATGCCTCTGGGCAATATCCTCACCGAGACCGCCAGCAATTGGCGGAAGTATTGGACTTGCCCATAAACAAAGTAAGGGTGATTTATTCTCATGTTGGCGGGGGCTTTGGGGGTAAAGATGAAATTCATACCCAATTCGTCACTGCCCTCCTGTCCCGAAAAGCAAAGAAACCAGTAAAAATGGTTCGCACACGCGAGGAATCGATGCTTACGCATGTCAAGCGACAGGGTTTTTCAATTCGATACAAAACTGGAGCTACAAGAGATGGGCAATTAGTCGCAATACAGGCCGACATAACCGGAGATGCAGGGCCATATTCAAACATGTCGGTCCCGGTTGTGGGGTTTTCAGCTGAAATGGCGAGCGGTTGTTACCAGATCCCCAATGCCCGCGTAGACTATTTTACAGTAGCTACCAATAACCTCGCAGGCGGGGCTTTCCGCGGCTTTGGCGGGCCAGAAGTAGCTTTTGCACAAGAGCAAAACATGGATCGTGTTGCAGAACAAATAGGGATGGATCCCATTGATTTCCGGATAAAGAATTCAATGGGCAAGGGCACGACGATGCCCACAGGAGCTCATATCTACTACGAAATTGGCTGTCAGGAAACGATGATAAAAGCCGCCGAGATTGCCGATTGGTTTAACCGGGAGGAATGGCTGCAGAGACAACCCGCGCCACATTTACGACGAGGTTTAGGTGTAGCGTCAATTTGGGCTGGAATGGGGATCGGTAGAAATTTGTTGGACAATAGTGCTGTTAGTTTGGAAATAGCCTCTGACGGTACAGTAATATTGCAAAGCTCGACTACCGAAATGGGGCAAGGAGCTTTGTCTATACAAGCTCTATTGGCGGCGCAAATGCTCGGTGCAAAAGAAAGAGATGTGCGTGTAATATTGGCTGACACAGATGTTGTACCGGATGCGGGAGTTACTTCTGCATCGCGAACAACCTACATGGTGGGCAATGCGGTCATACGAGCCGCTGCTCCGATCCGCCAATCACTGGTTGAAACCACGGCTGAAATGTTAGAAGTCCATCCCGATGAAATTGACATGTTAGATGGAGAGGTTTTTGCAGTCGATTCGAAACGAGACAGGTTGACTCTGGCTGAAGTGGCATTGTCAGCCTGGGAAAACAACCGACAACTTGTCGCATCTGGTTTTTACAAAATGTGGCATCCAGACGAGCCAATAAATCCATTCAATTACCCTGTATCCCATTCAATCTTTGCGTACGCTACTCAAATTGTTCAGATACTAGTCGATACTGAAATCGGAAAAACCAAAGTAGAGAAGGTTTGGGCAGCCCATGATGTCGGTAAAGCAATCAATCCGTTGGGGATTGAAGGTCAAATTGATGGTGGAATTGTTCAAGGTGTTGGCTCCACCCTGTTTGAAGAACTCCGACAAGATGAAGGACGGTTGGCGAATCGCTCGTTGGAAGGCTATTTCTTGCCAACTGTTTTAGATTATCCAGAGATTGAGTATGCGATAGTGGAGGTACCCGAACCAACCGGCCCATTCGGAGCAAAAGGCATGGGAGAACCAACGCTTACACCAACGGCCCCGGCTATTGCTAATGCAATCTATGATGCAATTGGGATTCGTATCAAATCTATCCCGATCACCCCTGAAAAAGTACTAAAAGCTTTACGAGCCGAAAAACAATAAGGAGAAGACAAATAATGATCAAAATGGATCAATCCTTCACGGTTGATGCTCCTTTAGAGAATATTTGGAAATTCCTCTTAGATGCTCCTCGCGTTGGTAAATGTATGCCTGGAGTGGAGAAGGTTAAGTTGGTAGAGGGAAATAAATACAGTGTGAAACTTGTGGTCAAGATTGGGCCAATCAAGGTGCGGTTTGCCGGATTTGTGACCGTTGACAATACTGTGCCAATGGAGAGTATGGACATTGCAGCAAATTGGACTGATAAAACCACAGCCAGCAAAACCTATGTGATAGGCTCAATAAATATTTCTGAAGCCGGAAATCGAAACTATCAGATCAGCGTTTTTGGAGAAGCGACAGTGCTGGGCGCCTTGGGCAAATACGGGCAAGGAATTACTGATAGAATGGCTAGCAAATTTGCCAAACAATTTGCAGTAAATATGCAGACAGCATTGGACCAGGATTGAAAATATAGCGTTCCGGCACATAAATAAACATCCCGTCAGCATATACTGAGGGGATGTTGCATCTTACGGCGTTTGCAATTACGGTAGCACAGCGCTAGGCCAGTATGTCAGCTCCGCAGCCGGCTCACGACTAACTAAAACTAGGCTCTAGAACAAGTCGTCTATAGTCTGATATAGCGCTCATAGCTAACCCTACACTGTAACTTTGCGTTTTGTATCCTATTTTGGTAATGGTAAATTTACAATTTGAAGCCCTCCTCCCCGTGAAGCGAAAGATCGAGGCCTTCAGTCTCCTCGTGGTCAGATACGCGAAGACCGACGATGACATCGACAATTTTCAAGATGACGAAGGTGAGGACACCCGAATATATGAGCGTAGCGAAAGCCCCAATGGCCTGGATTCCCAACTGTTGGCCGATTTCCAGATCTGATCCCGACCCACCCAGAGCCACGGAGGCAAATGCGCCAGTCATGATCGCACCGACGAAGCCTCCAACACCGTGTACGCCGAAGACGTCAAGCGCGTCGTCGTATCCAAATCTGCTCTTGATGCTGTATACAGCCCAGTAACAAATGGCACCGGCAGCTAAACCTATAGCCAAAGCTCCAACAGGCCCAACATATCCAGATGCAGGAGTGATAGCTACTAGGCCCGCCACGGCGCCGGTCGCGATGCCTACTCCGCTAGGTTTGCCCTGACGAATCCACTCAATGAACATCCAGGTCAAGGTTGCAGTCGCTGTAGCAATTTGGGTTACAACCGCAGCCATTCCAGCGATGCCATCAGCCGCTAAGCCACTCCCGGCATTAAAACCAAACCAGCCTACCCAGAGCATGGCAGCACCCACCATAGTCAGTACCACGCTGTTAGCAGGCATTCGAACTGTCGGGTAACCTCTGCGCTTGCCAAGAACAATTGCTGCTACTAGCCCAGCAATACCAGCGTTAATATGTACTACAGAGCCGCCCGCAAAATCCAGCACTCCCAGCTCACCCATCCATCCTCCCGGTCCCCACACGGAGTGAGCGACTGGCAAGTAGACGAAAGTAGACCAAAGGCCCATGAACCACAGAAAAGCGGAGAATTTCATTCTCTCAGCAAAAGCTCCTATGATCAATGCTGGAGTTATTATGGCGAAAGTCAACTGGAAGAAGATGAAAGCCGTCTCGGGGATGTTACCCACTGCCGACCCAACTTCAACGTTGTTTAGGAAGATCTTGTCAAAGCCTCCTATGACGGGGCCTGCACTTCCGCCGAAAGACACACTGTAACCGTATATGATCCACAGTACCGTAATCAACGCAACAACCGCTAAGTTCTGCATCATGATTGAGAGGACGTTTTTTGCACGTACTAGGCCCGCATAGAAAAGTGACAGCCCTGGTATGGTCATGAAAAGCACCAGAACACTCGCAGTGATTATCCAGGCCGTGTCGCCGGAATCAATGTTCGTCTCTCCTTGCGCGAAGACAGTGTGTGGCACGGCAGCTGCTAGCAATCCTAGAACAGTTGCAATGAGCAGTTTATATGAAGACAATTTTATTATCTGATGCATCTGATATTACTCCTTTGAGTTTGGATGTAGTTGTGGCTCACTCTTGCAGCTGAGTATGCCAAAATTGTTGGGGCACGGAACGTATGTTGGGCGCTGAGTACCCAGGTAATACTGATTTTTATGAGACCTTCCCCGTTCGTGTCATGGTAAAACGGCGTACTGTCACTAGTTGTGATTGCTGTAACACTTAAACCTGCAGAAAGTTCCCTTTCGTTTATCACTGTAATCTAGTAATTCGGTACCCCCCACAGCCGTACTACGTTGTCGTCTAGCGAGCCAGACGCAAGTATCCGACCGTCCGGCGACCAGGCCAGGATGGTATTGCGACCACCATACTCGCCCTTCTTGTGCCCATTCAGAACCCGCAGCACCTTCCTGCTCGCCGCATCGATTAGCTTCACCGTACCATCAGTACTCCCTACCGCTAGGAGGTATACAATTTTCTTACTTATTTCATAGGAATTGGCAGCGTATCGTTAACCCTCCGGCACTATACTGATAGTTAGACAAGGGCGCAACATAAAAATTCCAACGGAGGTAAAAAAACATGACAGCTCTAGTTCATTACCGGCCTTCCCCGCCCATGCGGGACATCTTTGACAGCTCCCTGCCCATGCGTTCCATCTTTGACAGCTTCCTGAATCACGGCTTCGTTTCGCCGTGGTCGGGCGGCGATGGAGGTCATCTGGCGGTGGATGTCAGGGAGAGTGGGGATGAGTATATTCTTAGTGCCAGTGTCCCTGGTGTGGCTGCCAAAGACCTCTCCATTGAGATTGAGGATGATGGAATGGTTTCGATTTCCTCTCACGTATCTGCAGAGCGCGCAAGTGAAGAAAATGGATACTTGGTGCGGGAGCGGAGAATGAATGGCTGTCGGCGGCGTTTGCGATTAGCGACCGCTCTCGACGCTGGCGAAGCTAAAGCCGTAGTTGAGAACGGTGTACTTACGCTGACGCTCCCCAAAGCTGCTGAAGCTAAGCCGCGGCGCATTTCGATAGAGGTGAAGTAATCCGGAGGGGCGGCCCATTAAGGGCCGCCCCTGTTGTTCGCACCCTGAACGGAGAATTACAAAACAGGGATATACAACTTCTCCAAACGGGAAGGTTGAGAAGCAAAAACGCCGCGATTTTGTCGCGGCGTTATCTGTGTTTGGTGGTGCGTTGCATTGCTGGTGGTCGGGGATGTTCTAGATTATTTCTTGGCTAGGTCAGTCGTAACTATACACCCGCTTCACATGGAGGCGGCCCAGGCATCACATAGTGTTTAAGATTACCAGGGAATGGTCTTACCTGTGTAATCGTAGTAACCACCCGACTTGTCCAAGGTCAAGGTGTCAATAAACTGCAACATGCTTTTGATTGAATCCTGAGGGGCAATG
>Ga0187833_10004716_pt1 | contig 13174 bp, 18 predicted proteins | sample ETNtaG_37_FD_167968 | JGI IMG/M metagenome (GOLD analysis project Ga0187833, IMG submission 167968) | Marine microbial and viral communities from oxygen minimum zone, Eastern Pacific Ocean - ETNP2014_SV_400_PacBio MetaG (Illumina Assembly) | ecosystem: Environmental > Aquatic > Marine > Hypoxic... | reverse complement strand
AAACTTCACCAATGTGGCTTACCAAAAAAAATGGCACTAGAATTATTCAAACCGTTTTTATATGCGAGATTAGAAAAAATGGGTTTGTCTACAACAATAAAACAAGCTAAAAAAATAGTCGAAAAAGAAAAAGATGAAGTATGGGATGCTTTAGAACACATTATTAGAGAACATCCAATATTATTAAATAGAGCTCCAACGTTACATAGACTGGGAATTCAGGCTTTTGAAGCTAAATTAATTGAAGGAAATGCAATTGAGTTGCACCCACTTGTATGTTCTGCATTTAATGCAGATTTTGATGGCGATCAAATGGCTGTTCATATTCCATTAAGTCTAGAGGCTCAACTTGAAGCAAGAATTTTGATGATGTCTACCAATAATATTCTAAGCCCATCTAACGGAAAACCAATTATTGTGCCGAGCCAAGATATGATCTTAGGGATATATTATTTATCTCAAAAACCAATTAATACTGATAAAATAGAGGGTTATTTTGTGGATGGTTCTGAAATTGAACAATCGCTAGAATGCGATGCAATAAATGTTCATTCTAGAATAATTTCAAGATTTGTAACGGTTGACGAAAAAGGAAAAATTGTAAACGAAAAATATACGAGTACAGTTGGAAGATTTTTATTAGCTAACATCTTACCAAAAAATCCAAACATTAAATTTTCTCTAGTTGATAGAATACTAACAAAAAAACAAGTCTCGGAAATCATTGATTTAATTTTTAGATACTGCGGGCAAAAAAGTACGGTAATTTTTTGCGATAAAATAAAAGATCTTGGTTTTAAACATGCATTTATGTCCGGTATATCATTTGGAAAAAATGATTTAATTATTCCTGCAAAAAAACAAACTTTAGTAAATGATACCAAAAAAATGATTGAAGAATATGAAAACCAATATGCTGAAGGGTTAATTACCAGAGGAGAAAAATACAATAAGGTAGTTGATGCTTGGTCAAAATGTACAGATCTAGTGGCAGCGGAGATGATGAATGAAATTTCTTCCAATACTAAAAATGATTCAGATAACAAAACTAGCAATTTAAACTCGGTGTTTATGATGGCAGATTCTGGAGCGAGAGGTTCGGCTGCTCAAATGAAACAATTGGCTGGTATGCGTGGTCTAATTGCAAAACCTTCTGGAGAAATTATCGAGACACCAATTATTTCAAATTTTAAAGAAGGATTGACCGCTCTTGAATATTTTAATTCTACCCATGGTGCTAGAAAAGGTTTGGCTGATACTGCACTTAAAACAGCAAATTCAGGTTATTTAACAAGAAGACTTTGCGATGTTGCTCAAGATATGTCAGTAACGATACATTATTGTGGAACAAACAAAAGTATTGTTCTTTCGGAAATTATTGAAGGAGGCAATATTTTAGTTAGTTTATCTGAACGAGCATTAGGCAGAACCTCTGCAGAAGATATCAAAAATCCAATTAATGGTGAAATTTTGATTAAGAGAAAAGAAATGATAGATGAGGAGGCTTGTGAAATAATTGATTCAGCTGGAGTAAAATCAATTAAAGTTTTTTCAGTGGTCACATGTGAATCTAAGGAAGGAATATGCGCCACTTGTTATGGAAGAGACCTTTCAAGAGGTAAATTAGTATCATTGGGAGAGGCAATTGGAATGATAGCCGCTCAATCAATCGGTGAACCCGGAACACAGTTAACTATGAGAACATTTCACGTAGGAGGAACAGCTCAAATTAAACAAGACTTCCAAGTTGTTGCTAAAACAGGCGGCGTTTTAAAAATAATTAATAAAAATTTATTAGAAGATTCCAAGAAAAACCAGGTTGTTATGGGAAGAAATACTCAGTTAGCAATAGAAGATGATAAAGGTCAGCAAATAGCACTTTATAAAATACCTTATGGTGCAAAACTTTTCTATCAAAATGATGAAGTGATCAAACAGGGAAATAAAATTTGCGAATGGGACCCTTATACAATGCCGGTGATAGCCGAAAAAAGCGGCATAGCAAACTACGTTGACTTAATAGATGGAATATCGTTAGCTGAAACTGTTGATGATGAAACCGGAATTACATCAAAATCAGTTATTGATTGGAGATCACAATCTAAGAATACAGATTTGAAACCTAGGATTACATTAAGAGATGAAAAAGGTAACATAATTAAAAAAGCAGATGAAAATGAAGCTAGATATTATTTAGTACCGGATTCAATTTTGTCAGTCAAAGATGGCCAGCGTATTTTAGCCGGTGACGTAATTGCAAGATTGCCAAAAGAAACTTCGAAAACAAAAGATATAACTGGAGGCTTGCCTAGAGTAGCAGAATTATTTGAGGCAAGGAAACCAAAAGAAAGTGCAATTATTGCCGAAAATGATGGTTCAGTAAAATTTGGTAAAGAAGTAAGAGGTAAATTAAAAATATCAATTCAATCAAAAGAAGGAAAAGTTTCAAATTATTTAATTCCAAAAGGAAAACACATTAATTTTAACGAAGGAGAAAGTATCAGAAAGGGTGAATATTTACTGGACGGTAGTCCAGCCCCACACGATATTTTGAAAATTTTAGGTGTTGAGGAATTGACAGATTATTTTGTAAATGAAGTTCAAGAAGTTTATCGATTACAAGGTGTGGTGATTAATGATAAACACATCGAAGTAATTGTAAGACAAATGATGAAAAAAGTGGAAATTAAAAATTCTGGAGATTCAAAATATTTAACTGGAGAAATAATTGATAAAAATGAATTAGAAGAAGAGAACGAAAATTTAATAAAAAATAAGAAAAGACCAGCTATCGTAGAAAGAGTCCTCTTGGGTATAACCAAAGCTTCTTTGCAGACAAATTCATTTATTTCCGCAGCATCGTTCCAAGAAACTACTAGAGTTTTAACTGATGCGGCAATAAAAGGTAAAGTAGATAAATTAAAAGGTTTAAAGGAAAATGTAATAGTAGGTCGATTAGTACCAGCCGGCACAGGTAGGATTAAGAATAAATGGAATTATTTAGCAAAAGAAAAAGACGAAAAATATCTTATTGAAAAAGAATCAAAAAAAGTTGCTGAACAGTCAATAACAGCTGAATAATAGATTTCTTTTGTGTTATTAATTATTGACAATTTACCGTTCAATTAGTAATTTAGCCAAAATTTTATGGTTGGAAGTAAGGTTGATTAACCTTAAACGCTGCCACAAAGTGTTGATTTATTCATACTTTTTCCATCCAAAAATTATATTAAATTATGCCGACAATTAACCAATTAACAAAAAAACCAAGGGTTAAACCTAAATACAGGAATAAAGTTCCTGCATTAGAACGTTCACCACAAAAAAAAGGCGTATGTATCAAAGTATACACAACAACACCAAAAAAACCTAATTCAGCATTAAGAAAAGTTGCGAGAGTAAGATTGTCCAATGGACATGAAGTAACTTGTTATATTCCAGGAGAAGGACATAATTTACAAGAACACTCTGTAGTACTAATTAGAGGAGGTCGAGTAAAGGATTTGCCTGGAGTTAGATATCACATATTAAGAGGAAATCTAGACACGCAAGGAGTTACAAATCGCAAACAACAAAGGTCAAAGTATGGAGCAAAGAGACCAAAATAATAGAATTTATGTCTAGAAAAAGAAAAGCACCAAAGAAAGTTTTTTTTCAAGATGCAAAATATAAATCTGATCTAATATTAAAATTGATGAATTCAATAATGTACGATGGAAAAAAAACAATTGCTGAAAAAATTGTTTATGATGCTTTAAATAAGTTGCAATCAAAAGCAAAAGAAGAGCCAATTAAAATATTTGATGCAGCAATAAATAATATTAAACCCACTATTGAAGTGAGATCAAGAAGAGTTGGTGGGGCAACTTATCAAGTTCCTATTGAGGTTAAACAAAAAAGATCGAAGGCTTTGGCAATTCGATGGTTGGTTAATGCTTCAAAAAAAAGGAAAGATAAAAATATGTCCGACAAAATTTGTTTTGAACTCTATGATGCGTATCAAGGCAGGGGTTCAGCAATAAAAAAAAAAGAAGATATGCATAAAATGGCCGAGTCAAATAAAGCTTTCGCACATTTTAGATGGTAATTAATCATGGCTAGAACTCACACTTTAGAAAAATATAGAAATATTGGGATCATGGCTCATATTGATGCCGGAAAAACAACTACAACGGAAAGAATTCTATATTATACGGGTAAGAGTCATAAAATAGGAGAAGTTCATGATGGTGCTGCAACAATGGATTGGATGGAACAAGAACAAGAAAGAGGTATTACAATTACTTCAGCAGCAACAACTTGTTATTGGAGAGATCACAGAATTAATATAATCGACACTCCCGGACATATTGATTTTACCATTGAAGTAGAAAGATCTTTGAAGGTATTAGATGGTGCCGTTGCCGTATTTGATGGTGTTGCTGGGGTAGAACCTCAATCAGAACAAGTTTGGAGGCAAGCAGATAAATATAAGGTTCCACGTATTTGTTTCGTAAATAAGCTTGATAGAACTGGAGCAGATTTTTTTAGATGCGTTGAAATGATAAAAGATCGACTTGGATCAAAACCATTAGTTATGCAAATACCGGTGGGAATAGAGTCCTCATTTAAAGGCGTAGTTGATTTAGTTAAAATGAAAGCAATTTTATGGAAAGAAGAAAAGCTAGGAGCGGAATTTGAATATGTGGAAATACCAAATGAGTTACAGGAACAGGCTAAAAAATATAGGAAAGAATTAATGGAAACAGCCGTAGAACAAGATGAAAAATTGATGGATGATTATCTGAATGGAAAAGAAATATCAGAGTCTGATCTAATATCCTGTATTAGAAAAGGTGGTTTAAAATTTGATTTTGTACCAGTATTAACTGGTTCAGCATTCAAGAATAAAGGTGTACAACCTTTATTGGATGCTGTGGTAGATTTTTTACCAAGCCCTAAGGATATAGGGTCAATTAATGGCACAAAACCTGATTCAAAAGATGAAATTGAAAGAAAATTTGATGACAATGAACCGTTATCAGCTTTAGCATTTAAGGTTGCAACTGATCCTTTTGTAGGAACTTTAACTTTTATAAGAATATATTCAGGCACATTAAAATCAGGTACTGGAATCTATAACACTAGTAAAGATAAGGAGGAGAGAGTTGGTAGAATGTTGCTTATGCACGCTAACAATAGAGAAGATGTAAAAGAAGTTTATACAGGTGATATTGTGGCATTAGCGGGATTAAAATATACAATAACGGGACACACTTTGTCTGATGAAGATAAACCAATTGTACTAGAACCAATGGAATTTCCAGATCCAGTTCTTGAAATTGCGGTTGAACCAAAAACTAATGCAGACCAAGAAAAAATGGGGGAAGCTTTAGGAAGATTGGCAAAGGAAGATCCGTCTTTTAGAGTGTCATCTGACGAAGAATCTGGTCAAACAATCATAAAGGGCATGGGAGAATTGCATTTAGATATTATAGTTGATCGAATGAAAAGAGAATTTAAAGTAGAGGCAAATATTGGCGCACCACAAGTAGCCTACAGAGAAACAATTTTGGGTAATGCCGAATTTGATTATATTCACAAAAAACAAAGTGGTGGGGCTGGCCAATTTGCAAGAGTTAAACTTGCAATAGAACCTCTAGATCCAGGGAAAGGTAGAGAAGTTGAAAACAAGATTAAGGGTGGCTCTATTCCAAAAGAATTTATACCAGGAGTAGAAAAAGGAATAGAGAGTGTTTCAGATTCTGGAATTTTAGCTGGATTTCCAATTATTGATTATAAAGTAACCATAGTTGATGGCTTACATCATGATGTAGATTCCAGTGTTTTGGCTTTTGAAATAGCATCAAGACATTGTTTTAAAGAAGTATGCACAAGGGCTTCTTTAAAACTTCTTGAACCGATTATGAGAGTAGAAATTGTTACACCAGAAGACTATATGGGAGATGTCATTGGTGACTTAAATAGTAGAAGAGGTCATGTTGATGGGACTGAATCTCGTACAAATCTAACAGTGATAACGGCAATGGTACCTCTTGCAAATATGTTTGGTTATGTAAATAATTTAAGATCAATGTCACAAGGAAGAGCTCAGTATTCAATGTTTTTTGACCATTATGAAAAAGTACCTCAAAATGTTCAGGAAGAAGTAACAAAAAAAATGGCTTAAAATATGGAAAAACAAAATATTAGAATTAAACTTAGAGCATATGACAACAAAATTTTAGATCAATCGACAATTGATATAGTAAATACTGTAAAAAGAACAGGTGCCAACATTAAAGGTCCTATTCCCCTACCAACAAAAATAGAAAAATATACCGTACTAAAATCTCCACATATTGATAAAAAAAGTAGAGAACAATTTGAAACAAGAACACATAAAAGATTGATCGATATTGAAGAACCGACACCCCAAACCATTGAAGCATTAATGAAATTGGATTTAGCTTCAGGAGTGGATGTCGAAATAAAGATATAAGGTAACAAATGAAAAATATTGGTTTAATTGGAACAAAAATCGGAATGAGCAGAGAATTTTTTCCTATAGGAATAAGTGTTCCAGTAACTGTTATAAAAATAGAAAAGGGAAGAGTGATAGACTTAATTACAAAAGATAAAAGGGGTTATGATGCTATTAAAGTGGGATTTGGAAAAATTAAAACATCTAAATTAACTAAGTCCATGAAGGGTTTTTACAGTAAAAAATCTACAGAACCTAAAAAATATTTAAAAGAATACAGGGTAGAAAATATATCAAATTTTAAAGAAGGAAATGAAATTGGATTAGAAATTTTTAAAAATATTAAGTACGTTGATGTTACATCAAAAAGCATCGGAAAAGGTTTCGCCGGTGTTATGAAAAGATATAATTTTTCAGGTTTAAGAGCGTCACATGGAGTATCAGTATCACATCGATCCGGTGGTTCAACAGGACAGCGACAGGATCCGGGAAAAGTATTTAAGGGAAAAAAAATGGCTGGACACATGGGGGACAAAATTAGAACAACGTTGAATCTAGAGATAATTAAATCAGATTTGAACAATGATTTAATATATTTAAAAGGTTCCATCCCAGGATCAAAAAACACAATAGTATTCTTAAAGAATTCAGTTAAGAAAATAAATAAAAAAACAATTTTAGAAAAAAATAAAATAGTTGAAACGCAAGATAAAAAACAGAAAGAAATGATTATTAAGAAAGAAGAAATAACCACAAAAGCAAAAGTTGAAAAAAAAGATATAAAAAGTGAATAAATAATGAAGATAGACAGCGTTAGTATAAAAGGTAAATTAACAGAATTTGAAGTTTCAGAAAAAATATTTTCTTCTGATGTAAATAAAAAATTGATCGGACAAGTTCTTTATTCTCAAATTGCAAATTCAAAACCGAGACTTGCAAAAACAAAACAAAGAAATCAAATAGTAGGTTCTACAGCTAAAATTCATGCACAGAAAGGCACTGGAAACGCAAGACATGCAAGTAGAAAAGCACCAATATTTGTTGGTGGTGGTGTGGCACATGGCCCCAAAGGAAAACTTTATAAAACTAGAAAAATAAATAAGAAGAAAAAAAAAAGTAGTTTAATTAGCGCAATATCTCAAAAAACTAAAGATAAAAGTTTAATAATATTTGAAGATATTAAAGACAAAATTAGTAAAACAAAAGAATTTATCAAATTTTTAAAAACAAATAGAGTTAGTAACGCTTTGATTGTTGTAGATTTAAAAACCAAAAAAAATATTGAGTTATCAGCAAGAAATATTCCCAATATAAAATTAACTGATGCATCTTATCTAACTACATACGATGTCTTAAAGTATAAACAAATTATGTTTACCGAATCCTCAACTAAAGAATTAGAAAATAGGCTTTTAGATCATGAATAAAATAAATTTATATGACAGTATATTAAGTCCAGTGGTAACTGAAAAATCAACTAACTTAACTGAAATAAATAAAGTGGTATTTAAAGTAAATAGTTTAGCTGATAAAAAAACTATTAAAAAAAGTGTTGAAAAAATTTTTAAAGTGAATGTTATTAAAGTAAATATAGTTAATAAACAAAGAAGAGTTAAGATAGCAAGAGGTAAAAAAGTTAAAGTTCGGGGATACAAGAAAGCAATTATTACATTAAAAAAAGGTCAAAATATTGATTTAACCACAGGTATATGAAGTGACATTAAAAACTTTTAAACCCTATACAAAATCAACCCGAGGAACGGTTATTATTGCAAAGAAAGATCTTTGGAAAGGTAAACCAGTCAAATCACTTACATTTGGAAAAAAATCCGTTTCTGGAAGAAATAATTTGGGACGAATTACTTCAAGAAGAAGAGGATCTGGGCATAAACAAAAATTTCGTAAAATAGATTTTTTTAGAAACAAACATAACATTGAAGCAGTCGTTGAAAGAATTGAATATGATCCGAATAGAACTTCACATATTATGTTAGTTAAGTATGAAGATGGAGAAAGAGCATATATGCTACAACCTCAAAGAATCAAAATTGGAGATAAGATTATTTCGGGAAATAAAAAAGAGATAAAGATAGGAAATTGTATGCCTTTGAGCGATATTCCTGATGGAACTGCAATACACAACGTTGAAATGAAACCCGGCGGAGGTGCTAAAATTGCAAGGTCGGCAGGTTCATCCGTTCAAATCACTGGTACAGATGGAGACTACTCAATAATAAAATTAGCATCAGGTGAAATTAGAAAAATAATTAGTAGAGCAAAAGCTACCATTGGTGTTTTGTCTAATCCCGATCAAAAAAATATAAAAATTGGTAAAGCTGGAAGAAGCAGATGGCTAGGTATCAGGCCAAGTGTAAGGGGAGTAGTAATGAATCCAGTAGATCATCCTCATGGCGGAGGTGAGGGAAAATCTTCTGGTGGTAGAAATCCTGTTTCACCATGGGGGCAATCTGCAAAAGGATTAAAAACAAGAAATAATAAGAGGACAGACAAATATATTATTATGAGAAGGAAAAAGAGAGTTTAATTTATGGCTAGATCAGTGTGGAAAGGACCATTTGTTGATCCAAGTTTGATTAAAAAAATTGAAAAACTGAAGAATACAACAAAAAATATAAAACCAATTAAAACTTGGTCTAGAAAATCCACAATAATTCCTGAATTTGTGGGAACAAGCTTTTTGATACACAATGGAAAAAAATTTATATCAATTACCATTTCTGAAGATATGGTTGGACACAAACTTGGAGAATTTTCACCAACCAGGCAATTTTCTGGTCATACTCCAGCAGATAAAAAAGCTAAACAAGTAGCAGGAGCAGAATCCCAAACAAAAAAAAATTTAAATGAAAAAAAATAAACAAGTAATAATTAAAGAAAATTTAGTTAAATCAATCAACAAAAATGTCAGGAGTAGCACAAGGAAGATTGGGTTAATTTTAAGAGGTATAGTCGGAAAAAAAGTTGACCATGCTTTACGAGATCTAACATTTGCCAACCAAAGGATATGTAAAGAAATAAAAAAGACTATTCACTCGGCTGTAGCCAACGCAGAAAATAATTTTCAATATGATATTGATAAATTATTTATAAAAGAAGCATATTGTGGCAAATCAATTGTAATGAAAAGATTTAGACCTAGGGCAAAAGGCAGAGCAAGTCCTATAAAAAAACCTTATAGCAATGTGACAATTATATTATCAGACAAACTTAGAAAATTGGAGGATCATGGGACAAAAAGTTAATCCTGTCGGTTTTAGATTAGGTGTGAACAGGGGATGGGATTCAGTTTGGTTTGCAAAAAAAAATCAATTTGGAAAAAATCTAATTGAAGATTTTAAAATTAGAGAATATATAAAAAAAAATGTAAAAAACTCAGGAATATCTAAAGTTATGATCGAAAGATCAGCGAAAAAATGTTTTGTAACTATTTATACTTCTAGACCGGGTTTTGTTATTGGAAAAAAAGGAAGTGATATAGAAAAAATTAAAAAAAAGTTGTCCAATTTAACCAGTCACGAGATTACCTTGAACATTAAAGAAATTAAAAAACCTGAATTAAATAGTTATTTGGTTGCTGAAAATATAGCTCAACAGTTAATAAAAAGAATTTCTTATAGAAGAGCTATGAAAAGAGCAATACAGTCTGCACTAAGACTCGGTGCCAAAGGAATAAAGGTTTGTATAAGCGGAAGATTAGGTGGCAATGAAATTGCCAGATCTGAATGGTTAAGTGAGGGAAGCATTCCCTTACATACTTTAAGAGCGAATGTTGATTATGCGGAATCGGAAGCTTTAACTACCTATGGAATGATAGGCGTCAAGGTTTGGATATATAAAGGAAAAATATTTAGAAAGGAATTCAATCAAGAGACTAGTAAAATTTAATTATGATTCAACCAGCAAGAACGAAATACAGAAAAGCGCATAAAGGACGAATTCATGGAAAAGCCTCAAGATGTAATAAACTAAATTTTGGTGAATATGGAATAAAAGCCTTACAACCAGATAGAATTATTTCAAATCAAATTGAAGCAGCGAGAGTGGCATTAACAAGATATATGAAAAGAACGGGAAAAGTATGGACAAGGATATTTTCTAATATTCCTGTGTCAAAAAAACCCACTGAAGTCCGTATGGGTAAAGGGAAAGGAACTCCAGAATATTGGGTTTGTAGAGTAAAGCCTGGTAGAATTTTATTTGAAGTTGATGGAGTTACAGAATCGGTTGCGAAAGTGGCTTTATATAAAGCTTCAGCAAAACTTCCAATTAAAACAAAATTTATAAAAAGATAATTTATGAAACTTAAAGAAATAAATAAACTCACAAAAGATCAATTACATAAAAACTTTGATAAATTTAAAAAGGATTTATTTAACCTAAGGTTTAAAAAAACTAATGGACAACTAACAAATCCATCAAAGTTTAGAGAAACAAAAAAAACAGTTGCTAGAATTAGTACATTGATAAATAAAAAATAATATGCCAAAGAAAATATTAAAAGGAAAAGTGATTAGTGATAAAAATAATAAAACTATAGTTGTGTTGGTAGAGAGAAAATATCAACATCCTTTTTTCAAAAAAATTGTTAAAAGTAAAAAAAAATACCATGCCCACGATGAAAAAAATAAGTTTAAAATTGGCGAAATTGTACGTATTGAAGAATCAAAACCTTACTCTAAAAATAAACAATTCAAAGTAATAGAGGAAAGTAAATGATTCAAGTTCAAACAGAATTATTTGTAGCAGATAATACTGGAGCAAAAAAGATCGAATGTATCAAAGTTTTAGGCGGTTCAAAGAGAAGATATGCTTCGATTGGAGATACAATTGTAGTTAGTATCAAGGAAGCTATTCCAAGGGCAAAAGTAAAAAAAGGTTCGGTATACAAAGCTGTAATAGTAAGAACTAAACAAGGCATTTTTAGAAAGGATGGTTCGAAAGTAAAATTTGACAATAATGCAGCAGTGCTAACCGATGAAAAGGGAGAACCACTAGGAACACGAATTTTTGGTCCAGTAACGAGAGAACTAAGATCCAAAGGTCAAATGAAAATAATTTCATTAGCACCAGAGGTTTTATAATTTATGAATTTAAAAAAAGGAAATTTGGTAAAAGTGTTAACAGGTAAAGATAAAAATAAGTCAGGAGAAATTATTGAAGTAATAAATAGGTTAAATAAAGCAAAAGTTAAAGGCATGAATATCGTCAAAAAACACTTAAAAACAACAAAAGAAAAAAAGGGAGGAATTATTTCTAAAGAGAATTTTATTCATTTATCAAATTTAAAAAAAGTCGAGAATAAAAAAGATAAAATTGAAGAAAAAAAAGGAATTAATAAAAAATGAGTCCAAGATTAAAAGAGTTATATTATTCTAAATTACAAATTAATTTAGCAAAAAAACTTTCCTTAAAAAATAAATTGATGAGTCCAAAAATTAAGAAAGTAGTTATTAATATGGGATTAGGCACAGATGGAAATGATAAAAAAATTTTGAAATCTTATTCAGACGATATTGCTATGATAACTGGGCAAAAGCCGGTTGTTACAAAATTTAAAAAATCTATATCAAACTTTAAAACAAGAAAAAATACAGACGCTGGTTTAAAAGTAACTTTAAGAAAAAATAAAATGTACGAATTTATTGATAGACTCGTTAATATTGCTCTTCCAAGAATAAAAGATTTTAGAGGTTTAAGTTCACGAAGTTTTGACAAATTTGGTAATTATACTTTTGGAATTAAAGAGCATGTTGTTTTCCCAGAAGTAAATTTTGATAAAGTTGAAAAAATACGTGGTTTAGATATTACAGTTGTAACTCATGGTACAAATAAAACTCATAATTTGGCTTTATTAGAGGAATTTAATTTTCCTTTTAACAAAGAAAATAAAAATTGATTTAAAAAATATATGGCAAAAAAAAGTACAGTAAATAGAAATAAAAAAAGAATTGCATTGAATTTAAAATTTGCAAATAAAAGAAAAAAATTAAAAGAAATAATTATGAACAAGAAAGTAAGTTTAGAAGAAAGATTTAAAGCCCAATTGAAGCTGTCAAAATTGCCAAAAAATTCATCTAAAATTAGAGTTAAAAATAGATGTGAAATTACTGGAAGATCCCATGGAGTTTATAGAAAATTAAAAATTTCAAGAATAACATTGAGACAGCTATCTTTAGAGGGAAAAATACCCGGAATGATAAAGTCAAGTTGGTAAGAAAGGAAGGAATATATGAGTTTTACAGATCCTGTAGGTGATATGATAACAAGAATTCGAAACGCTCAAATGAGATCGTATGTTAAAATTGAAATGCCCGCTTCGTCATTTAAAGGTAAAATCTTAGAAATACTTAAAAGAGAAGGTTTTATTTTGGATTATTCATTGGATCAAATTAATGAAAAGAAAACAAAATTTTCAATTGATTTGAAATATAATTCGGGTTCACCAGTAATAAATAATATTGAAAGAATTTCTAGACCAGGAAAAAGATTTTATTCAAGCGCTCAAAGTATTCCAAAAATACAAAATGGTTTAGGTATAGCGATTATTTCTACTTCCAAAGGAGTAATGACCGATACAGAAGCAAGAAAAGCCAAACTCGGTGGTGAAATTATTTGTAAGGTTTTTTAATGTCAAAAATTGGTAAAAAAAAAATTATAATTCCAAAAGAAGTCAATTTGTCAATTAATGAT
>Ga0187833_10004715_pt1 | contig 13179 bp, 9 predicted proteins | sample ETNtaG_37_FD_167968 | JGI IMG/M metagenome (GOLD analysis project Ga0187833, IMG submission 167968) | Marine microbial and viral communities from oxygen minimum zone, Eastern Pacific Ocean - ETNP2014_SV_400_PacBio MetaG (Illumina Assembly) | ecosystem: Environmental > Aquatic > Marine > Hypoxic... | reverse complement strand
AAACGCCGAGGTCGGCTTCGTCACCGGCTTTTCCATACCCGACTACGGCATTCTCGTGTTGGGACGTTGAGGCCGTGATGGCTGAGGCCGAGAACAATTTTGCCCGCCAGCCCGAGTTCGAGCCCTTCTGGCAGGGCTTGCGTGACGGTCATTTCGAACTCCCGCGCTGTGGCGATTGCGGCCGCTTCCACTGGTACCCGATGATCCGCTGTCCGCACTGCATCAGTGCCAACATCGTCTGGTCCCGGATCGACGGCCGCGGGCGGCTTTATAGCTGGACCGTGGTGCGCCGGGCTTTTGCCGCGGATTTCGAGGACAAGGTGCCCTACACCGTCGGGCTGGTCGAGTTCGGCGCCGCGCCGGGCGTGCGCTTCGTCAGCGAAATCGTCGTCGCACCGGCCCAGGCCCTGGTCATCGACATGCCCGTCGAGCCTTTGTTCCCGGCGACCAACGAGGCCCTGCCGCGGATCCTGTTCGCAGCCGTCGAAAGCTGAACCATGGGAGGAACCGCCGCACCATGGAAACCGTAGCCCAGGCCTTCGCGAAAACGGCGGCCGAGAATCCCGACCGGCCCTGCATCCAGGTGCCGGCGCGTCCGGGACGTGATTATGCCGCCGAGGGCCTGGACTGGAGTTATGGCGAGGTGCGCGAGATGGCCGCAACGCTCCGCCAAAGCTACGCCGCGGCCGGCTATGGCCACGGCCACAGGATCGCCATTCTGCTGGAAAACCGGCCCTCGTTCGTGCTCCATTGGCTGGCGCTCAACGCCCTCGGCGTCAGCGTCGTGCCGATCAATCCCGACTATCCCCCGGACGAGATCCGCAACATCGTCAGCCGTTCCGGCGCCCTGCTGGCCCTCACCCTGGCCCAGCGGGCCGACGACCTGGCGGCCGCCGTGGCCGGCCTCGAGCCGGCACCCCCGGTGGTGGCCAGCGAATGGCTCGAACACCAGCTGCCGAGCGCCCGGCGTGAGCCCCTGGACAGCCCGCCCGGCCGCCAGAGCGAAAGCGGCTTGCTGTTCACTTCGGGCACCACCGGTTGGCCCAAGGGCTGTGTGCTCTCGAACGAGGCCTTTTTTTCCAATGGCCAGCGCTACATCGAAGCCGGCGGCATCATGGCCGTGGAACACGGCGCCGAGCGGCTATTCAATCCGCTGCCGCTTTACTATGCCAACGCCTTCGCCATCACCAACGTGGCGATGATCCTCGCCGCCGGCTGCATGATCTTCCCCGACCGTTTCCATCCCGCCAGCTTCTGGCGGGAGATCGTCGAAACCGATGCCACCATCATGCACTATCTCGGTATCATTCCGCCGCTCTTGCTGCGCCAGGAGCCGGTTCCGGAGGAAACGCAGCAGCGCCTCAAGTTCGGCGGCGGCGCCGGCATCGATCCCCAGCAGCATCACCAGTGGGAAGAACGCTTCGGCTTTCCCCTGGTCGAATTCTTCGGCATGTCGGAGGTCGGCATCTGTTCCGCCACCAATGTTGAGCCGCGCAAGGTGGGCTCGCGTTCCGTGGGCCGCCCCTTGCCGGGTATCGAATACCGCCTGGTCGACGACCAGGACGGCGAGGTGGGCGTCGACGAGCCGGGCCAGTTGCTGGTGCGCCGGGCCGGCCCGGAGCCCGGCCTGGGCCTATTCAGCGGCTATTTGGATGAGCCCGAAACCACCGCGGAGGTCTGGTGCGGCGGCTGGTTCCACACCGGCGACGTGATGCGCCGGGACGGCGACGGACTTTATTATTTCGTCGATCGCCTCAAGCACATGATCCGGCGTTCGGGCCAGAACATTCCGGCCGCCGAGGTCGAAGAGGTGTTGCGAGCACATCCTGCCGTCGAACAGGTGGCTTGCGTCGCGGCGCCCGACGAACTGCGCCAGGAGGAGGTGCTGGCCTGCATCATACCGGCGCCCGACAGCCTGGCTGATGAAGCCGGTGCGAATTCCATCATGGATTGGGCGCTGGAGCGGCTGGCCTACTTCAAGGCCCCCGGCTGGATCATCTTCGTCGATACCCTGCCCACCACCAACACGCAGAAACTGCAAAAAAACCGCATCTTCGAGGCCCACGAAAACCCCCTCGACCGGCCCGGCTGCATCGACCTGCGCGGGCGCAAGAAACGCCAGGCGAGCGGTTAGAGCTGACCTCAACCCCGCCCAGAGGACATAAATGACGCAACACGAGATGATCGAGCTCGTAAAACGGTACTTCCACGGGGTCGACAACACCAAATTCGAAGCCATTGCCGAGACCCTGACGGACGACTGTGTCTTCAGCGTAGAAACTCATGGCGTCAAGCTTCAGGGGGTGGCGGAGATCGAGGGCATGTTCCTGCGCTTGTGGGCCAGCTTTGCTGCGGTCAAGCATCAGGATTTTATCTATGTCGCCGACCCCGGCCAAGGTCGCATCGCGGCTCGCTTCGCCGTCGTCAACACCCACCATGACGGCAGCCTGACGAACAAGTCGAACTGCAACTTCTTCGAGCTTCGCGACGGGCGCTTCAGTCGCATCGCCGTATACATGGCGGGTGAAAATACCCTGACCCCAACCCTAGCCCGCATTTCTCACCGGGGCACGGCCTGCGTCGCGCCCAGGTGATGCGATCCGGAAGGAAAAGGTCGAAGAGCGTAGTGGGACTACGCTCTTCGATCTTTTCCGTAGCGGGCGCGCGGCTGGGGGCGACCCTTCGGGCGTCGCTGTGGCGCCGACAGGGTGTGTCGCGCTGCTTGCCCGATGTCCCACATCGCGCGGCGCAGCGCTCCTACCCTGTCGGCGCCACAGCGACGCGCAGGCCATGACCCGGTGAGAAATGCGGGCTAGATAGGGAGGCGGAAAAATGAGCGATTTCGAACTGCTCGACTACCAGGTGACGGACCCCCTTCATGTGCCGCCTCTATGTGTTGCAGGCGATTCGCACAATACCGACCCTATTCATCAGCGTTGGGCGTGACATTTCGCAAAGCCGCCACCACCGCGTCTACATCTCGAGGAATTTTCGTTTTTTCATCGGTCACGATGCCGTCACAGTTGACCGATACCATGCCTTTCCCCCTGGGCCCTCTCCATTGGACTGGTCGCCACCCCAAATCGTCCCGCGAGACTACGGTAATTCGGTCCGAAACGCGCGTCCCAGCAGGCCCTTGGGCGCGGGCCGAATCCAGAAATACGTTTTCCGTACATTTTCCGTACGTTTGGGGGCAGGGGGGTTCGTTCACCCCGAAACGGGCAGAAAACCTGGTGACCCCAACGGGATTTGAACCCGTGTCTCCACCTTGAAAGGGTGGTGTCCTGACCAGGCTAGACGATGGGGTCTGCCGGTTTCGCCGGCCCCTCACTTAGTCGACGCGAGGGGCAAAATCAAATGCTTTCGGCGGGAGCGGTGTTCTTGATGTGGTGTTGGGCGCCGCGGGTGTCGAGGAACGCCCTGCTCAGCGGTCGCTTCAGAGCGCCGAAGGGGCCGGCCCCAAAAACCTGGTGACCCCAACGGGATTTGAACTCGCGTCTCCATCTTGAAAGGGTGGTGTCCTGACGGGAGCACTTTCCGCCCAAATTCGGCCATTCTGACGGGCCCTTTTGGTCCGAGGCGTCGTCGAAGGCCTTGCGTGTAGCCCCACTACACGCTGCGGCCACCTCCTACTCTCAGATCAAAATTGCTTTGCCAGAATGGCCGAATTTGGTCGGAAAGTGCTCTGCTAGACGATGGGGGCCGCCGGTGTGGCCGGCCCCTCACTTGGTCGACACGGGGGGCAAAATCAAATGCTTTCGGCGGGGGTGGGGTTTTCTCTGCGGAGACGCGCGCCGAGGCAGGGGCGGGTATTGAATTGCGAAACCTGGTGACCCCAACGGTATTTGAACCCGTGTCTCCACCTTGGAAGAGTGGTGTCCTGACGCGAGCGTCAAATCAATCGCTTTCGGCCGGGGCCGCGTCTTCGATGTGGAGCTGCACCTCGCGGCGTCCGCGCCACTCGTCGGCGCGCAGGTGGCCGGCCAGGTGCAGGCGGCCGCCGTGGGCCTCCAAGAGTGCCCGGCCGAGCGGGCGTTCCAGGACGCGGAAGGCTATGGCCTTGAGGCGGCCGCCGTCGCTCGAGGACAGGCGGCAGCTCACGTGGTCCTGGCCCACCACCTTGGCGAAAGCCAGCGTTACCGAGGGCAGCACGAAGCGGGGTTCGGGGTTGCCGGCGCCATAGGGGCCGGCCTGGGCCAGGAGATCGAGGAGCTCCACCGTGGCGGCCGAGAGGCCGAGAGCCGCGTCGATATCGAGGCTTGCCACCGGGCCCAGTGCCGCCACCTGGGGGGCCAGGCGGTCGGTGAGAAAACGGGTCAGGTCGTCGAGTTTTTCTTCCGCCACCGTCAGGCCCGCGGCCATGGCGTGGCCGCCGCCGGCCAGCAAAAGTCCCTGCTGGCGGGCGGCGATGACGGCGGCGCCGAGGTCGACGCCGCGCAGCGAGCGGCCCGAGCCCTTGCCGATGCCGTCGTCGAGCGCGATGACGATGGCCGGGCGGCGCAGGCGGTCCTTGAGCCGGCTGGCGACGATGCCGACGACGCCGGGATGCCAGCCGCCACGGGCGGCTACCACCACGGGTGGGGGTGAGGAGGGGGCCTCGCCCGACGGTGCGACTTGCTCCAGCGCCTCTTCCAACACCGCCGCCTCGATCTCGCGGCGCTCCGTGTTGAGGCGGTCGAGCTCAGCCGCGATGCCCTGGGCCTCGAGGGGGTCGTTGGTGCTGAGCAGCCTGGCGCCGAGATCGGCTTGCCCCACCCGGCCGCCGGCGTTGACCCGGGGGCCCAGGACGAAACCGGCGTGGTAGGTGCCGGGCGCACTCGCCAGGCCGGCCACGTCGGCCAGCGCCACCAGGCCGGGGTTCGTTCGCGCCGCCATGACCTTGAGGCCCTGGGCCACCAGGGCGCGGTTGAGGCCATGAAGCGCCACCACATCGCAGACCGTGCCCAGCGCCACCAGGTCGAGCCAGGCCATGAGGTCGGGCTCTCGGCGATCCGGGCCGTACCAGCCCGCTGCCCGCAGGCAGCGGTTGCAGGCGATGACCAGCAGGAAGGCGACGCCGACGGCGGCGAGCTGGCCGTAGCCCGGTTCCTCGTCGAGGCGGTTGGGATTGACGATGGCACGGGCCGGCGGCAATTGGGGCTCGGCCTGGTGGTGGTCGACGACGATGACCTCGAGCCCGGCCTCGGCGGCGGCGGCCAGGGGATCAAACGCGGCGATGCCGCAATCGACGGTGACGACCAGGACGACGCCGTCGGCGGCGAGCTGCAAAAGCGCCGGCGCGTTGGGGCCGTAGCCCTCGCGCAGGCGGTCGGGGATGTACATTTCCGCCCGGCCGCCGACGGCCGCCAGGAAACGCAGCAAGAGCGCCGTCGAGGTGGCGCCGTCGACGTCGTAGTCGCCGAAGACGGCGACCCGGTCGCCGTTTCGTATGGCGCCTGCCAGGCGCTCGGCCGCTTCGTCCATGTCATGAAAGCGCGAGGGATCGGGCAGCGTTGCCTTGAGGGTGGGATCGAGATAGGCCGCAGCCTCGTCGAGCGTCACATTACGGGCCGCCAAGACCCGGCCCAGCACGTCCGGCAGCTCGAGCTGCTGGGCCAGGGCCTGGGCCAGGCGGTCGTCGGCCGGGCGCAAGCGCCAGCGCTTGCCGGCCAGCGAACGTTCGACGCCGAGCAGAGCTTCGCTTTGGCTGGTATCGGGGCTCACTTGCGCCACCACGGCGTTTGCCGCGCCGCCGCCACAGTGGGCCTAACGCATGCGCACATCGTTTTGATGACGTTCCGGTCAGGCCTGGCACCGGCTGGGCAGTGGAGAAGTCCTTTAGATTCACCACAGAGGCACAGAGGCACAGAGATTTCGAAAAAGGCGAGTGGCACCGCTAGCCTGGCAAGCGTCATCGCCAAGCAGGTGTCCTGGCACCTGCCTCGGTAGGGCAGCGTCTGGCAAAAGGCAGGCTGATACCCGCTGAGAACCGTGGGTTCAGTAAGGCTCCGCCACGGCGCATCCCGAAAACCCTCTCTGTGTCTCTGTGCCTCTGTGGTCAATTCACCATGCTTCAAGTGGCTGGGCACTCGAAGATGCGTGCATGCCTTAGCCACGGCGGGGGTGCTTGCCGGTACTGCCCGTCACGCCAGCGCCCTAAAGCCGGCGCGTGCCGTGGCGGGTGCGCAGCCAGCGCACGGTTCCGGTCTTGGCCCGCATGACCACGGAATGGGTGGAGATGGTGCCCTGTTCGCGTTTGACTCCGTCCAGCATGTTGCCGTCGGTGACGCCGGTGGCGGCGAAGATGACGTCGCCCGACGCCATGTCGTCCAGCGTGTATTTGCGCTCGAAATCGGTGATGCCGAAGCGCTGGGCGCGGCCCCGTTCGTCGTCGTTGCGAAAGACCAGGCGGCCCTGCATCTGGCCGCCGATGCAGCGCAGCGCCGCCGCCGCCAGCACGCCCTCGGGGGCGCCGCCGATGCCCATGTAGATGTCGACGCCGGTGGCCGGGTCGGAGGTGTGGATGACGCCGGCCACGTCGCCGTCGGGGATCAGGCGAATGCGGGCGCCGGCCTCGCGCACCTTGGCGATGGCTTCGGCGTGGCGCGGCCGATTGAGAATGCAGGCGACCAGGTCGGAAGGCTCACAACCCTTGGCCTGGGCCAGGTTTTTCAGGTTCTCGGCCGGCTCGGCGTCGAGGTCGACGACGTGATCGGGCAGACCGCCGCCGACCGCGATCTTGTCCATGTAGACGTCGGGCGAGTTCAAGAACCCGCCTTCCTCGGCGAAGGCGATGACGGCCAGCGCGTTGGGCCCGCCGGTGGCGGTGATGGTGGTGCCTTCCAGCGGATCGAGGGCGATGTCGACCTTGGGGCCGGTCTTGTCGCCGACCTCCTCGCCGATGAACAGCATCGGCGCCTCGTCGCGTTCGCCCTCGCCGATCACCACGCGGCCGTCGATGTGCAAACCATTGAGCGCCGTGCGCATGGCGTCCACCGCCACCTGGTCGGCCTCGCGTTCGTTGCCCAGTCCCATGAGCGTGGAGGCGGCAATGGCCGCCGCCTCGGCAACGCGGGCCGCCTCGATGGCCAGGTTGCGCCCCAGGATACTGTCCTCGTCTGCCATTTCGATCCCTCTACAAAGTCTACAGGGTTTCAATTCTGATCAGGCAGGGCGGTTCGATGACGACCTCGAGTTGGCCGAATTTTCCGAGCACCCGGCCCATCACGGCCTCGCGCGCATCGTGGGTGATGATGATCAGCGGCACCACGTCGCCCGGCGCCCGGCCGCGTTGCACCACGGATTCGATGGATACGCTCTCGTCCCTGAGGATGGCCGCGATGTCGGCCATGACGCCGGGCTGATCGAGCACCATCAGGCGCACGTAATATTCGCAGACATGGTCCGCCATGGTGGCCAAGGGGTGCGCCACCAGGTTTTCCAGCGGCACCCCGAAAGCGGGCAGGCGGTTGTCGCGGGCGATGTCGACGAGGTCCGAGACCACGGCCGAGGCGGTCGGGCCGCGGCCCGCGCCATGGCCCTCGAAGATGGCCTGGTCGATGAAATCGCCCTCCGCCACCACGGCGTTGAAGACGCCGTCGACGTGGGCGATGGGCGCGTTCTTGGCCACCAGGCAGGGATGCACGCGCTGCTCGATGCCACGCTCGGTCTTGGCGGCGATGGCCAGCAGCTTGATCCGATAGCCGAATTCGGCGGCATAGGCGATGTCGATGGCGCTGATCTCGCGGATGCCCTCGACGTGCACGGCCCCGAGATCGGCCGGGCAGCCGAAGGCCACGGAGGTCAGGATGGCCAGCTTGTGGGCGGCGTCGACGCCGTCGACGTCGAAGCTGGGGTCGGCCTCGGCATAGCCCAAGGCCTGGGCCTCTTGCAGCACACCGGCGAAATTGCGCCCGCTCTCCTGCATTTCCGTGAGGATGTAGTTGCAGGTGCCGTTGAGGATGCCGTAGACGCGGCTGAGCCGATTGCCCGCCAGGCCTTCGCGCAGGGCCTTGATAATGGGGATGCCGCCGGCCACCGCGGCCTCGAAGCAAAGTTCGACGCCGGCCGCCTCGGCCGCCCGGGCGAGCTCCAGGCCGTGGTGCGCGATCAATGCCTTGTTGGCCGTGACCAGGGACTTGCCATTGGCGATGGCGGCCTCGGCCACCGTTTTGGCGATACCGTCCGCCCCGCCGATCAGCTCGACGACGACGTCTATCTCGGGGTCGGCGGCCAGGGCCAGGGCATCGTCGAACCAGCGCGGGGCCGAGAGATCGAGCTCGGGGTCGTGCTCCAGGGCCGAGACGGCGGCCAGCTCGAGCCGGCGTCCGCAACGCTGTTCGAGGATATCGGCCTGGCTTGCCAGCAGCCGCACCACGCCGCCGCCGACCGTGCCCAGCCCGGCCACGCCGATGCGTAAGCCCTGGCTCACGAGGCCTCCGCCCGCTGTCCGGCGTACACGGCGGCCTCGGCGTCGTGATTGGCGAGGAAGCGCCGGATATTGCGCACGGCCTGGCGGATGCGTTGTTCGTTCTCGACCAGGGCGATGCGCACGAAACCTTCGCCGTATTCGCCAAAGCCGATGCCCGGCGATACCGCTACCTTGGCTTCGCGCAGCAGGAGCTTGGAAAACTCCAGCGAGCCGAGATTGTCAAAGGGCCGCGGCAGCGGCGCCCAGGCGAACATCGTGGCGGGCGGACTGCTGAGCGCCCAGCCCGCCGCCTCGAGACCCTTGACCAGCACGTCGCGGCGCGACTTGTAGACCTGGCGGATATCCTCGACGCAGTCCTGGGGGCCATTCAGCGCCGCCGTCGCCGCCACCTGGACCGGCGTGAAGGCGCCGTAGTCGAGATAGGACTTGATGCGGCCCAGCGCCCGCACCAGCTCGGCGTTGCCGCTGGCGAAACCGATGCGCCAGCCGGGCATGGAATAGGTCTTGCTGAGGCTGGTGAACTCGACGGCGATCTCCTTGGCGCCGGGGATCTGCAGGATCGAGGGCGGCGGCCGGTCGTCGAAATAGATCTCGGCATAGGCCAGGTCCGAGAGCACGTAGATGCCATGGCCGCGGCAGAAATCGACGATGCGCTGGTAGAACTCCAGATCCACCACCTCGGCCGTCGGGTTGGAGGGGTAGTTCAGCACCAGCGCCGCCGGCACCGGCACGCTGTGTTTGACGGCACGCTCCAGGTGTTCGAAGAAGTCGTGCTCGCCGCCCACCGGCAGGTGGCGGATGGCGGCACCGGCGATGACGAAGCCGTAGGCGTGGATGGGATAGCTCGGGTTGGGCGCCACGATGATGTCGCCGGGCGTGGTGATGGCCTGGGCCAGGTTGGCGAAGCCCTCCTTCGAGCCCAGCGTGACGATGGTCTCGCGTTCGGGATCGAGCTCGACGCCGAAACGGCGGGCGTAATAGGCCGCCTGGGCCCGCCTCAGGCCGGGGATGCCGCGCGACTGGGAATAGCGGTGCGCCCGCGGATCGGAGACCGTCTCGACCAGTTTCTCGACGATGTGGGCCGGCGTCGGCTGGTCGGGGTTGCCCATGCCCAGGTCGATGATGTCGTCGCCGGCCGTCCGGGCCCGCGCCTTCATCTCGTTGACCTCGGCGAAGACGTAGGGCGGCAGCCGCTTGATGCGATGAAAATCCATGTCCATGGCGTTACGCCGCTGGGATCACGCTTGCGCGCGGCCGCCCATCGCCCGTGCCTCAGAATTCAAGAAATATTTCGGCCCGCCGGTTCTTGGCCTCGCCGGCCGGCATGACCTCGAAGTAGATGGGCTTGGAATCGCTCACCGCCTCGACCCGCAAGGCCGCCGTCTGGACGCCCAGCCGCATCAGCTCCCGGGCCACCGCATTGGCCCGGTCGACGGAAATCCGGAAGTTGACCATCTTGTGCTTGTGCAGCGGCAGGTTACGGGTGCGGTGGGAGGCATGGCCGACCACCCTGAGGCCGCCGCCGTGTGCCCTGTGGGCCGCCACGATCTGACGCAACTTGGCCTTGGACGCCGTCGTCAGGTGGGCCGATCCGGTGGCAAAATTGACCACCGCCAGCGGCTTGATGGCGGCCGCTCCGAAGGTTGCAAAGCGCGAGACCCCAGAGCGATCCGCTGTCGCCGAAAGCGCCGGCTGGCTGGCGCTCAGCGAGGCGTTATAGGATTTGCGCACGACGTCGGAGGCCGTGGTCTCGGTGGTGGTCAGCGGCGGTGCCGCCGGGGCGGCGAAACCGGGCGACGCCGGGGCCGTGGTCACGGTGGCCGCCGAGGCCGCCAGGCCCGAGGCGAAGGCCTGCAACAGAATGCTCTGGCCGGGCGCCTGTACGCCGCCGAGAGCAGCCATGGTGGCGGCGCTCGGGGCCGGCGGCGGCGGTCTCAGGGTGAGGGTCGGTGCTCGCAGCGGCGCCGGCGCGGGGGCGGGGGCGGGGGCGGCAACGACCGGCGCAGGCGCCGGAGCCGCTGGGGCCGCCGGAGCCAAAGCGGGGGCGGGCGCGGCTGCAGCCGAGCGCGGTGCCGGCGCGGCGCCGGCGCTTCCCCGCAGCTTCGGATAGGGCGCCGCGGGGCGCGCCCGCTTGACCTGCGAGCGCGGTACCAGGCGGGGCGAGAACGGCACCGCTTGCGGCGCCGCGCTTTTCACCGGGGCCGCCGGCGGCAGCGCCGAAGGCGGCGGTGGTGGCGGCAGCGTGGCGCGGGCCATCTTGACTTCCGCGGGCGCTGCCGACGCCACCTTTACTTCGGGCTTGGCTTCGGGTTTTGGCGCCGCGCGGGCCACTTTCACGGTCTTGGCCGCGGCCTTGGCCTCGGCCTTCAGCACCGGCGGCGGTGGCGGTAACGGCTCGCCGCCGCGCAGCTTCTCGTCGGTGTAGCGGGCATGCTTGCGGTCGGCCACCAGGCCACCGGTCACTTTGGCGCGTTCGGCCGCATCCGATGTCTGGGGCGCCTTTTCGGGCACGCTGCGCAGGCTGGGGAAGGCCTTACTGCTGGATTTGGCGCCGCTCTCCTTGGCGGCCGTCTGCTGCGCCGTGGTGGCGGCCTTGGGCGATCCCTGATCGGAACTGAAGACGTTGTCGTACCAGGTCACCGGGTTGGCCCAATCGGGCACGGAGGAACAGGCGCTGAGCAATACCGCAAGTGCCACCGTCAGCGGCAGGGCAAGGTGGCGGCGCGGCTGAGCCGTTGCCAGGGCTTCGGGCTGCTGGTCCATGCTGTTCGACTCCTTTATGGCACACCGACTTTCATGACACGCCGGCTTTCATAACACACCGGCTTCTAGTGTGCAGCGCAACATACACATCAATCGCATTGTGCAATGCAGCAAATTCACCTATAGTCCACGGCCCAAGCCGCGGCGGCCGACCACGCGGACCCTAGCATAAAGGAATCAGTCATGGCCGATCAACCAGCCGCTGAGCCTCGACTTCCCGACCCCCAGGCTTTGTCGCGGAATCTGGCCAAAGTGGCGGAGCGCAGCCATCAGTTGATGAGCGATTTCCTGCGCCGCCAGGCCGCCGCCGGCCCCGCTTTGGATGATCCCCTCAACCTGGGCAACGCCTTCCTTGAACTCACGCGCCAGATGATGTCCGACCCGGCCAAGCTGATGGAGGCGCAGGCGGCGTTGTGGCAGGACTACCTGCAGCTTTGGCAGAACACAGCGCGTTCCATGATGGGTGAGACGGTGGCGCCGCTGGCGGCACCCGAGCGCGGCGACAAGCGCTTCCGCCATGAGGACTGGGAGCAGAACCAGGTCTTCGATTTCGTCAAGCAGTTCTACCTCATCACGGCGCGCTGGATGCAGCAGACGACACAGGACGTCGAGGGCCTGGACGCCGAGACCCAGGCCAAGGTCGATTTCTACACCCGCCAGTTCGCCGATGCCCTGTCGCCGAGCAATTTCGCCCTAACCAATCCCGAAGTACTGCGTGCCATTGCCGAAAGCGACGGCGAGAACCTGGTCCAGGGCCTGGACAACCTGCTGCGCGACTTGGAAAGCGGCGAGGGCAAGCTGAAGATCAGCCAGACCGACATGGCGGCCTTCGAGGTGGGCCGGAACGTCGGCGCCACGCCGGGCAAGGTGGTGTTCCAGAACCGGCTCTTGCAGCTCATCCAGTTTGCGCCCAGCACCGAGAAGGTGCGGCGCCGGCCGCTGCTGATCACGCCGCCCTGGATCAACAAGTTCTACATCCTCGATCTCAAGCCGGAAAATTCCTTCATCAAATGGGCCGTCGACCAGGGCTTCACGGTGTTCGTCGTGAGTTGGGTCAATCCCGGCGCCGAGATGGCCGACACCAGCTTCGAGGACTACATGACCAGCGGCCTGCTCGAGGCCATCGACGCCGTCTCTGCGGCCACGGGCGAGGACGAGCTGACCACCATCGGCTATTGCATCGGCGGCACCCTGACGGCGGCGACGCTGGCCTATATGGCGGCCAGGGGCGACCAGCGCGTCAAGGCCGTGACCTACTTCGTCAGCCTGGTCGATTTCGCCGAGGCCGGCGACCTCAAGGTCTTCATCGACGAGGAACAGATCAGCCAGCTCGAAGCCAACATGAACGAGCGCGGCTTTTTGCGCGGCGACGAGATGGCGACCACCTTCAACATGCTGCGGGCCAACGACCTGATCTGGTCGTTCATGGTCAATAACTACCTGCTGGGCAAGGACCCCATGCCCTTCGATCTCTTGTATTGGAACGCCGATTCGACGCGCATGCCGGCCGCCATGCACAGCTATTACCTGCGCAACATGTACATGAAGAACCTGCTCTGCCAACCCGGCGGCATAACCTTGGCCGGCCAGCCCATCGATCTCGGCCAGATCGAGATCCCGAGCTACATCCTGTCGGCCAAGGAAGACCACATCGCGCCCTGGAACGCCTGTTACAAGGCCACCCAGCTCTATTCCGGGCCCTCGAAGTTCGTGCTGGCCGGCTCGGGCCACATCGCCGGCGTCGTCAACCCGCCGGCCAGCGGCAAGTACTGCCACTGGACCAACACCAAGAAGCCCAAATCCCACGAAACCTGGCTCGAGGGCGCGACGTGCCACGAGGGTTCCTGGTGGCCGGATTGGAAGAAATGGCTGGACAAGCAATCGGGCGACAAGGTGGCGGCGCGGGTGCCGGGCGACGGTGCGCTCGAGGTCATCGAGGACGCACCAGGGTCCTACGTCAAGGTCAAAGGCTGAAAACCTTAGCGGACTGCCGACACACACGACGG
>Ga0187833_10004711_pt1 | contig 13189 bp, 12 predicted proteins | sample ETNtaG_37_FD_167968 | JGI IMG/M metagenome (GOLD analysis project Ga0187833, IMG submission 167968) | Marine microbial and viral communities from oxygen minimum zone, Eastern Pacific Ocean - ETNP2014_SV_400_PacBio MetaG (Illumina Assembly) | ecosystem: Environmental > Aquatic > Marine > Hypoxic... | reverse complement strand
CCTATAGAGCCGTAGTAGACTACTACGTTGATAGGCTGGATGTGGAAGCGCGGTAACGCGTGTAGCTGACCAGTACTAATAGCTCAATTGGCTTGATTTATGCACTGAAAAAAATTTTTAGCAAAATTTAGATATCGATATTACCAAAAACAATAATTTTTTTTACAATACCTTAAGTATTAAATTTGGGTATTAGTATGTTTTCTAGAATAAATAAACTCTTATTGATCCAATATTACAAAACTAAGAAAAAAATAAGCACTTATATTTGCTAATCTTTTAAGGATCAAAATTTAGGCCTATAAATAAAATATTTTATATACTAAAATGTAATATAATGTTTTGATTTGTATAAGCTAAAATATTCAATGAATGAGAGATTAAATTAAAACTAAATGAAAAATATACTGATAACCGGTGGCGCTGGATATGTTGGATCAGGACTTTTAAGAGAACTTTTGTTAAAAGGATACAATGTAACATGCGTTGATAATCTACTATTTGGTGAAGAGTCTTTACTAGATATTCAGCATAATAAAAATTTCACTTTTTATAAGTGTGATATTAATGACAGTAAGAAGTTAGATGAAATATTTCTAAAAAATAATTTTGATGGAGTTATACATTTAGCAGCAATTGTAGGCGATCCTTCCTGTAAATTATATTCAGATCTTGCAATCAAAACAAATTTGGACTCTAGTAAATGGTTGTTAGAAAGATCAAAAATTGCAAAAGTATCTAAATTTATATTTGCATCCACTTGTAGCAACTATGGAAAAATGGATGATCCAGAAGCTTATGTAGATGAAAACTCTAAATTAGCCCCAGTATCCTTGTATGCAGAGTTAAAAGTAAAATTTGAAAAATATATGTTAAGTGAGATGAAAAAAATTGATGGATTTTTTCCAACGTCTTTACGTTTTTCAACTGTATATGGTCTTTCTCCAAGAATGAGATTTGATCTAACTGTTAACGAATTTACAAAAGATCTTGTGCTTGGAAAAGAGCTCATAATATTTGGAGAACAGTTTTGGAGACCTTATTGTCATGTAAAGGATTTTTCCAATGCATTTATTACTGTTTTAGATTCACCTAATGAAAAAGTTGCATATAAGGTTTTTAACGTTGGTGATACAAAAGAAAATTATACAAAAAAAATGATAGTTAACGAAATTTTAAAAATATTACCTAATTCAAAAATTAAATATGTAATAAAAAATGATGACCCAAGAGATTACAGAGTTAATTGTGATAAAATTAAGAATGAGCTTGGTTTTAAAATAAGTATGACAGTTCCAGATGGCATTAGGGAAATTAAACGTGTAATTGAAGAAAACCTTATCAAAGATCCTGAGGATCAAAAATACTACAATACTCCTCATGGGCAAAAATAATGATAATCAAAATTTAGTTGTAATTGAATTTATAAAATCAATATATAACAAGGATAAATTTATACCCCTTCATGAACCAAGGTTTGAAGGAAACGAAAAAAAATATTTAATTGAGTGTATCGACTCAACATTTGTCTCTTCGATAGGAAAATTTGTTGATGAGTTTGAAGAAAAAATAAAAAAATATACTGGTGCAAAATATGCTATTGCAACGAGTAATGGAACTTCAGCAATTCATGTATCTTTAATTCTAGCCGATGTAGACAAAGATAGTGAAGTAATAACTCAGTCACTCACATTTGTTGCAACTTGTAACGCTATTAGTTATTGCAATGCAAAGCCTATATTTATAGATGTTGATAGAGATACTATGGGCCTCTCACCGTCTGCACTAAAATCTTTTTTAGAAAACAACACATTAATAAAAGACAAACAATGTATAAACAAAAAAACTAACAAGGTGATTAAGGCATGTATACCTATGCATTCTTATGGACATCCTTGCAGGATAGATGAGATAAAAAAAATTTGTGACGAGAATTATATTTTTTTAATTGAGGATGCTACTGAAAGTGTAGGAAGCTTATTTAAAGACAAACATACTGGCACTTTTGGTCAGTTGGGAGCTATTAGTTTTAATGGAAATAAAATTATTACAGCAGGTGGAGGTGGTTGTATACTTACAAATAATAAGGTTCTTGCAAAAAAAGCAAAGCACTTAACTACAACTTCTAAAGTTCCTCATAAGTGGGAATTTAACCATGATATGGTTGGTTTTAATTATCGAATGCCAAATATAAATGCTGCTCTGTTAGTAGCGCAATTAGAAAAACTAAATAATTTCATTACTAACAAACGCAAGTTAGCAAATGAGTACGAAGCTTTTTTTAAAAACATGGATTATAATTTTTTTAAAGAACCAAAAAACTGTAAATCAAATTATTGGCTAAATTTAATTGTTTTAGAAAATAAACAGCAACGAGATCAATTTTTAGAAGAGACTAATTCTAAAGGAGTTATGACTAGACCAATTTGGACATTAATGAACAATCTACCAATGTTTAAAGATGCACAATGTGATGATTTAAAAAATTCAAATTGGTTAGATGAACGGGTAGTTAACATACCAAGTAGTACTACATCATGAATAAAATTATTCTAATCGGTGGGGGTGGTCATTGTAAGTCAGTAATTGATGTAATTGAACAAGAAGCTAGATTTGAAATTGCTGGTATAGTAGATAAAATTGAACCTTTGGGATCTAAAATTTTAGGGTATCCGGTTATTGGAAATGATTTTGATATAGAGATTTTATCTAAAAAATATCATTATGCTTTAGTAACAGTTGGTCAGATTGAGTCACCATCATTAAGAATAAAACTATTTGATCTAGCTAGCAAAGCTGGATTTACACTTCCCTCTATTAAATCTCCAAATGCTTATGTGTCTAAGCATTCAAAGATTGGCGATGGCACTGTTATTATGCATCATGCAATAGTTAATGCCAATGCATCTATTGGTGATAATTGTATTGTAAATTCAAAAGCATTGATCGAACATGATTGCTTAATATCTAGCTATTGCCATATTTCTACAAATGCAATAATTAACGGTGGAGTTAAAATTGGACCTAAATGTTTCATTGGTAGTAATGTGACAACAAAAAACAACATTATAATAAAAGAAAATAGTTTTATTAAAGCTGGGACTTTAGTTAAATGAGCGTATTCATTATTGCTGAAGCAGGTGTCAATCACAATGGATCAATTGATTTAGCAAAGAAATTAATCGATGTGGCTTCTAATGCAGGAGCTGATGCCGTTAAATTTCAATCATTTAAAGCAGACAATCTTACAACTAAAAAAGCCCAAAAAGCAATGTATCAAAAAGAAACTACAAATATAGAAGAGTCTCAGTTTGACATGCTTAAAAAATTAGAACTTAGTACCGAAATGCATAAAGAGCTTATTTCTTATTGCAAAAATAAAAAAATAATCTTTTTATCGTCTCCTTTTGATCATGAGAGTATAGAATTATTAGAAGATTTAGGTTTAGAAATATTCAAAATACCAAGTGGAGAGATTACGAATCTTCCATATCTTAGACACATAGGAAAATTAGGAAGAAAAATAATCCTCTCAACAGGAATGTCAAACATAGATGAAGTCAAGAATGCTTTAGATATTCTAATCAACTCGGGCACTAAAAAAGAAAACATAACTGTTTTGCATGCCAATACTGAATACCCAACTCCAATGGAGGATGTAAATCTAAGGGCAATGGTAACTATTGGAAAAGAATTAGACATAAAATTTGGATACAGTGACCATACTTTAGGGATAGAAGTTGATATTGCAGCTGTTGCAATGGGTGCAAACTGCATAGAAAAACATTTTACTTTGGATTGTAATATGGAAGGTCCAGATCATAAAGCCAGTCTTGAACCAAATGAGTTAAAAGCCATGGTAGCAGCTATTAGGAATATAGAGTTAGCTCTTGGAAAAAATATTAAGAAACCTTCTAAAAGTGAACTGCTAAATATTCAAATAGTTAGAAAATCAATAGTTGCTAAAACTGTAATAAAAAAAGATGAGATGTTTAGTGAAAAAAATCTTACAACAAAGAGACCAGGTGGAGGCACAAACCCCATGAAATGGGATGAAATTGTTGGAACAAAAGCGACAAAAGATTACAACGAAGATGAATTGATATGAATAAAAGAAAAATATGTATTGTGACAGGCTCACGTGCAGAATATGGATTACTTTATTGGCTAATAAAAGAAGTTAAAGCTGATAAAGATCTTGAGCTTCAGCTTATAGTTACAGGTATGCATTTAAGTTCAGAGTTCGGTTTAACTTATAAAGAAATAAAGAAAGAATTTAAAATTGATAAAAAAATAGATATATCCTTATCCTCTGATACTTGTTCGGGTATCATAAGATCTATGGGTGTAGCTCAAACATCTTTTTCAAAAGCCTATAATGAGTTGAAACCTGATATTATTGTAGTTTTGGGTGATAGATATGAGATTTTTAGTGCAGTTAGTTCAGCCATGATATCAAAAATTCCAATTGCTCATCTTCATGGTGGTGAAGCTACAGAAGGCTTGATTGATGAAGCTATTCGTCATTGTATAACTAAAATGAGTCATTTACATTTTACTGCTGCTGAAAAATATTCTAAAAGAGTAATGCAGCTAGGTGAAAAACCTAATAGAGTTTTCAATGTAGGGGGTGCTGGAATTGAAAACATTAAAAGACTTAAACTTTTATCAAAAGTAGAATTAGAAAAATTAATAAATTTCAAGCTGAATATTAAAAATATTTTAGTTACTTTCCACCCTGTAACTTTAGAAAACAAGACATCAAAAAAACAGTTTCAGGAGCTACTAGATTCTATTGATGAATTAGAGAATACAAATATTATTTTTACAAAAGCAAACAGTGATGCAGACGGAAAAATTATAAATCAAATGATTGATCAATATGTAAAAAAAAATTTAGATAGATCTATGGGTGCTGCTTCCTTGGGGCAACTTAATTATTTAAGTGTTTTGAAATATGTGGATTTTATGATTGGTAATAGCTCAAGTGGACTACTTGAGGCACCAAGTTTTAAAATAGGAACTATTAATATTGGTGATAGACAAAATGGTAGAATTAAATCAGAAAGTGTTGTTGACTGTTTGCCTAATAAGAAAAGTATAAAAAAAGCTATTAAGATGATTTATTCAAATAAATTTCAAAACCTTTTAAAAAATGTCAAAAATCCATATGATAATGGATGCGCAAGTAAAAAAATTGTTAAAGTTTTAAAAACTGTAAAACTAGATAATATTTTAAAAAAAACTTTTTTTGATATAAAATTTTCATCATGAAAATACTATTTATAGGCACCGTAGAATTTTCAAAAATAGCACTTCAAAAATTGATAGAGCTTAATGCTCAAGTAGTAGGAGTTTGCACCAAAGAAAAGTCAGAATTTAATAGTGATTTTGCTAACCTAAGGCCTTTGTGTGAAAAAAATAAAATACCTTTTAAATATGTTAATGATATTAATTCAAAAGATGATTGTCAGTGGATCAAATCTTTAAATCCTGATGTTATTTTTTGTTTTGGATGGTCTAATTTACTAAAAAAAGATATATTAACATTAGCACCTATGGGTGTTTTAGGTTTCCATCCATCTAAATTACCAAAAAATAGAGGTCGCCATCCTCTGATTTGGTCATTAGCATTAGGGCTAAAAAAAAGTGCTTCTACATTTTTTTTTATGGATGAGGGAATTGATAGTGGAGAAATTTTATCTCAAAAAGATTTTGATATTTTAAGCACTGATGATGCACAAATTTTATATGATAAATTTGTTAATATAGCTTTACTACAAATAGAAGAATTTTTACCTCAACTTGAAAAAAAAACTTATCAGACAATCAAACAAAATTATGAAGCTTCTAATACCTGGAGAAAGCGAATTAAAACTGACGGACAAATAGATTTCCGAATGACAAGTCAGGCTATTTATAATTTAGTAAGAGCTTTAACAAAACCTTATGTTGGAGCTCATATTTATTATAAAGAGAAGGATATTATTGTTTGGAAGGTAGAAGTAATTGACAATAAACAAGATAATATCGAGAGTGGAAAAGTTTTAGATATAAATAAAGATAAAATTTTAGTAAAGACGCATGATGGAGCTATTAAAATAACGCACCATGAATTTAAAAAACTTCCAAATGTTGGAGAATATCTTTGAAAAATAGAATACTAGTTGTAGCCGCACATCCAGACGATGAAACTTTAGGATGTGGAGGAACTTTACTCAAACATAAAGCTAATGATGATAAAATACATTGGCTTATTTGCACAACTCACAATAAAAGTCATAATTATTATCAAAATAGAGAAAAAGAAATAAACAAAGTGTCAAAACTTTTTAATTTTGACAGTGTTCACAATCTTCGATTTGAAACTACTAAAATGGACCAATATAACATGATTGAAATAATTGAAAAAATTTCAAAAGTAATAAATAAGATTAAACCAAATATTATTTATCTTCCATTTAAAGAAGATGTTCATACTGACCATAAAAAAATATTTGAAGCCAGTTATAGCTGCACTAAATCATTTCGATATCCATTTATTAAAAAAATATACATGATGGAGACATTAAGTGAAACAGAGTTTGCTCCTAGCACTAAAAAGGATAGTTTTATACCTAATACATTTGTGGATATAAGCAAATACATGGATAAAAAAATTCAAATAATGAAAGTTTATAAAAGTGAAATTGGCAAGCATCCATTTCCAAGAAGCGTTAGAAGCATTAAAGCATTAGCTAGTTTTAGAGGATCAACATCTGGATGTGGGTTTGCTGAAAGTTTTATACTTTTAAAAGAAAAACTATGAAAAATATAGAAAAAATAAAAATCACAAGAGACGAAACAATAAAACGAGCTCTAGAAGTTATATCTGATGGAGCTTTTCAAATTGCAATTGTAGTTGATAAAAAAGGGAAGTTGGTAGGGACTTTAACTGATGGAGATATTAGAAGTGGATTTTTAAAAGGTTTAAATATAAATAGCTCAGTTAAATCAATAGTAAATAAAAATCCAATTATTGTAAAAAAAACTGAAACTAAAGAAAAATTATTAAAAATTGCACTTTCTAATAAGATTCATCAAATTCCTGTAGTTGATAAAAATGACAAAGTAATAGGTATACACATAATAGAAGAGCTTATAACACCTAAAGATAAATCTAATAAAGTAGTGATAATGGCAGGTGGAAGGGGTATGCGTCTAAGACCACTTACAAAAAATATTCCAAAGCCAATGTTGAAAGTAGGAAATAAACCAATTCTTCAAACCATAGTGGAAAAATTCAAAGAAAGTGGATATGAAAATTTTGTAATCTGTGTGAACTATAAATCAAAAATAATTAAAAATTATTTTGGTGATGGAAAAAATTTTGGTGTAAAGATAAATTATATTCAAGAAAAGACAAGAATGGGCACAGCTGGAGCTTTAAGCCTTTTTCAAAAGAAACCAAATAAGCCTTTTTTTGTGATTAATGGAGATTTATTGACTAATCTTAATTTTGATAAAATGCTTGATTTTCATATTTATCATAATTCAAACGCTACAATGTGTGTTACAGAATACAATATTGAGTCACCTTATGGTGAAGTAAAATTAGATGATGAAAATATAATTTCAATTGAAGAAAAACCAGCTCATAAAGTATTTGTTAATGCTGGTGTTTATATTTTAAATCCAAAGTGTATAGATTTAATTCCAAAAAAATTTTATGATATGCCAACACTTTTCAAAAAAATAATAAAAAAAAAAATAAGGACAATTTCTTTTCCATTGGGAGAATATTGGTTGGATATTGGTAGATTTAATGATTTTAAAAAAGCTAATGATGAATATAAACTTATGTTTTAATGTACCAAAAAAATTTTTTAGCCATTATTCCAGCTCGTGCTGCATCGAAAGGAATACCAAATAAAAACTTACAATTAATTGGTGATAAGCCGATGATTCAATTTACAATTGAAGCTGCTATTTCTTCAGTTGGAGAAAGTAATACTATAATTTCATCTAATGATGTGAATGCACTTGACCTTGCAAAAAAGCTAGGATTAACCGTGCCATTTATTCGTCCTGAAGAATTGTCCACAGATATTGCTACCACATCTAGTGTAATTACACATACTATTCAGTGGCACAAAAAACAGTATGGTTTTATACCTGACAATCTTATTCTCCTTCAACCCACATCTCCTTTCAGAACAGGAGGTGATATTGATAAATCAATAAAAAAATTTATCTCCTCAAAAAAACAAACTTTAGTGTCAGCTTGTGAGCCAATACATAACCCTGGTGATTTTTTATTTAAAAATAAAGATGGAAAATACACAAGATTAGACACTGTAAAAGGCAAAGAAAATATTAATAGAAGACAGCAATATCCAGAGACATACTTCATTGATGGAGGTATATATATTTCTAAAACAAGCCAGTTTATAGAAACAGGAGATATGATTGGACATGATCCTGAGCTATTTTTAACTTCCCAGTCTCATGCTATAGATATTGATACTCCATTTGACCTTGATTTAGCAAGAAGCATCTATGAATATGGAATGGAAAGTTAGTTTGACATGATTAAAAAGAAAGTATTAATAATTGGAGGAGGTACAGCAGGTGTTACAATCGCAAACCGTCTTCAAGAGCATTTTGATGTTACTGTTATTGAAAAAAGTAAGCATAAAAATTATCCAATAATATATAAAATTCCAACTTTAATTGGACTTTTATTTAGAAGCAAGAAGTTGAAGTATATCAACTCTAGAAAGTTTACATTATCCAATGGTAGAGTTATTCCTTATTATGAGTCAAATACATATGGTGGTGCATCTGTAATTAATGGCTGTGTTCATGTACTTGGTAGTAGAAAAATATGGGAATCAATATTACAAAAATTTAATGCAACATATGATAATTTATTAGAAAGCTATAAATATATATATTCAGAGAACTACGAATCTAAATACAAAATACATTTGACCTCATCGTATCAGAATATAATTGATGACTCTTTTATCAGGGTATTAAATTTACTGGGCATTCCTGTTGGAAGTACTAATTTTGCTGATATTGAATCTTGTGGACCAATATTAAATACAACTAAAAAGTTTTTTAGAACATCGGTTTTATCAATCTTATCTAAGAAACTGTTCAAGCTTTATCTTAATGAAAATGTTGAGAAATTAATATTCAATGATAATGGAAAAGTAAAAGGAGTGAAAACAAATTTGAAAAAAATTGAAGCAGATTATGTAATTTTATCTGGAGGAGTTATTGGAAGTTGTAAGCTTTTGTTAAGAGAAAAAAATAAAAACACTAAAGATACAGATAAATTCTTAAGAGATATGGAGGTTGGAAAGGATATACAGGATCATACGAATCTAAGAATAAATGTTTTAACAAATAAAAAGATTGGTTCTTTTAATGAGATATCTAGTAGCTTTTATCTAAAGTTCTTATTATTGGCTAAACATTTGTTTGGAATGCCCACCTTGATGAAGGGTACAGGAGCCACTTCAGCTGCACATTTAGATTTAGACAACGATGGAATAATTGATACAAGAATACAAATAGTACAATTTAGTGAAACTGGGCGACATGGTAGTGATGGTAGTTTTTTTAGCAGCAGTCAACCAGGTTTTTCAATATCAATTACAGTGATTAATCCAAAGTCTAGAGGGAAAATAAAACTAGATGGTGAAGATGTTGTTGTTGATCCAATGTATCTGTCAGATGCAAAAGATGTTGATATATTAGAAAAGGCATTAAGGTTTTGTTTGAAATTATTAAAGTTAACACCAATAAGTAATCATATTTTAACAATAGAAGACCAGGATGCAATTGAAAAAAATCCAAAAAAATATATATTTGACAATATTTTCAGTGGAGCTCATTTAAGTGGTGGTACACACAACTTAGTTGATAATAACTTTGAGGTTCAGGGCACTAAAGGTTTGTATGTCTGTGATGCCAGTATATTTAATAAATATGCAGCAAGTAATATGCACTCTTCAGTTGTTTTAATTGCTGATATTTTTGCCAAAAAGTTTTTGATTAACAACAAGATAAAATCTGATGATTAAAATAAACTCGTATCATAAATACATTTTTAATAAAGTTGTTGCTGTAGATGTTTCTAAAAATGTAATAAAAGATAAGCTTCTTTCTTTTGTTAAATCAAATTAATATGAAAGTAATAGAGGAGTGTAATAATGCCCGGTTTTGAATTAGTTGGTGAAGAAGAACGGAAAGCCGTAAATGATCTTTTTGATGATGGCGGTGTTCTTTTTGCGCATGGATTTGAAAATATGCGCTCTGGAAGATACCATGTACGAGAATTTGAAAAACAGTTTGCCAACTATCTTGGTGTTAAATATGCACAAGCAGTTTCATCAGGAACTGCTGCGCTAAAAGTGGCGTTGGTGGCGTTAGGTGTAAAGCGAGGAGATGAAGTTATTACACAATCTTTCACTTTTGTTGCAGTTGCAGAGGCAATTGTTGATGTTGGTGCAAAACCTGTATTTGTAAATATTGATGAAACATTAAATATGGACCCTAATGAGTTAGAGGCAGCTATTACAGATAGGACTGCTGCTATTATTCCAGTGCATATGTTAGGTGTGTCAGTAGAACAAGACAAGATTCACAAAATTGCAAAAAAATATAAATTACCAGTACTAGATGATGCATGTGAATCATTAGGAGCAGATTGGGGTAATGAAAAACTTGGCGCTCAAGCTGATATTGCTACATGGAGTTTTGATGGTGGAAAAACAATTACTGCTGGCGAAGGTGGAATGATTACTACAAATAATAAAGAATTATATTTATATGCTAAAGAATATCATGATCATGGTCATATGAATAATCCAAACTTTCCACGAGGTCGAGATACACATAAGATTCATGGGTTTAATTATAGAATGACCGAGACTCAAGCAGTTATTGCCAAGGTTCAATTAGGTAAACTAGATTATATTGTAAAAAAAAATAAACAAAATTATTCTATTTTAGAATCTGAGATAGCAAGTCTTAAAGGAGTAAGGTTACGTAAAATACCAGATAAATCTAAATCATTGTGTGATACTTTAATTATCCAGCTAGATAATAAAGAGATGGCAAATAAATTAGTAAATATTATGAAAGACAAAGGATTTGGAACTAAAAATGTTCCTGATGCAATTCAGTGGCATTTTGCAAAATACTGGGATCATATGCTACATAGAATTGAGCTATCTAAAAATGAGTTAGAAGATAGTCTCAAAAAATCATCAAAGATATTAGAGTGCTGTGTCGCTTTCCCAATTATGGTTAAGACTTTAGAGAGCGAAATGCATTTACAATCTAAAATTATAAGAGAAATAATTGAGTCCTTATAATCAAAAACAAGTTATTTATCTCATCAGTTCCCCATTAAGTTTAAGGGATTTTAAGCGTTATGGTGTTCAAAACTGGATTGATCACGGATGGAAAGTAAAAGTTTTTGATATTACAAGATTTTTAAATCCAAAATTTTGGAGTTATGTAGATGGAGATAAATTAAATATCAATTTTGAGGGATTAACAATTTTTCATAATATTAATGAAATACTATCTGCTATTAGTAATTTACAAAACAAAGTAGTTTTTTTAGATTATATTGGATTTTCTAATACAGAGATTAAAATAAGAAAAATAGCTAGTATGCATGGTATACTAATTAAATCTAGAAATCCCGGCTCGGCCCCACAAGCAAAAACCAAAATAAATTTTTTGAATTTATTTAGTTTAATCATTCATCCAATCAATTTTGTCAATAAATTGACCTCTTTTATTAAACACAAAGTTGAAAAAATAAGATCCAATAAATGTTTGCCTGACTATTTAGTGGTAAGTGGCAGTAAATCTATGTCGGGTATTAATGATAAAAAAACATCAATTATTAAAGCACATAATTTTGATTATGATCTTTTTATCGAAAAAAAGCAGATTGCACCAAATAAAAAATCTAATTCTCTTGTCTTTTTAGACGAAGATGGCCCTTATCATTCTGATTATTGGCATAGGAAAATTAAGCCATTCGTAACAGCAGATAAATATTATCCAGTCATAGATCTTGGTTTAGATAAAATAGCAGACTCATTAAAACTAAACATTAAAATTGCAGCTCACCCACGATCTGATTATAATGTAAAAAAAATAAGATATAAACATCCCACTATAAAAAATGAGACTTTTGAGCTAATAAAAGATGCAGATGTTATTGTTGGACACGGTAGTACAGCGCTGCAATTGGCTGTAATTATGAAAAAGCCCATTATTTTTGTAACAACAGATGAAATTCAGAATGCATCTTATGCAAAATCTTATGCAAAACTTATAGATCACTATGCAAAAACACTGGGAAAAAAGGTTATCAACCTCAGCAATCTTTCAAATCTTTATAATTGGAGAGATTATTTAAATGTAGATGAAGAAAAATATGAAAAATATATTGAAACTTATATAAAAACAAAAGGATCACCAGAAAAGTTAATTTCGAATATTATAATTGAATACATTGAAAAGGACCTATTGCTATAAAAAATATATTTTAATCTAAACAATTGGCATTTTTCTATTAGCTTAAAAACTCTTGAGAAATTTATTGATATTATTTTTTTATGTTGCTTAAATTTATTCTAGATCCGACTGTAATATTTTTATTGGACCTTTTTCCAATAATAAATTCCCATTTATTTGCAGGCAGACTAAAACCAGGTCTTATTCTTTTAATATTTTTAGAAGTGAACAACTCACCTTTGCTTATTTTATTAATTACATAGATTGATCTTTGAAATTTAGTATTTTTAAGTTCATTTCCAGTTCTTGAAAATTTTTTTTTACCTATCAATATCCAAGCTTTATTAATATCCTCTTTAAATTTCTTTATTTCTTTACCTTTTATAGAAAATTCAATATCAAGCCCTCTTTTTTGACCTTCCAAAGCTATATGTTTTTCTATTACTCTTACACCTCGTGAAACAGCTAGCATTGCAACAGAATTATCAGTTGAATGATCTGAAAAACCTATTTCACAGTTAAATTTTTTTTTTAAAATATCTATATTTTTTAGGTTAAAATCCTCATTTCTTGCAGGATATGAGCTAACACAATAAAGTAGAATTAATTTTTTACATCCTGATTGCTTAGCTGCTTTATAAACTTCAGTAATTTC
>Ga0187833_10004707_pt1 | contig 13193 bp, 5 predicted proteins | sample ETNtaG_37_FD_167968 | JGI IMG/M metagenome (GOLD analysis project Ga0187833, IMG submission 167968) | Marine microbial and viral communities from oxygen minimum zone, Eastern Pacific Ocean - ETNP2014_SV_400_PacBio MetaG (Illumina Assembly) | ecosystem: Environmental > Aquatic > Marine > Hypoxic... | reverse complement strand
CTGCGAACGCCAAGTTCATCGCGCTGTTCGTGCTCCTGCACCCCTTGCTCCTCTTCCTCAGGCAGCTCCTGAAGGGGGACATCATGGCCCCCTATACCATGTACGGCACTGACATCCTGGGCGGCGTCATCGGCGCCGTGATCATCGGCATAATCTGGATCAGCGTGCTCAAACGCAAGCAGCTCGGGCTCCTGTACGAGCGCTGGCGGCTCGTCCATCTCCTCACCTATCTCCTGGTAGCCATCGGTCTCTCTCACAGTCTCCTCCTCGGTTCCGACATCAAGAGCGGACGCCCCCTCTACACCTGGTGGCTGCTATTAGCCGCGGTGTCCGTGGCGGCGGTCGTGTACCGGTACGTGGTCCGGCGCATTACGTTCGCGGGCAGCGAGTACGAGGTCGTCGCCAACAAGCTCGAGACACACGACGTTCACACGATCACCCTCCGGCCGACGGACGGTACCGTCCTTGGCCACGAGTCGGGACAGTTCGCCTTCCTCACGTTCACATCCGAGGATCTCCCTGTGGAGGAGCATCCCTTCACCATCGCCTCGGCCCCGGGTGGGGACACCATCTCGTTCTCGATCAAGGAGTCGGGCGACTTCACCGCCCTTCTCGGCAAGGTCGAACGAAGAGACATGGCCCATGTAGAAGGTCCGTACGGTGTGTTCTCCAACAGGAGCATGCCCGGTCCCTTCGTCCTCATCGCCGGTGGTATCGGCATCACCCCCCTGATGAGCATGCTGCGTGCCATGCATAAGGAAGGGGATACACAACCGCAGACACTGCTGCTATATGCCAACCGGACCCAGGGCGACATCGCCTTCCTCGGGGAACTGGCCGCCATTGAGCGTGGGTCCGACTGGCTGCGTGTGGTCCACGTTCTCTCCAAAGAGACCGTCGAGGGAATGCGTCACGGTTTTGTCGACGGTCTCGTCCTGAGCGACGAGATCGAGGAGCTTACAGCCCCCACTTATTTCATCTGCGGCCCGCCGCCCATGATGGACGCGCTCAGGACGACACTGGCCGAGCTCGGCGTACCTGACGATCAGGTGGTCACAGAACGGTTCGCGCTGTGAGCGGGTTCACTTAGTACTGTAGTCAAGGAGCACGTAGGGTGTGCAGTGGCGCATTATCGAGGTGAACAGGCAGGCGGCGGCGATGAACCCCACAACCCCACGTACGGTACCCTCTGGTACGAGGTCCATGGCCAGAGCGACCACTGCAACGCTCCCGAAGAGCGCACGCAGGAACAGGTCCCATCCGCCGACGTTCTCGGTGAGGAGCAGAGTGCGCAGGTCCATACACCCGTAAAGAGCACAAAGGATTAAGAGTGCGTCGCCGGGTTCAGCAGTCCTCGACCCGGGTCACGTACTCGTAACCCCTGCTCGTGTGGACCGGGATGAGGGGGTACATCTCCACGGGCACCTCGAGGTCCCCGATTCCCACGGTCACGACCAGGCCACGGGAGCGTACCTTGTATGCCGGCCGGTTAGCGGCATCGGTCGATGGGAGGGCCAGCAACATGTACGTACCTGCGTCCACCTCGGGGAAGGTGTACAGTGCTTCCTCGTCAGCGACCGCGGACAGCTCGAGCGCCAGGGTTCCGTCCAGGGGGACGAGATGGAGGCGGACGGCGCGCGGCGGGACGCCCTCCACGAAACCGAGCGCTCGCTCGCTCTCGGCCTTCACCCGTTTCGTCTCTGCGCACCATACCCGGTCGTTGACGTACACCCTGCCGTGAACCCTTCCACGCGCGCCTAGCTGGATGCGACGGGAGAGGAGCCCGTCAACCTCCACACGCTCCACATATCGGCCGAGCCCTGGTGGGAGCAATGCCTCGACGATGAGGGTCCGCTCACCGCAGGGGACCGGTGTCCGTTCGAGCTTGCCCTTCTCGAAACCGTACACGCACGTGTCCAGCCACGCCCGGCCGTCCACGGGCATGTCGTTCGGCCCGGTGACCGCCAGTTCCATCTCGCATTGGCCGGACGGTGCGCACAGGTCATCCACCGAGGGCGGGAAGAGCTCGCCGAGCCGGGCGAAGGGATCGATGCCCGCCATGAACGGCTCAAGCACGAACACGAACTCCAGCGGCCTCCCACCGGTCCGGGCGCCCCGTGCCGCCGGTCGGAGGTCACGTACGGTCATCATCACGGGGTACCGGACGGTGTAGCTCACGTTGTAGCGGCTGAGGCACATGGGATCTACGTCGCCACGCCGGTCGATGAAGGGGATGGGAACTGCTATGTACTCGATCGTATCGTTGCTCTTCAGGGGCGTGCCAGGATTGGCCAGGAAGGTCATGTTGACACGTTCCGAGGTCAGGCGCATGGACCACTCGATCTCGCGTTCGTCGGCGGCGGCCTCGCGTATCCGTTGGAGCTCCCGGGCCACGGACAGTCTGGCGTTCTCCGAGAAGGGTTCTGCCATCCCGCCCCCGGTCGCCAGGACCTTCCGCTTTCTGCACGACATGGTCTCGCCCGGCCCCCCCGGTGGGCTCGGGATGCGCTCGTCGTTGATTATACCGGACAGCAATGACCGCTCCATGTACCGCTCCCGCGCATAGGCCTCGAGATAGGCCTTCGCCCGTGACCAGAGGGCCCGCAGCCTGAGATCGAGGACGACGCTCATATCCTCCACGGAGCGTGCGGTCCCCCCCTCGGCGTTCAATGTGTAGGTCAGCTCCAGCGACGCTTCCACCGAGTTCTCATTGAGTTTGACAGTGACCAGCGGGGCGCCGAACGAGATTGTGCCGTTCGCGTCCGCGCGCACAGCATCGAGCCGTGCTCCCAACCGTCGGGTCGCCTCTTGTCCCAACAGCTGTTCCATGACACGAACCGACGGGAAGAGTATCATCCGTCCACCGAGGAAGAACACGGGACGCTCACCGACAGTCGGTCCCGGGAGGGTCGCGGCAGTATAGCCGCCATGGCGGCCGAGCTCGTAGGTCGCCTCCTCCACGGCATCGCGCAGGGCGCTCTCCACGATCTCAGCGAGGTCCCGCGCATCGTCCACGGCCGCGGTCCCTGCCCTGGCGATGGTCCGCGCTTGGCGCTCCGCTCGTCCCCAGCGGAGGAAGAGGAACACGATGATCAGCACGGCCAAGGATATGCCGAGGAGGGCGATATGGCTGACCTGGCCTCGTCGCCGGCCGATGCCTGTCCACGGTCGCGCGCGCATCAGCAGCTCACCCCCTCTAGCGACCGCCAGTTCCCGGGATTCCCCGAGAGCCTGATGCGGGACGTGGCGGACGCTTCCTCGCCGGTGGTCGCGTCCCGGACGGTCACCACCACGTCAAGGGGCATGGGGCGGTCGGGTGTGGGGCATAGGCGGGCACTGGATAGATGGAGGCGGACGCCGACGCTCGTCCTGTAGATGTAGGATATCGCTTCGCTCACGTCGTGGTCGCCCACCATGACGGTGAAGCTGTCGGCAGAGATCCGGTCGCCGCCCTCCAGGTCCATGAGCACGTCCATGTCGAACCCGAGGCCCGCCAGGAGCAGGAACAACGGGTCCTCCTGCGTCCCCGGCTCCACCCGGATGATGTCCAGTGAGAGGGGGATGCGCTCGAGGATATCGAGCCGGGTCCGTGCCTGGCCCGTCCGGCCGAGGTGGCCTACCGACAGGGTTAGGTGATCGGACATGGTCGAAACGCCCCGGAGGTACACCACAACAGTCCAGAGGCCGGTGTGGCGTTCGTACCCGGCAGAGGTCACGTCCGCGCGCACCCCACCCTCCTCGTCGCCCACGGTCGCGGTCATGGCCGAAGCGGGTACGAAGGGCACGGGAGCGCCCGAACCATCGGAGATGCGCACGTTCAACTGGACGGTCGCTCCCTGCTCCACGTCCGCTATGGAGAGGCGACGCGGTTTCACGGACACCACCTCCATGTCGAGCTCGCTCTTCTCCAGCGGGTACCACATCTCGAAGGGCCGGCGCACGAGGAGCATATCATCCCCCACGCTCAGCATGAGGAAGGCGTCGTACCGCCCTGGCTCGAGGTGGTGGGTGAAGCCCGAGGTGAATGTCCACTCGTTACGGGATGCGTCGAACGACGTCTCGGGCGCCGTACCTCCGGTACCGCCCAGGAAGGCGGACGCGGTCAGCTGCTCGCGCACACGCTTGTCATCCAGACGTTCACCCACCTTCACGACCCCCTTCCAGGTGAGCTGTACCTCCTCCGCCACCGCACCGGTGCGCACGTGGATGGGATCGAATCCCTTGACCTCGAACACGAACGCGGGGTCACGGCAGCCTGTCAGCGTGCACGCCTGCCCCGCAGTGCAGGGAGAGAGAGCACGGTCCGACGGGTCCAGGCACACGCACGTACCCGTGCACAGCTCGCCCACCTCGACGCAGGAGAGCGTCTCCAGACCGCGCTTCGCCACACACCTTCCACGGGAACGGATCACGGTGAAGGGGGACATCGGCGACGGGGGGGGTTTGCATACACTGGCGTCGGCACCTTGGTCCGGGACACACGTATCGCGGTACTCGCACACGTCACGGGGGCGTCCGTCCGCATCGAAGCACAGACAGAGCGGGATGGACTCGGAGGTCGGATGGCACATCATGCGCGGGCCGATGCATGGGATGCTGGTGTCGAGCACGGGCAACGAACCGCCGAAGCACAGGGTGGAGTGGACGCTACCCCGTCGCGGTTGCCAGTCGACGACCTCGACGGTCTTGACACCGGTCGCCACGATGGAACCTCCTTGGAACAGCTCGGTGCGCACCTCATAAGTGCCGGGCTCGAGCGCCTCGTCCAGTGCGAGCTGGGCCGGCGCGCAGCCGCCTGCGCTCGTCCGCGTCACGGTGGCGCCGTCCATGTCCGAGATCGTCACCTCACATACGTCCCCTTCCCGCTCGGGGTACACCGACACGGTCTCGCCTGCCGCGTACACGTCCTTGTCGGTCGTGAACACGACACCTTCGGTCCGGGTTGCGACGAAGGTCACAACAGCAGTACCGATACCTTCGAGCTCCCCGCGCGTTGCCCTGGCGCGTACCAGATAGCGTCCCGGCTCAAGCTTCGCTGTGCTCAGCCTGATCCTGCCGCAGGTGGTGAGCGAGAGATGCTCCATCCTGTTCCCTTCAAGGTCCACCAGCGAGACCTCGCACGCGTCCACGGGGCCGTCGACACGAACGTCCACATCGAAAGCGGGCCCGGTCACGACATCACCGTCCGGTCGGACCGCCACCACTATGTCCGGCTGCTCGAGGGAGAGGGGGACGCGCGACGAGACGAGCTCTATATCGTCTCCACCTGTCCTGACCGATACCACGACCAGCTCGGCGTCACCGCCAGCGATCAGCCCCGTTGTGGAGAGTGGGAAGGGCGTGCATCCCGGCGAGAGAGCGTTCAGTACGGGCCGGGGCTCGCCCTCGCGAACGACGGCAGCGACGCACAGCGCACCCGGGAGCTGCGGGAGAAGGAGAGCATCGCCGATGACAAGCTCACGTGCCCATCCCTCCACATCGTCGGGCAGGTCGAGCGTTCCCTCGGGGCCGGAGAGGATGAAGGTAGAGAAGGTGGGCATGTCCCGCAGGTCCTCCACGACCGCCCGGTGGGACGGATAGCGGATGGTGAGGTCCCGCCGGTCCGCCAGAAGCCCGGGTGCCATTGCGAACTGGACGGGGCGGTACTCGAAGGAGAGCTTGAGGCGAAGGACGGTACCGTCGGTCCCCTCGCGCCAGGTGAGCTCCTCGAGCCCGAAGACCGGCTCGCCGGACACGTCGAACGTGATGCGCCCCGAGGCCTCGTCCCTCTCGGGACGGCATGTGAGCGATGGCACGGCTGTGATGCACCGGGCCGCGAGGTCCGCATCGTCGAGAGCGGCAGCGTCCTCGGGAGGCAGTGAGAACACGACGTCCACCTCCTGAACTTCCAACAATGAGATGTCCACACTTTCCGTGACCACCGACGCGACAGGAGCACCGGCGTGAACGAGCGCGACCAGCATTGCCACTAGTGCTACTGCCACCCGTCCGCTCCCGAGACCTTCACGCACCATTCATCCCCCCCCGGTATCACAGGTGCACCCGCATCGGCGGGTCACCAGACCGCAGGTGGCCCGGTCGATGTGCAGCTCGCACGTGGGCAGGCAACCCTCGCAGAGCACCTCGAGCCGGCAGCTGCCGACGATGAAGGTGGTCTCGATATCGCGCCGCCGTCCGTCCGCCACGTCATCCTCTTCGTCCTCCCGCTGTGTGAGCGTGGAGAATGGGAATAGCGCGGGGTCCACGTCCTCGTCGAGCCAGATCCGACCCTCTACGTCCCGGACGGTGACGTGGATGGCCATGGCATCGCCCCCGGCCGGGTCCGCGAAGGCCGGGAAGGGCAGCGAACCGAGGGTGACAGGCTCACCGCGCTCCAGTGAATCGACGATGCGGTGGACCGAAGAACCGGTAATGTTCGTACCGTCGGGCCACCGGGCCACTGCCGTCATGGTGCCGGAGAATGGGACCAGCTCCCGGTTCTCGAGCGTCATCTCATAGGTGACCTGTTCACCGGCACCTGCCCGTGCCGTCGCCAGACCATCCGCGTCGAGGAAGGCCGCCTCCTTTATACGGACCGTAGGCCGACGCACCTCCAGGTAGGCCTGAGGGTACCCGAGCCGCACCCTCGCCCGTTCCTGGACGCACCAGGTCGTCATGGCCCGTCCCTCGCACCGACCGGGATCGAACCCCTGCTCGTCCAGCACGGTCTCTACGAGCGTCCTCCCGCCACCGTCGCTCAGGCGTACACCGAGGTGGAGCACCAATCCCAGATGATCATCCGTGAGCGACAGAGGATGGGTGAGCACCTCGAGGTCGGTGACGGTGCCCCCGCCCTCTGTGACCGTACCGCCGATCTCACCGCAGGCCTTCCGGAACCGCTCGAACACGATCTCGGGATAGTGGGGGCCCATCCCTTGGCGTCGGCAATAATAGTCGATATTGTCCCACGACGTCCCCGGTCCGTACCACTTCTCGCACGCACCCATCATGGCCTCGAACACCGTGGCACCCGCCTTTCTGTTCTTGATGGCATCGTCCATGGCCGCCATCCCGCGGTTATAGCCGAAGAGCACGAACGTGAGCGCCTCCTCCTCGGCAGCACCCCGGAGCACGGCGCGGTCCAGTCGGTCGCGCAGGAGCTTCGTTCCGAGGTTGATACCGAGCTCCGCATCGCCCTTGCATGCGCAGTATAGCGGGGAGTCCTTCTCCACCCGGCATGGATGGTCGACCTGCATGATACCTCCGCAGTTCACGTCGGGATTGCACGAGGACTCCTGCATCATGAGGGCCATGACCATCAGCGGATCGATACGTCCCTGGAGGTCGAAAATCTCAAGCTCCCGTTCCACGAACTCCCGGTAGGGAGCACATCGACGTAGACCGCTCTTCTCGAGGCGTGAGAGATCGCCGCCATCGCATCGAAGGGATGTCGCTCCTGGTCGCTCGACCATCAGAGCGTTCCTTGTCCCCATCAGTTCCTGGTTGTCGCCGATGATCGTGTAGGCTTCCACCAGCACGGGGAACAAGCGGGTCGAGAAGCGTACCCTGCCCGAGATGTCCATGCCCGGATGCCCTGCGGTCACCTCGGCGCCCTCGGCCGTCTCGATGAACGATGCGTGCGTGACCGAAACGTCACCCATCTCGACGATGTGCACCAGTGGACCCTCGCCAATAGCTACTGTCGTGGCGTCGGGGCCCACGACCTCTACACGGAGCTGAACGGTCTTGTTGGCCAGCGACGGTTCGAGCGTCACCGGATCGGACAGATAGGCGATGCCCTTGCCCGGAGCAAGGCTGGGGACCGATAGCTCGCGGAGGGTCCTGACCTCCTCTTCGCACGTGCACCCGCAGGCATAGTCCTCAGGGCAGGTCGGGCAGTCACAATCGCCGATTATACGCATCTGGACGATGGCACGGCCAGCGAACGTGTAGTTGCCCGTGTTGTTCACCTGGGCATGGACCCGGACGGTCTCGTTGGCGAGGAAGGTCCGGGCGGGCGTCGTTCCACGCGTGAGCGCCACACCGGAAACGGTGACGTCGGGGGCCAGAGCCTTGCAGAGCCGGACGCACTCGTGCTCGTCGCCGCCCGAGGCTGTGCAGTTCTGGATGCAGGATACCGTGCTGTTGGGCGGTTCGCAGGCCACCTCGCACGACCGACGTGCCGTCTCGTCGAGGGGGAACCGCTCGCGACACACATCCATGCACCCGGGGCTCTTCCCGCATCCGACGAGACAGGAGCTGATCCATGTGGTCCGCTCTTCCCCTGTTACTGCGAGCTCGTCGCCCTCGCGCAGACACCGCTCCTCGCAGGTCACGTCCACCTCACCGCACCTGCTGACGCATATCTTGGCGTTGGAAGAACCGGCCCCGAACTTGATGATGCAGCCCTCCTCGCATGTGACGTTCGCCGAGCCGTCACCCCAGCCGACACATGCCTCGAGACAGGGCCGGAGGAGCACGGGGTCCGGCCGTTCCTTGGAACAAGTGTCCTCACAGGCGAGGTCGCCCCCGCAGCCCCGCATGCAGGTGAGGGCCGCCGTAGCGTCATCGTCGTTGTCCCGAAGGCACGCCTGCTTGCACTCCAGGGTCGCGTTGTCAGCGTCATCGGGCGCTGGTACATCGGGCGTGGGTTCAGGTGCGGTGCCGTCTTCGGGGAGCGTGCAGTTGCGGACGCACCGCCGAGCGGCCCGGGTGTCGTCAGCATGGATCCTGAGGCACTCCTCCTCGCATGTGAGGTTCAGCCGCTCCTTGCATTCATCCTTCCCGACCGGGCTCTCCTTGAGCCCGTCGAGGCAGCACAGTCCCGTCGGCGAGCTCTTGCTATCGCACACGTCGAAGGTGGCCTTCGCGGCCTCTGCCGGGCTCTGGCACACGGCATGGTCGGCGTCCGAACCGACAGCGCTCTCGCGCAGTACGAGCAGGCCCTCATCCCCCTTCTCCTCCCGCGAAGGTCCGGACCGCTCCGCTGCACAGCACTCACGAGCGAGCGCCAGGTCGTCCTCGCCCGGGCCCGGTGTGCAGCCGAGGTCGATGGTATGTCGACCGCTCGCAGTGCGGCACACGCACAGGCTGAGCTGGGGGTGGCAGTGCGAGTCCCGTGAGCCGAAGCAGAGCGCACAGCCCTCAGAGCACTGGCCAGGCGCCAGTTCCCCACCTCCATCGTCGGAATCCCCCGGACCGTCCGGAGGATCCGTCGTTGCGTACCTGAAGCATTCCCGCGCGTCGATGAAGAGCTTCTTGGTGTCCAGACCGGCCAGGGCCTGTAAGGCCTCGAGATGGGTTGTCGACCATCGATCACTGTTGCCCAGCGCCACCTCGCCACCGGCCTCGAGCGCGGACTCGCACCGCCCCATGGGGCCCCCACATCCCACACCGGGTGCCTTGGACTCGATGGCCGAGGTGTCCACGGGGTACCTCCCAGCTGTCTGGGCGTAGCGGCCACAGAACGTGGCCCATTCGTCGCTGCCGCGGTACCGGACGACCGCGCGCTTCATCTCCTCTCCGGCAGCAGTACTAACCTCGGACCGGCGCCAGGTATCCTCTGTGGGCGTGTACGGTGCGGAAGCGTCACGCCACGAGCCCGGAGCACCTGCTCCACCAGCACCCGCGGAGGGCATGGCCCCGCCCACGTCCCGGATAAGGGGGCCACCGGCTAAGGTGAGGATCCTGGTGAGGTCGTGCTGGAACGCCGTCACGGACGCACCGTCCCAGCCCTCGCCCGAGAGCGCGTCCATCATACGCTCTACCTGACCTTCCGTCCCGTCGGGAGGCACGCCGTTGCGGAGCGAGCCCCGCACGCCCTGGGCCATTGCTCTCAGCTCCCTGGCAGCTGTACCGAGGTTGGTGACGAGCTCCTCGAGCCGTTCCCTGACAACGGTCACGCGGTCCCGAGTGGCACACGGGTCCAGCGTCTTGCCGGTGATGACGTCGGAGCCGTCCACGGTGCACGCGTCCTTTAGGTCGGCAAAGACGCGCTGGCACATGGCCAGGGACGTTGGCAGGGTCACCACCGTACGGGAGCCGGCCGTCACCACTGAGGTCCGCACGGTCTTGCACACGCTGCACGAGGACGGACAGGTCGCTCCTTCCTTGATGCAGCAGGGATCGCCCTTCTCGGGATCGGCGGTGCATGTGTAGCCCCCTCGGAGCCCTGTCGCTGCTCCGGCCCGGACGATGTCACCGCAGGAACCACTGGTGTCGCACCGGTCGTCGGACGACGGTGAGCCCACTTCGCAGGCCACAGCATAGGCGCAGGGAACGGCCACGCAGAGAGGACAGCGTACAGCGGCCGCTACCTGACCGCTCGAGCGGACGCGCTCGGGCTCGGGTAGCGGATCGATGATCGGTTCAGGGGCGGGGAGCGGCGTCGGGGAAGCACCGGGGGCAGGCGTGGGCGTTGCGGTCGGTACCGGTGTGGGCGTGGCCACGGCGGTACATTTGTACGGGTATGACTTGGACGTGTCACACCGGAACCCATCGAAGCAGTGGAGCCCACAGCAGCGGGCACCATCAGCGTTCCCACAATGCGCCTTGCATTCATCGAGGGTCTTCTTAGTGTAGCGATGGTAGCGGTCCGCCCGCTCGAACGCCGCCTGGACCTGGACGCAGTCCTTGTCCAGGAACTGACCGGTACCGGTATACACGTTCCATCGTTCCTCGACGACCTTGTTCGTTGCCTTGTCAAATGTCTGGTCGAGGCAGCACGCGGGATATCCCTCACCTGCGACACCAGCTCCCGTCCGATCCGCAGAGGGCGAACTCGCCGTGCCCCAGTAGTACTCGTGGATGTCCTCAGGCTTCATGAAGAGGCCTGGCCCCTGGCTGCGATGGACGATGATCCCGAAATGGACGTGAGGGACCTTGTTCCCGATGCCCGTTGTACCGAGCCGCTCGCCCCGACGGACGGGCCGTTCCTCGCCACCGTCCTTCACCTCAAAGGCCAGGCTCGCGAGGTGGGCGTACCAGACGAAATAGTAGGTCTTCTGCTTGAAGGTGACCGGCTTGTCGAGCCTGATGAGGATGGTGTTGGGGGTGTCCGGCGGCCGGTTCCAGGGCGTGTGCCCCTCCTCGCTGTATATGAGGGCCCCGTCCGCAACCGCCTGGATGGGCGTGCCCACGGGAGCGTGGGCGTCCATTCCCGTGTCCGATGCATAGCTCTTGTCCTGATCCTCCTTCATCCCTGGGATGGGGAGGAGGAGCTTTTCGCCCTCCCGCTCCGTCGACGGGGGGAGCGGGATCGGCCCCTCAGTAACGCCAGCGCCCTCAGGCAGGCACTCCTTGAGCGCCCGGGGCTCGCACCTCCGCTCGGCGGCCTTGTGGCAGAGGGACGGACCGAGCGTCGTGTTCGCTGCGACCGCTGCAGCGGTGAGGCCCTCGCCCGTGAGGGCCGGATCGCACGGACCGAACCCGAGACCTTTCACACTTCCGAGGGCTTTCGAGCACATATCGCACTGCTGGCCCAATCCGTCCTCCACGACGATCAGGTCGGCGGCGATGGCGGTATAGTGGATAGCGAGCGCCTCATAGGTGGCCGCCATAGCGTCAAGATAGTCAGCCATGTTGTCGTACGTCTGGCCCGTGCACGGTACCTCTGGTGCACCGAGCGGGACGGGTCGGGTCGAGGGCGCTGTCATAGAACCTATATCAAGCCCACGTATGTCGTCGGGGGACACACCGCCGGCACCGTCCGGGGGATCGTGAGGGATTCCTTGGTTGTACCCGTCTGGGATCGCCAAGCGGTGGCGTGCGGGAGGACGGGGTGTCGGTGTGGGCGTCGGCTTCGGTGTAGGAGTAGGTGTCGGTTTGGGCGTTGGAGTCGGGGTCGGCTTGGGTGTCGGGGTCGGTATGGGCGTCGGCTTCGGGCAAGCCCTGAGGCTGCGGCCGATGATACCCCTGAATCCCCCCTCGGTGAGGCTCGTGTCGTCGTCGACCTCCATCTCCTTCCCGCGGTAGTCGTTGTAGATGATGACGTCGTCGTCGCCATCCTCACCGTGCATCGTTCTCCAGAGGACACGGGCGCCCGCATCGAGGTCTGCGTTGCGCAGCGCGCGGGTGATACGCTTGTAGATGTCACACATCCCGCTCTCCTTGCGCCGGACGAAGCTGCTGCCCACGTCGTTGTAGCTGCTCGAGAGGCCCTTGCCCTTCACCTCCCAGTGACCGTTGTTATAGCGGTACCAGAGGTTAGTGCACCACATGCTGCCGTCGCGGTACTCGACCTGCTGGGATACACCACTGAAGTCCTGGCCACGACGGCATCCTGCCTGGACTGGTGTGAGCAGGACGAGAAGAACGACGAGTAAAAGGCCTGCTCGTGCACGCACTAGACCATCCCCGCTCATGCCCGCACCACCAAGGATAGAATATAGCAGCTCACCTATATACGCTTTTCCGGCGGCCGCGAGGGGATATTTTTTAAATAATCAAGGCAATGTCCAGCATGAAGAACATGGCACGACGGACGAGCATGTCCAAGGTCTACTCCATCACGGCCGTGGTTTTCATCATTCTAGCCGCGCTCATCGCCTCGGCGTACGTCCCCCGCGGGCCGTACACGGTGGACTCCTTCATCCAGGACCTACGCGTCAGTAAGTTGATCATGGGGATCGTGGCCGCCATGACCCTCCTGGCCGTCACCGCCCTGGGCATGTCCTCGCTCATCAACGTGTTCGAGCTCACCCAGGACCATGTCGTCCAGACCTCCGATGCCATCGTGGAGAAGCTCGACGAGTGGAAGGACAACATCGAGGGGCTGTAGTAGGCCCTCCACACCGTTCCCGCAGGAATCTTTCTTCAACTATTGCCATCGTTCAATCTTGAGTGCGTCGATCGAGCACGCTTGCTGTCCTGCAGAAGAGAGGTATTGAGAAAGGCTAAGAGGGCGCGCCCCACAAGGACACGCCCTCCAATGGACCAGGCAGGATTCGAACCCGCGATCTGAGGCTCCGGAGGCCCCCATGCTATCCAGGCTACACCACTGGTCCTTGTCGGTCGCTTCCGGAGTCAACGGTCAAAAAGGTTTCGGTCGGCAGGGCCGTGCTCGATACCTTTAAGAATCAACCATCCAATATGCTTTGTTGCATAACTAACCTTTTCTCGGCTCCAATCCCTTGTCCTCTTCGACAGTCAGGTCGACCACCCAGTTGAACACATTCGCCCTTCTCTGTCTCAGGAAATCCACCACCCGTTCACCT
>Ga0187833_10004706_pt1 | contig 13207 bp, 10 predicted proteins | sample ETNtaG_37_FD_167968 | JGI IMG/M metagenome (GOLD analysis project Ga0187833, IMG submission 167968) | Marine microbial and viral communities from oxygen minimum zone, Eastern Pacific Ocean - ETNP2014_SV_400_PacBio MetaG (Illumina Assembly) | ecosystem: Environmental > Aquatic > Marine > Hypoxic... | reverse complement strand
GCACGCCTGCGTAGAGTGGCATCAATCCACCGATGTCGCGCACGCGCACCTGCCCACCCCGGCGCGAGAGGCCATAATAAAAACTGTCCTCCGCGTTCCACATCATCCGGTTCATCAGGTCGCTCAACTCGGCGGCGCGTGAATAGAAAAGCGCCGCGCGACCGTCACCGAGTTCGCGCGCGATTGCGGCCAGCGCGCGGTCATTGGCCACCAGATATGCATTCAAGTCCACCCCGCACTGATTTTCTGCCCCGCCGGTGGCGGCCCACGTGGCAAGTTCGGCGTCGTCGCGCACCGTTTCCCATATCTCGTTCCAGAAGAACAAACCCGGGCAGCTGCCGTGGTCGCGGCGGCCGGAACGCAACCACCACCAGTCGTCGTTGCGCGCCCCCGCCTGCAGCGCGGCGCTAAGAAAGGCGGTGTCGCCACAGCGGCGGTAAATCTGCAGCGCCTCCCATGCCAGTACCGGCAGGGTGGTGTTTGCGTGTGTGCTCGTGCCCGGCCCGGTGTCGGTAGTGACCATGTAGGGGAAGCCGCCGTCCGCGTTCTGGGAGTGGTAAAAAGCGCGTAGCATCCCCTGCGCCTCGGCGCAACGCCCTAGGCTAGCGTAGGCCAGCGCGGCCAGATTCTCGTGACCGTGGTTTCGGATGGACTGGAACCAGTACAGGCGCGGCTGCCCGGGCGCGACAGGTGTGAACGAGTAATAAACGCGCTCGTCAATCGTGCGCTGGATGAACGGCTGCTGCAGAAAGTCCGCCACTGCTGCGCGCAGACCGGCGGCAGCCGGCGCGGCGCTGCCGGTCTCGGCCGCCGCCGCTGTGCCGGGAATTGTCAAGCGGAGGCCGACCCAGATCAAATCCGCATCGACGATGCGGTTGGCAGCGGCGAGGGCCGTCACGGTTGTGCTATAGCGTGCGGCGATTCCGGAAAGCGTTTCGCCTGGCTGCACCACATGCACGCGCTGTTGCGCGGCCAGCGCCGGGGCGGGCGGGGCCAACAATGCCGCTGCTAGCAGCATCGCGGCCAAAGCGTGTCGGCGAAGCCCTGAAACGGAGGCCGCGGTCATGGTGGAGTTGTGTGGTGCTACGCCGGCTCCAGACTGAAAGTGAGCGGGTGGCCGGCCTCGCGCGCCAGGCCGTGCGCTTTTCCGACGCAGTATTTGGCCTGCTCTTTGGGAAGCGTGGCCACGTGGGCCACACTGGTCTGGTGGGCCTCCATGGTGATGTGCTCGGCTCTGGCTTGTCCGAAATCGAACACTATGCGCAGCACCACCACCACGAATCCCCAGGGCGTCACCTCGTCGTTGTGGAGCAGCACGCGGTATGGTGGGTCGAGCTCGGTCTCCGTTTTCGGGGGCGGCAGCAGCTCCACCTCCGGGGCCTCGGGCAGCGGCATCGCGGCGTGGTCTGGCATCAATCTCTCCCCACAATCTCTACCGCCGGTTCAGGCTGCCCCTCCTGGTAATGTTCCAGATAGACTTCCACGGTGGTGACGAGGAAAATCATCACCACCGGGCCGTAAATCACGCCGAGGAACCCGAAAAGGTGCAGCCCGCCCAGTGCCCCGATGAGCACCAGCGCCGAGTTGAGATTTGCTTCCTTGGGTACCAGTAGCGGGCGCAGCAGCGTGTCGATATTGCTGACCACCAGCAGCCCACCCAGCAGTACCAGCAGCCCCTGCCACACGCTCCCGAAGGCGAGCAGCGCGATGCCCGCGGGCACGGTGATGACGTTGACGCCAAGCGGGAGCAGCGCGAAAACGATGCACAGCAAAGTCCAGAAGGCCACATAGGGCACACCGCCGATTGCCAGAAACACTCCGGCAGCCACGCCCTGCACTAGCGCTATCACGAGGACGCCGCGCACCATCGCACGTGCCATGGCGGTGATGCGCCGGATATATCTCTGGTCGAGTTCATCGTCCAGAGGGCTGAGGTCTTTAGCTATTTGCAACACGCGCGGGGTGATTGGCAGCACGGTGATGAGCACGGAGATGAAAACGATGGCCTGCGTGATGAGTTGGAGCGAGCTGCTGCCGATGGAAAGCGCACTGTTCGCGAGGTACGAACTCACCGGCCCGGCAATTTGCTGCACGCTCTCAATCATGCCGGTCTCGGTGACTTGATAATCCAGCAGCGGGATGGCGCTTAGTAAGCTGTTGGCTTGCATGATGATCTGGCGGAAGGTGACGTTTCCACCCGCCACCAGCGCGCTCACATCCTGAGTGAATTGCAATGCCTGCCGGATGGTGACATTGGCCACCAGCGCCAGTGGCGCAAGCAGACTGACGGCGATTGCCAGCAGGGTGAGCAGCATTGCCGGCGACTTGCGCCCGCGGCACCAGCGCAGGCAGCGCATGTACAGCGGCCGGTACATGACCGCCGCCAGCAGTCCGAGCACAATGGCGGAAAGGTATGGCCGCACAGTCAGGTAACTGACGAAACAGGCCAGCAGCACCACCAGATAAAAGAAGGTGCGGTTGGTGCGCGTGATAATGCTCATCGCGGATGTTTCACAATTTGTCACGGTCGTGGCCCAATTGTAATTCAGGTTCGCGGCCAAAGGAAATCTGTCGCTGCCCAAAGTATTCGTCACGCGCCGGCTGCCCGGCGCGAGTGTGGACAGCCGGCGCGCAAAATCCGAGGTTTGCGCTGCGTTGCGGGGTTCAGCCGCAGCTGGTCAGTGACGCCTGCCAGAGCCTGCGCATTGTCCCCGCAGGGAAGAGTCCGGTGCTATCTGCGCGGGTCGCGCTGGTGGCGCTGCGCGCGCCGAAGGGCAGCTCCGCACCCTCGTTGAGCACCCAGGTGAGTGTGTTTGCCTGCACTATCAGTGCGCCTTCCCACACGCTGTAATTGCCCTCGGCGTCATAATGCAGCTTGACCACTTTTCCGCTCTGCAGGATGCGGCGCACATAGCGTTCCTGGCCCAGCAGCAGTTCGATGTTCTCGAATGACCACGCGTAATCGCCGTCGTCCGGCGCGGCCGTGGTCAGCCGCAAGATGAAATCGCCCGCTTCCGCAATCTGCCGCTCTACGGTGATGATGTCCAGCGCCGGTTTCATCCCGCCGATGTCGCCGCGCGTGTCGCGGATTGTCTGACTGAGAATGGAGTTATCCGCGCCGCGTAGCTCGGCCGCTCCGGTTCCGGCGTCGAAGAGCATTGCGCCGCCCGGTTCGAGTGCGGCAGGCATTTGCACGCTCTTCGGAAGTTCGCCGCGGTGTACAATCAGCAATCTGCGCGCGCCGGCGACCATGTTGACGGGCGCTTGCAGGGTGAGCGCGCCGCCGCGCGTCTCCACAATCAGGCTCTCATCGCCCGGCTGCCATTGCAGGTGGTAGAGGGCCGCCTCTGAGAAAACCCCGCTTTCGTCGGCATCCACCGGGAAGACGCACACGTGCGCGCGCGCCGCTGGCTCCGGGGTGGAGGTTGGCACAGCACCGGTGGGTGTTTTCACGGCCGTGCCGAAAAGCGTGGGGGTTGGCGCTCCGAGAGTATTGCCTGCGCTGCCGTCGCCGGTCGAGGTCAGGCAGCCAGCCAGCGACAGGGCTAATGCCAGCCCGATTGCGAGAGCGCGCGCTTTTCGGGGAAAAGTGCCCATAGAACCGGCCGCTATTGTACTGCTATCAGCACGGGCCCGGGATGCGGCCCCGGCTTCAGTTGGCCGGCAGCTGCAGCACCACGAACGCGATATGCTGCGCGCTGATCTGCGCGGGCTGGCGCAGCATATCGCCGTCCATCTCGGTCTGCGCGGTGCACTCCATCTCCGGGATGTCACCGAAGACGAAATTCTCGCTCATCACCTCGTCCGGCAGAGTGCGCTGGTTCCAGTAAGTCTCCACCCAGCGGCGGCCACCGTCAGGGCAGATGATTTCCACGAGCTGGCCGGGGACGAAGCGGCCTTGACGGTCGAGCACGCGGCCGGCCAGCACGCCGGCTCCGGGCAGCGGTGAGTACCACAGCTCCGGGTTGCGTACCATCATGTAATTGGCGGGGTCGTCAATGCGGATTTCCATGTGCAGGTGTGGAGCAAAGGCCGCGCCCGATTGCCCGACCACTCCGAGCGGTTCGCCGGCTGCTACGGCCTGGCCGCTTTCCACCTCAATGGCACTCAGGTGTGCGTACAGCGCGAAGAGGGGGCGCTCGTGCCATCTCTGATCCAACTGCAAGATTACCAGATTTCCGTAAAATTCCTTGATGAAGGCAAAGCGTTGTGTGCTGTCGTCACCGGCGTAGTGCACTGTCCCGGGGCCGATGGCCACCACCGGCGTGCCCTCGTCGTTGGCCAGATCTACGCCGCGGTGGGGCGCTAGCATCCCGTCCCAGGTCATGCCGTAGCGGTAATTGGAGACCGGGTAATTGTTCCCACCCTCTGGCATAGGTCGCCCGAAGAGCAGGTGTTCATCGATGGTCACATCCGGGCGCGGCAAGGGCAGTTCCTCCGGCTGTGCTCTGGGCACTACCGGGGCTCGCGTTGCAGTTGGCGACGGAGTGAATGTGACCGTGACCGTGGGCGTGTGCGTGTGCGTGGGCGCGCTGGTTTCCGATGGCGAGGGCGTGATCGTGGGCGTGCGCGCGCTGGGCGGCAGCGGCGGCGGCAGAGTGGACTCTGCGGCAGCGGCCATGGCGCTATCCGCTGTCACCGGAAGAACGTCCGTCGGCGGTGGGATTTGGCAGGCGCTCAACCCGAAAAGAGCCACCACTGCCCACAGCTCCGGGTTTAATGGCAGTGCGCGTTCGCGTCGTGTCACTGTGGGGTTGGCGTGGCGGTGGGGGTGGGAGTCCATGTGGCGGGCGGCAGCACGTTTCTGAATTCGACCCAACTTAACCGGTCTGGCAATATGGTCACCTTTTGCGTGCGCACTTTGTGGCCGGTGTTCACGCTTACGCTGTACCTTCCGGGCGGCAGATCGGCCAATGCGAAGTTCTCACCCAGCAGTTCGTCTGGGTTAATGGTTTCGCTCACGTAAGTGGTCAGATAACGCCTGAATGGGTCGGCGTCTTCTTCATCCAGTTCCTCAGAGCGAACTGTGATGTTTGCCAGCGGTAGCAGCGTTCCATGGTTGTCGGTGACCCTGCCGGCAAGTGTACCCCAGTCCGGATATGGCCGCAGCCATAGTTCCGGGTTGCGGGTGGCGCGATAATCGTTGTGACCGACGCGCACTTCCAGATGCAGGTGGCTGCCGCCTTTTGCCACCCCGGTGCCGCCCACTGTGCCCAGCGGCGCTCCGGCGGCCAGCAGCTGCCCGATGGACACTGTAACCGTCTCCAGATGTCCATAAAGCACGTAAACCGGCTGGTGCAAATAGGCGCGTTGCAAGTGCACCACAACCGCTTTTCCATAGAAAGCGGGTTCCGGCCCGAGCGTGACGTCACGGTCCGCGCCGGCAAAAACCACGTGGCCGGCGTCTGCGGCGAGCACCGGTGTGCCATGTGGGTTGTCAAAATCGACACCGTGATGCGGTCGCAATGTACCGCCCTGTGTTGAGCCGTAGCGGTAGGTGGGTTCAAGATAATCCTGACTCCCTGTTGGAATCGGGCGCTGCAGCCAGAGGTGCGCGTCCGGCAGCGTGGCCAGAGGTGCGTACGCGGGCACCGGGGTGTGGGTTGCTCCAGGCACGCGGGTGGGGAACGGGGTGGGCGTGTATGTGGCCGTCGGCGTAAAGGTGGCGGTCGCGGTGCGCGTCGGCGTGAATGTCACCGTGGGCGAGGGAGTGACGGTGGGTGTGGATGTGGGAGTGATGCTCGCGGTCATCGTGATGGTGGGCGTGAGTGTTATGGTGACATAGCTTACGTCCGGTGGGCGTAGCGTGCCGGATGGCGCAAGGCCCTCCGGACCGCAGGCCGTGCAAGCCAGCAGAGTTGCCACAGATGCCACCCGGACGAGCAGCCGCCCGGCCCTGGGTATGTTTGCGGTTTTTTCGCGAGGCTGTGGTTTGCGCACGGGCGAGATTGACGAATGCCGCCAACGCGGATTTGGCGAGCGTGCGCGGATTATACACCTGAAAATGCGGTAGAATGGCCTGTGATGACTCGCAAAGGGTTTCCGGCGGAAGCGCGCCGGCTCCCAAATCTCCCGCGCATCCCGCTAATTGTGTTCGCATTACTGCTTCTGGTGAGCCTTGCATGTGTGCGTCAGGCAGTGCGTGACGGTGCCGCTGTGGGCGGGCGCGTCATTTCGGTCGGTGGCAGCGGCGACCAACCCTTGCGGCCAGCTCCCGGCACGTACATGCCTTGGGGTGGGCGTAAAATTGTTTATGCCACTGTGGCTGTGACCGGCACGCCCACACCGGATGCCACCCGGCCCGCGCAGGTACGGCCCGCGCAGCGAGTCCATTCGGTGCAACGCGGCGATACGCTTAGCGCTATTGCGCGCGTTTATCAAGTCTCTGTGGAGGCGCTAAAGAAGGTGAACAAACTGGGCCCGAGCGACACAATTAGCGTCAGCCAGAATCTAATCATCCCCGAATACTATCTGCCCGTCGGCCCCGCCCACAAGCTCATCCCAGATTCTGAACTGGTGTACGGCCCGGGCCAAGTGGGCTTCGATCTGGAGGGCGCGGTGAATGAATGGGGCGGCTATCTTTCGACCATCAGCGAGACCGACCGATTCGGGATTACGCGCGGCGGCGCGGAAATCGTCTTCGCAGTGGCGCAAAGTTACTCTGTCAATCCGCGCTTGCTGCTCGTCGTGCTAGAGCAGCGCACCGGATGGGTGCAAAGCCCGTCGCCGGGCGAGGTCTCGGATGCTCATCCGTTCGGCTACGTCATGGCCGGATACAAAGGATTGCTCCGGCAGCTCTCGTGGGCGGCCGACATGTTGAATGCCGGTTTTTATGGCTGGCGCGACGAATCTCTGGGCATACTCGATTTCGAAGACGGGACGCAGCTCGGGTTGGCACCCGGTTTGAATGCCGGCACCGCGGCGGTACAGTTCTATTTCAGCCGACTGTACTCGCCGGAGCACTGGCACGCCATCGTCAGCGCCGGTGGCTTCGACCGACTGTACTCCGACATGTTCGGTAATGCGTTCGGGTACGCTTATGAGCCGCTGCTGCCGGGGTATCTAGAGCAGCCGAGGTTGGATTGGCCTTGGGATACGCACGAGGTCTGGTATTTCACCGGCGGTCCGCACGGTGGATGGGATTCGGGCAGCGCGTGGGCAGCGGTTGATTTCGCACCGCCCGCGGACCAGAAAGGCTGCCATCCCGCGCCGGTTTGGGTGCGCGCCGCTGCGGATGGGCAGGTGGTGCGCTCCGCTGAGGGCGCGGTGGTGCAGGATTTTGATGGCGATGGTCAAGAGCAAACCGGCTGGACCTTGCTCTATATGCACATTGCCACTTCCGAGCGCGTCGCAGCAGGGCAGCAATTGCAGGCCGGGGATTTGATTGGTCACCCATCCTGCGAGGGTGGATTCTCGACCGCCACTCACCTGCATTTTGCGCGCCGATATAACGGGGTGTGGATTGCCGCTGACGATCCCAGAGCACCGCTTGACCTGGATGGCTGGGTCATAGAATCGGCCGGCCGCGAATACGACGGCTGGTTGGTAAAAGGTGATGACTGGCTTGAGGCGTGGGACGCACCTGGCGACATCAATTCCATCACAGTGTCTCCCTGATTACGATGGCGCATCTCACGGGCCACGAACGAGCGCGATACGTGCGCGCGATGTTCGATCGCATCGCGCCGCGCTACGACCTGATGAACCGGTTGATGACGGTCGGGCAGGACATGCGCTGGCGTCGCCGACTGCTGAATAAGGCCGCGCTGCCCGCCCATGGCAGGCTGCTCGACCTGGGAACCGGCACTGGCGATGTGCCGCTGGCGGCGCTGTGCGCGCAACCCGGACTTTCATCCGTTGGCGCTGATTTCTCCGAGGGCATGCTGCGCGCCGGTCGGGCGCGCGCCGGTGGTTCCGGGGTGCGTTGGCTTTCCGCGGACGCGCTGCAGCTGCCGTTCCCGGCGGGCATTTTCGATGCCGTCACCTCCGCTTTTCTGATGCGGAATGTGGTTGATTTAGAACGTGCCTTTGGCGAGCAACAACGAGTTTTGCGCCCCGGCGGAAAGGTAGTTTGCCTTGATACCACCCCGCCGGGCTTCACTTTGTTTCGGCCAGCGCTGCAATTTCATTTGCACCAGGTGGTACCCTTTCTGGGTCGACTCATTACCGGTCAAAGAGAGGCGTACACCTATCTGCCCCAGTCGACCGAGGGCTTCTTGCCAGCCGAGGGTCTGGCTGAATGCATTCGCGCCGCCGGTTTTCGCGATGTTGATTTTCGGCGCGTGATGTTCGGCACAGTGGCACTGCACTGGGGTACAAAATGAAGCAGCCGTCCGCGCTGGCGGCGCTACGAGGCGAACCCTCGTACCTGTGGAGGGACGGTCAGGAACGGCGTCTGCGCATGATGCTCGCGGCCGGCGCGCTGCAATCGGGCAGCCGAGTGCTGGTGGATGGCTGCGGGCTGGGCTGGTATGTGCGCAAATTGCGCCAGTTTTGCGCCGATGTGCACGGGCTGGATATCGAATTCACGCGCCTAGCAAACTCGGTCGCGGCGCGCGACCGGATGGTATGTGGACATTGCGAGCGGCTGCCGTATGCGGATGGGTGCTTCGATGTGGTGATTTCCCACGAGGTGCTGGAGCATGTGCGGGATGATGCCGCTGCGGCGCGCGAGATAATGCGCGTGTTGCGCGCTCCGGACGAACCTCGGGGTTTTACGGGCGGGCGGGCAGTGATATTTGTGCCCAATCGGTGGTATCCGCTGGAGACGCACGGCATGTACTGGCGCGGTCGCTATCGCTTTGGAAACATCCCGTTGCTCAGTTATGCGCCATCTGCGCTGCGCGCCCGTTTGGCCCCGCATGTGCGCGCATACGTGCGCTCTGAATTGCGAGTGCTGTTCAGCGGCGCGCAGGCGCGGGTAATCTCACACACGGTGATTTTCGGAGGTTACGACAATATTGTCGCACGATTTGGTCGCGCTGGGGCATGGCTGCGTACCGGTCTGCAATCGCTGGAGCACACCCCGCTGCGCTGGTTGGGTCTCTCACACCTGCTGGTGGTGGAAAAGCTCGCTCCGCCCGAGCGCTGCGGTGAGCGCAGCGGTGGCTGAACCTTTGGCATTATAATCCTGGCGATGCCGAACGCTATCAATCTCGTTCGTGAGCGGCGTGCGCGCCGACGGCGGGGCCGCAGCGGTTTGCGCAGCCTGCGGCAGTGGTTTATGGGGCTGCTGCTAGTGTCGGCCATCGTCGCCCTGGCGTTTACCACCGCGGGCGCGATGCTCGGGCTGGAACTATACTCAGAGCTTGTCAGTGACTTGCCCAGCGCCGCTGCGCTCGCACAGGCCTTCGAAATCTCCAGCAACCAGTTTTTTCAAACTACCAGAATCTATGATCGCAGCGGGAAACACCTGCTGTACGAGGTTATTGACCCACGCGCTGGTGACCGCCAGTGGCTCGATTTGCAGGAAATACCGCCGCGATTTCAGAACGCCACTATTGCCGTGGAGGACAAGACCTTCTACCAGAATCCCGGCTATGACGTGGTGGGAATACTGCGAGCGTTCGGCTCAAACCTCAGCCGCCCCGCCTGCGTGCTGCGTCCGGAATCCTGCGCCGGACAAATACAAGGCGGCAGTACCATCACGCAGCAATTGGTGAAAAACGTGATAATCGCGCCGGGAAGCGCGGCCGAAACCAGTTATGCGCGCAAGTTTCGCGAGTCGCTCATAGCCCGAGAGGCGGCTGAACGCTACAGCAAAGAGAAAATCTTGGAGTGGTATCTGAACACCAATTTCTACGGCCATCTTGCCTACGGGGTTGATGCGGCCGCACGGGTGTATTTTGCGAAGCCGGCTGCTGAACTTAATCTTGCTGAGAGCGCACTGCTCGCTGCCATTCCGCAGTCGCCCGGGCTGAACCCGATTGATGCTCCGGAAGTGGCGCGGCAGCGCCAGGCGCTGGTGCTGCAGGCAATGGTTGAGCAAGGTTATGTTACTGCCGCGGACGCACGCGCCGCCCTCGCTGATGATGTCTTCGCGCGGCTGCAGCCGGCCAGCAGCCGCTTCAATATCGTCGCCCCGCATTTCGTGTTCTATGTACTCAACGAGGCTCTCGATCAGCTTGGCCCGGCGCTAGTGCACCGGGGCGGCTTGCGTATCCTCACCACGCTGGACGCGGGTTTACATCAACAGGTAGAATGTGTGGCGCGCTCTCATGTCGACCGGCTGAGGGGCGCCGACCCGGATTATGCCGCGCCCGCTGCCGATGGCAGCATATGCGCCGCCGCGACCCACCTGCCCCCGCTGCGCTCAAAAGATGTGGGGGTGGATCGAAACCTTTCAAATGTGGCTGTGGTGGTGCTCGACCCGCGCACAGGCGAGATACTGTCAATGCTCGGCTCCTACGATTACTGGGATAAGTCCATCGACGGCAGCTTCAACGTTGCCGCCGCCGGGCTGCGCCAGCCGGGCTCGGCGTTTAAGCCGTTCACATATCTGACCGCTTTTTCGCAGGGCTATGCCCCGGCGAGCATGGTTCTGGATGTGCGCACCGCCTTTTCTCTGGAGACCGGAATCTCGTACGTACCTGAGAATTACGACCGCCGCTTCCGCGGGCCGGTGAGTTTCCGCACTGCGCTGGCGCAATCTCTCAACGTGCCGGCCGTGCAGGTGATGACCTGGGTGGGTGTTGAAAACGTGCTGCGCAGCGCGCACAGAATGGGCATCAACACACTCGATGGCGACCAGGTCGTTTACGGTCCCGCGCTCACCCTCGGCGGCGGCGAAGTTACCCTGCTGGACATGGCCTTCGCCTACGGCGTGTTCGCGAACAGTGGGGTTATGGCCGGGCAGCCGGTTCAGGCCGCGCAGGCGCGTAGCGGTTACCGGGCGCTGAACCCGGTCGCCATTCTACGCATCGAGAGTAGCGATGGAACGGTGCTTTCATCCTGTGGCGCGCAGGATAGCTCGCTCTGCAAGTTTCCCGGCCCCGGCACGCAACCGGTGCTCAGTCCAGAACTTGCCTACCTGATGAACCATGTGCTCTCGGATGAGCGCGCGCGCATACCTGCATTCGGACACCCGAATCCGCTCGAGCTCGGCCGGCCGGCGGCTGCAAAAACCGGCACCACCAACAATTATGTGGACAGCTGGACAGTGGGTTACACGCCCCAACTGGTCGCGGGCGTGTGGGTGGGGAACAGCGACTCTACCGGAATGGTCGGAGTGCCCGGGTCGAAGGGGGCCGCGCCGATCTGGAATGCTGTGATGACTTATGCACTGCGCGCTCTTGCGCTCCCGCCCGTTGGCTGGGATCGCCCGGTCGGAATAGGGGAAGCGGCCGTGTGCTACCCCTCCGGTCTGCTGCCTACCGATGATTGCCAGCAGACCGTGCGTGAGGTGTTCGTCAGAGGGACCGAACCGGTGGCTTACGATAATATCTGGCAGGCGTTCAACATTAACCGCGAGACCGGCAGATTGGCCACGGTTTACACGCCTCCGGAAATGGTCGAAAGGCATGTCTTCCAAGTGCTTCCACCCGAGGCCGCTGACTGGGTAATCGCCGCCGACATTCCACAACCGCCCCGTGAATATGACACGGTGTACGCCCAGCCAGGGCAGGTGGAAGCGGCCATACTGAGCAGCCCGCTGCCGTTCTCTTATGTGCACGGGGTTGTGCCGGTGCAGGGTACAGCGCGCGGTGACACTTTTCGCTTCTATCAGCTGCAGTTTGGACCGGGTTTGAATCCGGAACAATGGGCGCAGATGGGTAGCGACCATGGCGAGCAGGTGGTTGACGGAGTGCTGCAGCAGTGGGATACCTCCGAGTTGGCCGGGTTGTACACGCTGCAGCTGCTGGTGGTCCGCGCCGACCAGCGCTTCGATATGGCCACTGTGCAAGTGACGGTGGACAATCAGGCACCCGATGTTAGCCTGACCGCCCCGCGGCCCGGCGAGCTTTTCACCGTGAAGGATGAATCCATCGTCATTCAACCGGAGGTTAGCGATGACTTTTCGGTGGAGTACGTGGAGGTATGGGTGGACGAACGGAAAGTGGAAACCAAAACCGTGGCACCTTTCACCACGCGCTGGCCGATAGATTCAGTAGGCACGCACAGTGTTTATTTGCGCGCCGCGGACGCCGCCGGCAATGTCACTCGCAGCGCTACGGTCACAGTGGTGGTGCAGGGTTAGGCTGCCAGTTCCCTCAGTTAGTAGCCCAATTTATTAAGTTGATTAAATCAGACAAACGTTTATACTATTATTAGTTGCGAGTGACTCGCAATTGCAATAAGGGCACAATGGGTTGTGCCGCCAATAGCATCAGGAGGGCACTATGGTATCAAAGAAGTCGCTGGCAGCGCAATTGCGCGCATCGGGACGTCGGCTGACTCCGCAGCGGCGTTTAATTCTCTCGATACTCGATACCACCGATGACCATCTCGATGCGGATGAGGTGTTTGCTCGTGCCCGTCAGATCGATTCGCGTCTCAATCTGGCTACGGTGTACCGCACCCTTGGCGTGCTCAAAGAGATGGATTTAGTAGAGCAGCGTTATTTTGCGCGCGACCACAAACGCGAGTATTACGAGACGGTCGACAAACGTGAACATTATCATTTCACTTGCCTGGGCTGTTGCGAGATTATAGAGGTGGAGACACCCAGAATACGGCAGGCACAGGAGGAAATTACCACACTGACCGGGGCGCAGTTCACCCACGCGTGCGTTTGTTTCGAAGGTTACTGCGCCGATTGTGCGCTGATCGAGAATGCGTCGCGTGAGGAAACATAATGGCCAAAACTGATGAACGCAGTGGCGCGCCAGAACCCCATATTCCAGGTGCGGCAATTCAATCGGCGAACGGAGGCAGTATTGCCCTGATCGGCCACCCGAACGTTGGCAAATCAGTGTTGTTTCAGCGCCTGACCGGCCGTTACGTGACCGTTTCCAATTATCCGGGAACTACGGTGCAGACGGCGCAGGGCGCGGCCGAATCGAATCCGGACACAGTGGTGCTCGATACCCCCGGCGTTGTCACGCTTCCTGCGCGCAGCGAGGATGAACAGGTGACCGTCCGAGTATTGCTGTATGAGCCGTTGAGAGCTATTGTGCAAGTTGGCGATGCCAAGAACCTGCGACGCACCCTACTGTTGAGCGTGCAACTTGCTGAGATGGGTGTTCCCATGGTGCTCGCGCTGAACATG
>Ga0187833_10004702_pt1 | contig 13211 bp, 8 predicted proteins | sample ETNtaG_37_FD_167968 | JGI IMG/M metagenome (GOLD analysis project Ga0187833, IMG submission 167968) | Marine microbial and viral communities from oxygen minimum zone, Eastern Pacific Ocean - ETNP2014_SV_400_PacBio MetaG (Illumina Assembly) | ecosystem: Environmental > Aquatic > Marine > Hypoxic... | reverse complement strand
TGCCGAATCACCCACATCTGTAACTACACAGGGCACACCACAAGCCATCGCCTCCCCAATTACATTTGGAAATCCTTCACCAAAAGAAGAAGAGGATGTAACTATATCCATAGCGTTATATACAACAATCATATCATATCTTTCACCTGTCCATATAAGAGAGCCATTTAGTCCAAGTCTCCCGCACAAGGAATGGATTTCACTTTTGTAGGGCTCTTTACCATCACCAACACAGACAAAACGAACACTGCGTTCTTCTTGATTAAATATTTTCACTGCCCGTAAAAATGTTGTATGATCTTTCATTGGATCAAGACGCCCTATAAGCCCAATCGAGACCGTCTTTTCATCAATACCCCACTCATCCCGCACCCTTAAACCTGATGAGTGGTCAGGTTTGAAACGATCGGTGCCTATCCCGTTTGGCATTACCATCATACGATTTGTATTATAACCAATACTTCTATGGAACTCTTTACCTGCATAAGAATTAACAACAATTGCGTTAGGGAATCGTGATAGAAAAGCGCTTAAATGAAGACTTATTCCGGCAAGCCAGTCATAACGGCTAACATCCATATTTGAGGCTCGTACACCCCAGACGATTCGCTTCACTCCTGACAATCTGCCTGCAATCAACCCAACTATATTTGCATCAGGAAGGAAAGAGTAAATGATATCAGGCTGTAAAGCTTTCAGCAACTTTATAAACCTAAAAGCAAATCTTATAACGTCCCATCTACCTGACTTATTTAATGAGACCACATGTATCCATGGCATACTCTTAATTTCTTCTATTAATGCACCTTCGTTATAGAAGAGCCCTACAATTATGTCAAAATGATTACTATCAAGACCTTTGACCATTTCAACTAATTGACGCTCTGCACCGCCAATGTGAAGAGAACGGATAAGGAAAAAAACACGAACTCTTTTTAATTCCTGAAAAGTTTCCACTTCAAATATCTTGATAAAATAAAGAATACAACAATAATCTCTTACTTATAAAATTAATTTAGTGTAAGCCCATTACTAATTCTCCACTTTAAATATTTATCCACATCTTCTTTTGGTATATAGTCTTTTGGATATATCACTTCTTTAACACTTTCTGCGGGGACAGGTTTGCCAATTAACAAATAATAACCAGACTGCAAGTCAATACGTTTATCTATATGATAAATAAAGCCCCTGTAGTATACATTCTTCTCGACTCTAACATCAGTATAGTTAGGATAAATGTTTGTGGTAGGATTTTTTCCAAAGAGAAATACTTTATTTGCCGGCTCTTTTGTTGCGCCACCGTATATACCATGATAAAAATAAATTAACTGTCGCCTTACGTTCCCTGGGAAGAATTCTCTAAAAGGCAGATTAGCAAGAACTCGATCTCCAGGTTTTAGTTCACGCTTAGATATTTCTTTAATTTCCTTAGATAAACGTTCTACAAAAGGAGCTTTCCCGAAGGCCAATTCATTACTATTCAAAATGCGGTATGTATCCTTACCATACTGTATAAAATAAGGAATTATCAAGGTAATTAAGATTATTGATATTATTACATAATCAGTTATATTTACATGGGCACTTAAGATATTTTTATTTTCTTTCAACAATTTTTTTATTAACGTAAATGCCAATATGGATAGTGTAATGGCTATTAACGCCGCAACCCCTATACCATATGGCGCGCCTGGTTTGCCAGATAAATGATATACGCTTTGAACAAACAAGATAATTAAGCACGATGCGAGGAATGAATAAAAAGAGTAAATATTTACACTTTTGTACTTTATGGAAATTATTATTTGTAATATATATAATGGCAATACCGTAATCATTCCATGAGACATAATATGTTCAGACATAACCATAGCTAATAAAATCCAAACTGCAGTAAATACAACTGTAATCCTTACTAATATTCGTTCTGATTCACCAAGATACTTACGATGATAAGCATTTATAATTGTAGAAATTATACCTATTGGCAAGATTGTAATTACATACGGAGAGGCTATGATGGAACTAAAAAAATAGCCCATTTTAAGGAACATTCCGGAAATATCAGGTCTATTCGCTGCAGTTTTACCATATTGTGTAATTGTGTAATAAACACTATATAAACTATCACTGTCAAGATTTACAACGATATGGAATCCAAATAGAAGCAGGGGAGTAAGGACTCCAAGAATAAACAAGAAAACGCTATTAAACATTACTCTTTTATTTGGTTGATGAATATAGTTTTCTATAATAAAAGCTGCTGAAATTCCCAGAAAGAAAGGTATTCCAAAACTTATATAAGATAGTGGAGACATGGCCGCAAACAGACCTGTTAAATACGAAAACACACTTATTCTCGCCCTGCCATTTTTACCAATTATACTCAAAAAGAAAGTAATCGAAATCATTGCAAAAATAATAGACCATCGATATATGTAATGATCAACAAATAGAAAATTAAATAGTGGTTCGTAAAGAATTATTACTGTTAACATAAAAGCATACATGAAAGAAAATAATTTGTTCATAACCATAAACAAAACAAGGATTAATAATATGAATTCTATATAGCTTAAGATAATTAAATCCTGAACATGAAGCTCAATGAAATTATTAAACATTGCATATAAATATGGTGGAAAAGAAAGTCCCCAAGAAATATTATCTAAAGCGGCAGTACTATTCGGCCAATAAGTTAATCTATTTATTCCATGTAAAGCTAATTCTTTAGTTGCTTCAAAGAACTCATAAGTATCATGCCCAACTAAACCATTCATGAATGCGTAATATGCGCCTAAAGCTTTTGCAAAAACTAACCATAAAAACAACCCTGCTAAACAAAACTTTAACACAATATGAAGATTGTATTTCTCTGTATTAAGAATATCTTTTTGCCATTCCATATATTTCAATTCACGACATTTATAAAACTTATATTATTAATATTTCCCTGAGGTCACTTAATCCTAGAATAAATGGTGTAAATACGTTCGTTACTTATTTGAATCCTATTTTATTACCATATACCAATAATACAGAACTCTGTGGGCAGGAAACGCTCCTCTTGATGAGAGTCTTTATCGCCTTGATCTCATTATAATAGGGGATTATTATGCTCAGCTTCATTTCCTAATATGGAGATATGTCTGATCAGATGTTTATTCAGAACACAGAAAATATAGCTTTCTAAAAAACATAATTACACAATCAATCTATAGAAGTAAAAGAGTTGTCTGTCTCTATAAATATAGACTTATTTCGGTATGGGGTATAAGCCTCACCACTTATTTCATAAGTGGTATAGACCTTTTAAATGAAACTTCAATCTACTATTTTGTAACTTCTAACATGCTCTATTAGATCATCAAGGATTTGATTAGGGTGAATATTATTTGTCATTTTTTCAGCTATAAAACAGCCCATATCCAAGCAGTGGTCAGCATTGTTATAATTATACATTCCTATCCTTCCCGTTAATATGAGGTTATTTACACTCTTTATCTTATTATAAATAGTTTTAAGCCTATCTTCATAAAGGAGGTCATAACGCGGATAAAAATTCTTTACACGCTTAACAAGGTATCCTCTCACTTCGTCAGATTTAATAAACCCACCCTCAACCAAACCCTTAATACTATCTTCTGCCAGCTCATCGTTTGTTGCTGACCATTGCCATCCATCTTCAGAGGTTGTAAAATCGCAGCAGATTGCCGTATGCCCTTCAGGCCCTAATTCCGGATTCATCTGCTTTTGCTCAAAAATTCGGCTGAAAATAAGGTTTCGTTCCGGAAAGAATATCCATTGGTCCTCAAGGACAATGGGTCTATTTACAAAAATATAAACCAATATAAGATGCCTGTACTGTAATCCATTAATAGCATTATGAAACCCACTATCGTTGTCACTGAAAACTAAATTACCTAAATCAGGAAGTGGAATTGATGAAACCAAGTAATCGCAAGGCAAAGATAGGGTCTCATCTTTGTAATCAACTATAACTGATTTTATTTTCGTTTCAAATCTTTCTATCCTGCATATTTTTGTGTTTACAAGAATTTTACCACCCATCTCTTTAATCCTATCCCTCAAAGTATTAGGGAAAGCTCCAAACCCCTCACGTGGATAATAAAAAAATTCTGCATTGGTTTGAGATGTCTCTTTTTTTATACCAAGTAGTTTTAAAATCACCTCAAGCCCCCCGGATGCAGGAATTCTTGCCTTTGCAATTTCCGGATGGAGTGTTGAAGGCCCCCCCCAGACCTTGTCCGCTAAAGGTTCAAAGACAAGCTCATAGGTGGGCCTGCCGAAACGCTTAACAATATAATCTTCATAAGAAACGGTATCATCTCTTTTGAACAGACCCTTTATTAAAGCAGGGATGTATCCAAATCCTAGCTGAAAAACAAGTACTGGACCAAAGACTTTTGCCATGTTACTCATTTTTAGAGGATAATCCAATAGCTGCCCCTTTAAAAAGATACGGTTCCTTTTAGGAAGCTTGAGCAGTGATTTACCCATAATCTCTTCAAATACATCCATTATGCCTGGTATTAAAGAATATAATTTGTGGGCACCGTAATCCAGAACGAACCCATCATGCTTAAAACTACCACACAAACCTCCTGCAACGGGTTCCTTTTCAATTACTACAACCTCATACTTTTCTGAGCGCGAAAGGAAATAACCTGCTGACAGACCTGCTATTCCAGCACCCAAAATAACGACTTTTTTCTTGCTAATCATTTTTAAATTCTCCCTGAGTTACATCCTCCTTACGTGCCACTATCAGGCTCTGACCCATCCAGTAAGGAAATTGCACGTTCTTTATACGTAAAGTGTTTGCTAATATTGTTCCACATTGAGAAGCCCACTTTATATAAGGCTTCATTCGCATAAGAACATAACCAAGCTCAAGACTCTGCCAGTGCCTCTTGTGCTTTAATACTTGAAAACCTGACAGTTGCAGTATTTTTCGCATAGTTTCCAAAGTAAAATAGTAAAGATGCACAGACAACAAAAAGACCCATTTACGCCCCATTAATCGAGCTATTAATGAGTCGATATCAGGATAGTTCACAACCAGCAGACCTCCCGGCTTTAATATACGATTACATTCATTTAACACAGCCTTCGGATCAGGTGCATGCTCTAACACATCCCATAGCGTCACTACATCAAATGAGGTATCTTCAAGTTCCATATCAAAGATGGTTCCAGTCTTAATCGGTATACCATATCTTTTTCTGCCCCACTCGGATAGCCAATAATTTGGTTCGCATCCGGCCACCTCCCAGCCTCTCTGTTTGGCAATACCAAGAAAAGACCCACCGGCTGTTCCAACGTCTAATATCTGTCCACGGTGTGATACAAACCTTTCTATGAAATCCAAGGATTTTGAAAAAACACGTTCACGTGCCTGTACTTGAGAAACAAAAGTTTCGTCGGTGCCGTTACTGTATCCTTCCAATATAAGCCCTTGTGGTAATCTGGGATTTAGATACTTAAGACCGCATTGTTTACATAGAACAAGTTGATCCAGAAGTATTTCATCACCTGACGAACGGAATATTTGTGCAATATCATTAGGCCGTATATTATCGTATCGAGATGGGAATATTATCTCATAGTCATCGGAACCGCATAAGTTACAAGCAACACTTTCGAGTGCATCTTTATAGTTTATTTTGTCACCAACCATCATAAACCCCTTATATAGCACCTAGTGGTTGAATAATCATTCATCATCTAAAATAGGGTTGCCTAACCACATCATCTCTTTACAATGAGAAGCACGATTTCTCCGCATATAAAATCGAGAAACTCTCATCGTCAATATACACAATAATTAAAAGCATTTTTTTTTAGGTCCAAACTAGAACCGTACTCTCAACGGTTACAAGCCATTATACGAAGTAGAGTACCTCGTAACAGTGCATTACAATTGGGAGGGACTAAGATGGCCTGGCATCTCTTTCTGGTGAGATTACAGGTGTTTTCTATCGAATATCTAAAAAAAATTAAGAACCTTTTGAGTTTAACACAAATTATTCCCTAGAATAAAGCCAATACCGAAACAAAGCCCACCAGGACAACCCATAACGAGCACGAATGTCTTTACCGTAATACCAGTAAAATACAATAGGATATAGGCGGTTTAAGAAAAAAGGTGGCTTGAGAACAAATCTTTTAAAAGAAGACAGCGTCATTTTAGTTTTAACTGCATGAGCGAAGATTTTTTGTGCATTGAAAAACATGTTTTGTTTTACATGGTCTTTGCAGATACTTGATTGAAAATACGAATAGTTGATTTTCCTGGTGTCATCTATAAAACCACGTTCTTTCATATACTGTGCTATCTGAGTACCCGGATAAGGCTGTAATATAGAGCACCATGGATATGTTGTATGTATCTCTTGATTAAGCTCTACTGTTTTGTAAATATCTTCAATTGTTTCATCAGGAAGCCCAACCATGTTAAATGTCAAGAAAGGCAGGTTATTCTTATAGAGAAGCTCAGCTGCACGATGAATCTCCTGATTAGTAATTGGCTTATTGAATACTGACGTGCGAGTATCCTCAAGCCCGCATTCTATGGCAAAGGAAACAACACTGCAGCCAGCTTTTTTGAGTTGCGGAACTATTTCCGGCTTTATTTGCCTTGTAGAGGAATGACAAGCAAAAGGCAACTTGAATTCTCTTTCATATTTTTCGCAGAATTCCAGTACCCATTCCGGGTCCATCAAGAACTGATCATCAACAATCTCAAGACACTTCCAGCCATATTGGGAAATATATCGTATTTCCTCAATAACGCTGTCAACACTGCGCTGTCTGAAAACCCTCCCCTGTCCTCGATATATTTCCTTATAGGCATAGTTAAAGCAATAGCTGCAGTTGTAAGGGCATCCACGTGAAGACCATATCTTTTTATGTGGATTGTTCCGAAGTGATGAATGCTCATAATAGTGTGAGCGATCACAATTAGGAAGTTCTGAAAGCTCCTGTTCAGACAGGAACTCACTCACTGAGTTCTTAACAATCTCTGTTCCTTTCTTGACCCACAAATTAGAAATATTTTGTATAGATTCTACTGTTCCGTCATACTGTTTCAAAAGCTGCAGCAACGGCTTCTCTCCCTCTCCGACGCAAACTACATCAACTCCATCCCGCTCAACTACAGATGGAAAAAAAGTTGGATGTGGACCACCAAGTATTGTCATGGATGCAGGTAATTCTCTTTTAAGTAAACGACAAGTTGCAAGTATAGAATCAGCTGATGGTGAGAGTAAACACATGCCAATGAAGGTAGGCTGCATTTTGTTAAGTTTATTAAGATTTTTCTCAGGATTAACTAGGATCTCAGCATTAAATCCACGTGACTTCAAATAAGCAGTAAGTAGCATAGGACCGAGCTTATCTTCGATTTCTTCTTGAACAAAAACAATGTTGTTTTTACTATACATTCATTGACCTGGAAATAATCAGATAAAGTCGATGGAAGACAATCTAGAAATCGCGCATTTAAGACGTAAAATCAAAAACTTGATCTTTCGTGGATTTAGCCAGAATTTAAGTACTGCATTACGCTGTATCTTCAGAAGCTGCTCTGGTAAAATGGTAGGAGGACAATATGTGATATGGCCTGAAGAACATAATGTTAAGGCCCAGACCATTTATTTCTATCGATCAGCTGATTTAATTCACGAAATCTTGTATTAACTGCACACAAAATCAGCCCTATCGCCAATGACACAATCCCTAAAGGAGAAAATATCAAAACAGTTCCTGTTAACACCTCATTAGGTAGAGATGTAATACCAAAATAGTTCAATATCCTTAATGCTGTACTTATCCCTGCAAATAAAAAACAGAGTAGACTTATTAGACCAAACAACCTGATAGGTTTATGGTCCCTTAGAATAATAGCAGCTGTCATTATAATTCTGCTACCATCATGGAAAGATTTTAGTTTGGATTCACTTCCTTCAGGTCGATTGCGATAAGAAATAGGTATCTCAGTTATTTCTATTTCTCTTTCTAATGCCTGAAGGGTCAATTCAGTTTCTATTTCAAAACCAGAAGTTAAAAGCGGTACGTTTTTGACAAAACGACGGCTAATTGCACGATATCCAGATAAAATATCCTTATAGTTTGTTTTAAACATAAAATTCACTGCTTTTAATATTAAACGGTTACCAAATTGATGTAATCTACTCATAGATTCGTCCGTAGCACTTTTAAGCCGATTACCAACTACCATATCAGCCTCTCCCTTCAAGATTGGTTCTATCAATCTAAGAGCGTCTTCAGCATAATAGGTATCATCCCCATCTACGACAACCAATATATCGGTATCAATAGAATCAAAGATAGCCTGCATAACATGCCCTTTTCCGCGCTTACGTACATGATGAACACAAGCGCCGGCTTTCCTCGCTAAATCAGCGCTGCCATCCTCAGAATTGTTATCAAAGACGTGGATGGTTGCCTGAGGGAGAATAGCTGTAAAGTCACGTACAACTTTTTCAATTGTTACAGCTTCATTATAACAGGGTATAGTTACAGCAATTTTAGCATTAGCGTATAAATTTTCCTGTTGCTCAATAATATTGTTATTTCTCATTTCTGATTATAAGCCAAACCAAAAAACAATAAGAACCTTTAAAAAAAGAACAAGCTATTTTTTAGACTTGACGACTTGTAAAACGACTCCATAAAGTAAACCAATCCAACATCTTAAAAACAATGGCCCTGTACGGCACCATCTCCATTTTTGTTTCAAATCTGAGCTGCAAGAAATTTATAGGTTGCCCAATGACTTTTAAGGGGTGATACCAGAGCTTCCAGATCAAAAAACTAAGATACAAACGAAATCGAAACCGATTTAATATTTTATAATCATGGCGCCATACGGGTGAAAAGTTTAGTTCAGAAAGCGACTTGTATCCTTTTATTTCTTCATAAATTGCCGAACCGGGCACTGGTGTAATAATAAATAATGCAATTTCATCAACTCCTTTGCGGGTTATATCTTTTACCATATCCCTTGTCATCTTAAGATCCTCTTCATTCTCTCCCAGATAACCAAGTATAAAACATGCCTGAGAACGGATCCCCGCATAGTTCATTCTTTTTATCATCTTAATTGCATGATCAAGGTTGAAAGGTTTATGCATCTGCTTAAGTAAACGAGCAGAACCTGTCTCAGGTGATATTGAAATGTAGCGGCATCCAGCCCTTGCCATCAAATCCACTGTCTCTTCACTTTTGATTGTTTCTATCTTAGTACCGGAAGCTATTTTCCAATTTATGTTTAATTTTCTTTTTAAGATCTCATTACATATTTCCCTGGTATGTCTATCTAAGACAGTAGGGTTTAGGTCCTCAAAGTGAAACTCTTGTACTTTATATTTATTAAAAAAATATTCAATTTCATCTACAATATTATGTGCAGACCTATGCCGCCATCTTTGATTATTATTTGCAGGAGTTACACAAAATCTGCATTTATAAGGGCAACCACGAGATGTCAGAAGCGGCAGATATCGTTTAGACGTTTGCGGCCCATGGGCAAAACGAAGCTTCCAGTAATTTTCAAGAGGGAATAGATCCCAAGCAGGAAATGATAAACTATCCAAATCATTAATCTTTTCAATTGGCTTGTTATAAAATGTAGGCGACCCTACCCCATCAATCTGACGTAGACCATTCCCCTTACTATCATTTAATAATATTTGAGCAATACATACAGCTCGATATTCACTCTCTCCAGTGAGTACATAGTCAGCTCCAGTTCTATAGAATTCATCAGCAACATAGCTTAAAGCATAAGCAGTAACAGCCTGAGTATTTTCGCAAACTATTATCTTTAATTTAGGACAAAGCTTTTTAATAGATTTAATAATGCTTATAGTTGAAACGTGATTGGTTAGGTTTATAGCATAAACAAAAACAATAGATGCGTCATCAGATATTCTTTCCATAACTTCGTCATTAGTTAGGCCTAAGAGCAGAAATTTTCCATGACGTCTAGCACTGTAAGGACGTTCTCCAAAAGCGTCTATGACTTTAACAGGCATATTGGCCTTCTGTAGAGAGGCTGCTAAATAAGCAAGCCCTATTGGCATATAAACAATACCTGTTGTAAACGGGTCGTCCCTCAGAACAACAAGATTTGGATTAATTAAAGTTACCATATTATTGCTTAATCTGTTTCTTTTCTCTCCGCCAACGCTGGTAATTAGAAAAAAGTAAAAAAATAAATTTTTCAATGTTCCTGTTTCTTATCAGATCAATAACTGACCTGAACATTATAGCTGGAGACAATAGAAAATTAAACAAAGCTTCAACTATCATGATTAAATTTGTTTTAGTTAACACTCCTAAATAATTCTTTAAAAAAACCATATTTCGTAACTTTTTATGATAACGCATTAATGTTTCTGTAGACATAGCAGAGAGATTAACAAGAGGAGTTGTTTCCAAGAGCATATCGTAATCTCTTAAAAAATAATCTTTGGACAGTTTTTTCTCTTTAATTGCTACCTCAGCTGCTTCTGTACCAGGAAAAGGAGTAAACAAGTTAAAATATGTAAAATCTGGTTTTGTCTTTTTTAAAAATTTAATATTTTCAATTAAATCTTCTTCCTTTTCACCTGGTAATCCGATCATAAAACTTGCAAGACTTTTAATTCTATATTTTCGTGTCAAATCAAGTGCTTTTTTTATCTGTTCAGGAGTTTGCCCCTTTTTAATAGATTTTAGAATACGCCTTGAGGCTGACTCTATCCCAAAATCTATCTGAATGCAACCTGCATGACTCATAATTCCTAGAAGTTCTTCACTAATAAGATTAACTCTAGTCTGACATCCCCATTTTAAACCTAAAGGCTTTAAAGCATTGCAAAGATCTGTTATCCATTCTGATTGTATTGTAAATGTTTCATCATGAAAATAAACACCATCTATGTTATAATAACTTTTAAGCAACTCAATCTCTTTTATAACATTACCAATGCTCCGTTTCCTGACTTTCTTATGGAAAATTGACGAACTGTTACAAAATGTACATCTTGCAGGACACCCACGGCTAGTAAGAACACTCAAAACACGTTTCATGAAATGAGATCTAATATAACCTGGGGGAATCAAATAACGCGATACAGGGAGTAATTCTCTCGCTGGAAATGGCAAAGAATCTAAATCATTTATAATGTCAAGCTCTTCATTAATATAAAACTTACCTCCTTCCTTGAATGCTATTGACTTGACACCATGGAAACTTTGATTGTTTTCAATAGCATTACAAACTTTTATTATTACGGTTTCACCTTCACCAATAACAACAAAGTCAAGGCCCATTTCCTCTATTGTTTCTTTTGGTCGCACAGTAGGATGAATACCCCCAGCACAGAATTTTGCATTGTGAAACCTTTCTTTTAATAATAAAGCAAGAGATTTTGTCATTTTAAAGTTTGTAGTCATGACTGAAAAGCCTATTAAGTCAGGTGAAAAAGTATTTGTGATTTCATCAGCTATTTCATTAATATTATCATCAGGATAAATATCAAATAATTTGACCTCATAATTATTACTCATCAATACTGCTCCCAGATAAGTAATCCCAAAAGGAATTGACATAATATCGCTTGTTCTCATGTTTATAAGAACTATTTTCATTTTCATGTTTTCAGGCAAATGAATTCTTCTTAAAATATTCTTCCAATATGTATTAATGTATTCGATTCATTACATACAAATTTGCAAACTCGTATTTTTTAACCAGCCTCGGAGTACTATAATTAGTTGCCATCACTCCATATTTCCGAAAGAGATACTTAAGTGTCTGTTTCTCTGACAAATTAACAACTATAAAGATACGGTCACCTGTTGCCGGACTATCAAACAAAACTTTAGTAGACACGTTGTGTAGATTAAAATAATACAAAAGAGGAGAATCAGAAGGACAAATTGCTAGCACTCTGTCTCCTGGTTCAATTGTCTGTTTTAATAAAGAGGTAATATCTTCTGCGGCTCTTAATGTCCCTGTAACATTAGAATAATAAACAGACTGTGAACCAACAACACACAAACATATCCATAATGATGCAAAAACAGACAAGGATGGAAACAATATATGCCTGTACTTAGTAATTATCTTTAATCTAATCGATCTAATCAAGAAAACAACCCCTGCGGAAGCCATTCCTATATAAATAGGCAATAAGAATAACCAGTGTCTTGCAAATATAGGAAAATTATTTGATAGTGCCATTAAAGCGATTATAAAAACTACTGCAATAAAAATAGAAACACGGTCATTCGATTGTTTTTTATGAAATAATAGAGAAATAACAAACCCAAATATTAAAACCAAATATATAACGTATGGAACATCTCTATTAAATAGATTCCATACAGCAACAGAAGTATATTTCAAATTAGCGAAAGAAAAGACAGTGAATTCTTTAATAGCAAGGTTTCCTGTTATAGAGTTTAGACCCGAGCCGATAATGGCTGGAGAATAAAGGATTAAGGTTAAACAAATGACAAAAAACAGACTCAGAAAAAAGTCCTTTAGTATTAGGCGGCGACTATATCCCATATCGTTAAATACTATTGACAGAAAAAACCATACAACAGCTATCCCAATACAGGGAATTGTTGCAACAGTTGTATGTAAACCAATTGAAGAAAGTATAACAAACAAAAACCATGCTGCTATGCTTCTTTTATTTTTCAAATATTTGAAAACAGCAAAGAGTATAAGAAATATCATAATAATTATGGGATAACTTCTGGCATTAGTAGAAAACTCAATCAGCGCTGAAGAAGAAGCTATAATTCCCGCGGTTATTAAACCAGTGTATTTGTTGTAAAACATACGCATTACCATATATGAAACAGGTACCATGAGTATTCCCGCAACAAAGTCATACAAACGAATTACCCAGAGCTTGTCACCAAAAATCAGGCACGTAATATGAATTAAGAACGTATGAAAGAGATGGTTGTTTGCAGTAGAATAGTTTGTGAGACCTATATATAAAGGCTGAGATGCATATGCGTTAAACATGTGGGCTTCATCATAACGTATAGGCTGTAACAAATAATAACTTCTTAAAAAGACAGCTATAACAATTATAACAAGTAACGCAAAAATATGTATTTTATCCTCTTCACATATTATTTTTCTAAAAGTTTCA
>Ga0187833_10004699_pt1 | contig 13212 bp, 15 predicted proteins | sample ETNtaG_37_FD_167968 | JGI IMG/M metagenome (GOLD analysis project Ga0187833, IMG submission 167968) | Marine microbial and viral communities from oxygen minimum zone, Eastern Pacific Ocean - ETNP2014_SV_400_PacBio MetaG (Illumina Assembly) | ecosystem: Environmental > Aquatic > Marine > Hypoxic... | reverse complement strand
TAAGTTCATTTAAAGATATATTAGGTAGAAACTCTTTTCCTTTTTTTATCCAACTCATAATATCACCTCAGACATTATGAGTAAGACTACTATATAAAATATTCGGAAATTAAGGAATTATACTATATTCTTGGGATGAAGGCGAGGTTACCTACATATGGTGCAGATGGGATAATGAATACTCCATCTAAATAGTCAGTTATTCAATTATTTTTAACATTCCTCAGCAGAAAAAACCAAATAAATTCTTATTTTTCACCTTATCAAATCAGCAGTTCCAGCCCCGATATTCGCAAATAATCCCACCATTACAATAAGCTTAGTTGCCCATACAGTATCCTGGATTTGGCCGCCAATAACTCCAAATACAGTTAGAACAACAGCGCTAGCGGTATAAGTTACTATAATTAAAGATAAAATTCTTTTTGGAAATAATATAAACTTTTTCTCTTCAATTTGTTGGTATTTTGTGTAGTAAAATAATAATATATCAAATAAAAGAGTTATTGAGATTATTGCTATTATATGCAGTGCATCTAAGTTTCTGGCTAAATTCCAGACTTCTTCTGTTACAACAAAAGGAGCAGACAATATCATAGCTCCAACAATTTGTTGGGCAACATCCTGGAAAGTGAATTTGCTTGGCTTTAAGGATGAAGCAACCCTGGAAAACAAACCTTTGCCTTTTGCAGTTTTGTGCAAAGCGCCAATGCCTTCTTTGATCTCCTCAATATCTTCTTTTATATCTTCAACATCCTCTCCTGTTTCATCAATTTCTTTCTTAATATCAGAGACATCTTCTATAATCTTATCAACATCTTCCCCAGTATCATCCACTTCTTTTTTGATATCAGAAACTTCCTCAATAATCTTATCAACATCATCTCCTATTTCTTCTCTTTCTTCTCCAGCCTCCTCTCTATCTTTGCTAAGATCCTTAAGCTCATCAATAATCTTCTTTAAGTCTTCTCTTAATTTCTCTTCTCGTTTTTTGTTTTCTTCAGGCATTTTTAAAATTAAGATTAGTTTTTATATAAAATTATGGTAAACTTATATTTTTTTAGTTAAAGGGCCATCTTTGCTGTCTTCAACAAGATAACCTTTGTCTTTTAATTCGTCCCTTATCTTATCAGCTTTCCCAAAATCTTTTTCTTTCCTTGCTTTTTCCCTTTCATTTACTAATTTTTTAATTCCTTCTGGGATTTTTTCTCCTTTTATTTCTAAGACTCCTAATACTTTGTCAAATTCAAGCATTAAATTGTAAATATCACTTGCATCTTTTTTATCAATTCCATCCGGAGCCATTTTTGCATTTATATCTCTTACAAAATTAAAAATTGCGGCTAAACCCTCTGAAATATTCAAGTCATCATCCATCTCTTTTTCAAAATCTTTTCTTGCTTTTTCGATTAATTTTTTAATTTCAGAATCTTGATTTTTTTTAGTGGATGTTTTATTAAAAATTTGAATTTTTTTAATGAAGGTGTTTAACCTTTCAATTGAATGCTTAGCAGCTTTAATGCCTTCTTCTGTGAAATTTAATTGCTGCCTGTAATGAGAAGAAAGTAAAAGATACCTTATTGCAGTTTTATTATGCCCTTTATCTAATAAATCCCTTAATGTAAAAAAGTTTCCTAAGGATTTGCTCATCTTTTTTCCATTAACTAATAAAAATTCATTATGAAACCAATAATTTGCAAATTTTTTACCAATAGCTCCTTCTGATTGCGCAATCTCATTTTCATGGTGGGGAAAAATTAAATCAACTCCTCCGGCATGGATGTCAAATGGCTGTTTAAGATATTTAGTAGACATAGCAGAGCATTCTAAATGCCATCCCGGCCTGCCTTTTCCTATTTCGACATCCCAGAAAACATCTCCATCATCTTTATCCCAGAATTTCCATAAAGCAAAATCTTGCGCCTGGTCTTTTTCATATTGATCCTGCTTGATTCTTTTCGCAGATTCTAAATTTTTTAATTTTGTATGGGATAACTTTCCATAACCCTTAAATTTAGAAATATCATAATAAATGCCATCTTTAGATTCATAAGCTATTTTTTTATCTAATAAGCTTTTAACAATCTTAATCATTTCTTTGATATGTTCAGTAGCTTTAGGAAAAATATCTGCAGAGTCTATATTTAATGCCTTTAAATCTTCAAAAAAAGCCTTTTCGTACTTTTTCGTATATTCTTTTAATGAAATTCCTTCTTTTATAGAGCCTTTTATTGTCTTGTCATCCACATCAGTTAAGTTCATTATATGCTTGACTTTAAATCCTTTATATTTTAAATAACGCTTTAGAATATCAACACACATGTAAGCCCTAAAGTTACCTATATGGGCAAAATCGTAGGTTGTTGGGCCGCATGAGTAGATTTTCACTTTATTTTTCTCAATAGGCTTAAGAGCTTCTTTTTTTCTTGTTAAAGTGTTGAATAGTTTTAATGTCATTTTTATACTGGGAAAAGGCAATACTATACCCTTTAGGGGGTAGATGCAGCCTTTTCCGGTATGACTCTATTTCAAGAGATACCCTCACATTTATGTTGGGGAGTAGGTCATAATAGAACCTTTTTCTTTTAAATATTATTTGTTAAAATATTTTGATTTCTTTAACTTCATATTCGCTGTTTTGCCGTTTAACTTTACTATCTTACCAGGCGCTCCTACAACAGTGCAATTATTAGGAACATCATGATTTATGATAAAAGTCTCTGCGCCTATTTTTACATTATTTCCCACTTTTATTGGGCCTAATAAAGTGGCTGCAGTTCCAAGCATTACATTATTGCCAATTGCAGGATGCCTTTTTCCTTTATGCTTGCCAGTTCCTCCTAGTGAAACTCCATGAAACATTACGCAATTCTTGCCTATTTTTGCTGTTTCTCCTATGACAACTCCCATGCCATGGTCAATAAAAAAGCCCTTTCCAATTCTTGCTCCAGGATGGATTTCTATTCCTGTAAGGAACCTTAATATTTGGGATAATAATCTAGCTAAAAACTTTAATTTTATTTTGTACAATGGATGGTTTATGTACCTATGCGCTGCTATTGCATGCAATCCTGGATATAACAGGGGCTCTAACCCACGAGCAGCCGGATCATTTTTGAATATTGCTTTTATGTCTTCAAACATTTTATTAGCCTCCTATAGCGGAAAACACAAATAATTGAGTAAAATAGTTGTGTTTTCCTAATAATAGTGGCGGATAATTATAGCCAATTATTTGCATCCGCCAATATATCTTGAAATGCACTAATTAGTTTAATTATTATCTGCATTTCACGAGATTAGAAATGCGTTCAAATTTCATCTAATCAACGCATTTCTCTATATATTAAATTATCGAAATAAATCTGATGATAAGTATCTATCTCCTAGATCAGGGATTATTGTAACAATAAAGCCTTTTTTTAATTTTGATGCAACTTTTAATGAAGCAAAAACAGCGCCCCCTCCACTCATTCCACAAAAAATTCCCTCTTTTTTTGCTAAATCTCTTGTAGTTTTAACTGCTTCTTTTTCAGAAACGCTAATTTTTTTATCTACTCTTTTTGCATCAAAAATTGCCGGCAAATATTCTTTTGGCCATTTCCTTATTCCTGGAATGCAACTGTTTTCTTTTGGCTCAGCTCCAATAATCTGAATGTTTTTTTTCTTTCCTTTAAGAAATCTTGAGACTCCCATTATTGTGCCTGTAGTTCCCATAGCAGATACAAAATGGGTAATTTTTCCTTTTGTTTGTCTCCAGATTTCAGGGCCAGTGCCTTCATAATGCGCTTTAGGATTATCATCATTTGCAAATTGGTTTAACATAATGTAGCCTCCTTTTGCCACTTTTTTCTTTGTATAATCTATAGCGCCTTCCATTGAATGTTTTTTTGGAGTCAAGATAACTTTAGCCCCATATGCTTTCATGGTTTGTATCCTTTCTTTTGTTGACCCTTGCGGCATTACTAACACTATTTTGTATCCTTTTAGATTAGCCATCATTGCTAGGGCTATTCCTGTGTTTCCGCTTGTGGGTTCTATCAGTTTTATTCCTGGCTTTAACTCCCCTCTTGACTCTGCCCCTTTAATCATGTAGTATGCAGCCCTGTCTTTAACACTTCCACCAGGGTTTTTACTTTCTAGTTTTGCAAATAATTCTACTTTCTTATTCAGATTTAAATTATTTATTTTGATTAATGGAGTATTTCCAATTAATTTTTCTATGCTCATTTATTTTACCTTAAATTTGTTATGGGATTTTTGAATCTTAAAATGCAATTGAAAGAGTTTAAGCCAACAAATAATAAAAACAGCAACAAGCCTTAGAATTGATAAAGCTCATTTTTTCACTTGATTTTTGCTTTTTAGTTGTTGTGGCCATCCTATTTTTGTTGAAAAGCGAGAGGGCGGATTCGAACCGCCGAATACGCGGGACCTGCAAGTGTTTGCAGCCGCGCCCCTTAGGCCGCTTGGGCACTCTCGCATGAAATTTGAAAAACATGATTTATTTTATAAATATATCGAAAGTAAATGGAATATTTTAGAAACAGCAATGGCTGTTAGAATTAACAACATGATAACTAACATAAGCTAAATGTATATTTTTTTGCTTTGTATTTTTATGCATCTTACTTGTTTTTTAATTCCTCTGTCCTATCATCTGCATCAAACCAAGTTAAGGTTTCGATGAATTCTTTTTCTTTCGTTTTTCTATCTTTTGTCATTTTTTTTACCTCATAATTTTTAGAATTTGAATGATGCACTCAAAAAATTTAGAAAATGGGAGACAACTCAACACATTGCTTTAGAGGAATGGCTACACAAAGTATGCTTCATTTTCCTCATAAAGATATGTTTTGCCATTCTAATGCTTTATTAAGATAGCTTATATTTAAATGTTTCTCAAAAAAGGGCTTAGTAGAAAATGTAGGTTGCCATCAATATATGAGCAGTCTTATAAACAAATAAACACGTGACAAGGGGGATGCCCCATACGGGGAATGTCACCTTTGCTCTTTCAATCAAACTGCGAATCCGATGGCAACCCAAGCGTTAGCGAAGATTTTCTACTAAGCCTCAGAAAAGCCGGATAAAATAATGAGTAAAGAAAAATTGAATTGATAAAAATATTTTTAAACTACTCTGATTTCTTTATTTGAGATTAGTTAAATAAGAGGAGAAATGAAATTAATATTGAATGGAAAGGAAAAAGAAGTTAAAGCTAATATAGTTTCAGATTTATTAAAAGAATTAAATTTAAATAATGATATGGTTGCTGTTGAATTAAATAAAGAAATAGTTCACAGGCAAAACTTTGATAAAGTAAAACTAAATTCTAATGATAAATTAGAAATTGTTACTGTAGCAGGAGGAGGATAATTTTATGGATAAAATAAGAATAGGAAAGTTTGAATTCAATTCAAGATTGTTTATTGGTACTGGGAAATACCCTAGTATGGATTTGATGAAAGAAGCTTTAGATGCTTCAGGAGCTGAAGTTGTTACAGTAGCTATAAGAAGAGTTAATTTTGACAACAAAGAAGAGAATATTCTTAATTTTATTGACCAAAAGAAATATACTATCTTGCCCAATACAGCTGGCTGTTATACAGTGGATGATGCTCTTAGGATAGCAAGGATGGCTAAAGAACTAGGATTGCCAAAATGGGTTAAGTTAGAGGTAATGGGAGATGAAAAAACTTTAATGCCTGATAATGAGGGAACTCTGGAAGCTGCAAAAATTTTAGTTAAGGAAGGATTTGCAGTTTTAGCTTACACAAATGACGATATTGTTTCCTGCATGAAGTTAGAGAAAGCAGGGGCAGCATCAGTCATGCCATTGGGAGCTCCAATAGGTTCCGGACAAGGAATATTAAATCCTAATAATATTAAAATTATATTAGAGAATGCAAAAGTTCCCATTATAGTAGATGCTGGAGTTGGAACCGCTTCTGATGTTACAATAGCTATGGAACTGGGGGCAGAAGGAGTTTTGCTTAACACCGGAGTAGCTTTGGCTAAAGACCCTGTTAAAATGGCAAGGGCAATGAAATTGGGTGTTGAGGCAGGAAGAGATGCTTTTTTAGCTGGTAGAATACCTAAAAAATTGTATGCAAGCGCTTCTTCTCCAAAAGAAGGCAAAATAGAATAAAATTAGCCATTAAAAAGAAAAGCAATAAAAAATATGAGTAATATCTCAAAAACCAATATTTAAAATTAAAAATAATATCATAAAAATCCACGAAAGTGATGACGAGCACTTTCATCAATAGTGGATTTTTAGGATACCGAAACGAGCCTACATGCTCAGAAATTTCAAAAATTTTTGGCATCCCGAAAATCTATGATTTTCGTGGATCTACAAGCTAAAGCATATAGTATTGGCTCGTTTCCAGTATAATAAAAAATATTAAATAAATTAAAAATAAATATAATTTCTATTGAAAAATAGATTAAAAAATAAAATGATCAATGAATTATTATGGGTTTTACTTTTGGCTGCGAATTTCTTAGCTATATTGCTGGCTTATAGGCTGTTTGGAAAGGTAGGCTTATACTCATGGATAGCAGCCTCTGTTATAATTGCTAATATTCAAGTACTGAAGTTAGTTGAGGTTTTTGGCTTTGTAACAGCAATGGGAAATATAATATATGGGACTATCTTCTTAGCAACAGATATATTAAATGAAAATCATGGCAAAGAAGATGCGCAAAAAGCTGTTTGGATTGGTTTTTTTGCGCTAATCTTTGTTACAATAGTAATGCAAATTACTTTGAAATTTACGCCGCATCCAGAAGATTTTATAAGCCCTGCTTTGCAAAGCATTTTTGAGCTTTTGCCTAGAATTACGATAGCTTCATTAACAGCATATATGATTTCCCAGTTTCATGATATCTGGATGTTCAATTTACTAAAGAAAAAAACTAAAGGGAAATATCTTTGGCTTAGGAATAACATATCAACATTTCTATCCCAATTAATAGATAATGTTATTTTTACATGGATTGCTTTTGTAGGATTTTTTGGCTTGTTTGGATGGGGACTAGTATTTGAATGGGAAATTATCATTCAAATATTCTTTGTCACCTTAGTTATGAAGTATATTGTGGCAATTCTAGATACTCCTTTTATTTACTGGGCTAAAAAGATGAAGGAAGAAAGCTCTTAGCTAAATCACGTGCTTTAGCTGTGTAATATGCTAGCCTACCTTGAGTCTATAATACTAGTTTATCATAATCTGGACAGAAAACAGCCTTAACCTTCTAAAAACCGAAGCATTTATATATAATTGTATGATTTATTATACATATGTATGATAAAGTAAACATTACTGAAAACACTTTGCAAGTGCTTTCCTTGTTCACAAATGGTTTTGATAATGAGTATTATATCCGGGAAGTGGAAAGGTCTCTCGAAATAAGCCCCAGAACCGCTCAGCTTATTCTAGGGGACCTGGAAAACAAAGGAGTTCTTGAATCAAAGGTTAGGGGGAAGATAAAATCTTACAAACTAAAAAGGAGTGAGGTAAGCTTTAGATATCTGGTGCTTGTTGAAAATTATAAGCTGATATCATTTATAGAAAAAAACCTCTTAGTTAAGGAAGTTATTGAAAAGATAGCGCCATCCATAAAAGGAGTTAGTGTTATTTTCGGAAGCTATGCAAAAGGAACCAACAAGAAAGGTTCCGATTTGGATGTTTTTGTGGCAGGAGAATGTGATACAAAGGAAATCAACAGCATATCCGAGGCTTGGGGCATTGAAGTAAGCGTAAAAACCTACCCTCTAAAAACATTTGAGGATAATATCCGCAAGGATGTCTTTTTAAGGGAAGTTGTGAAAAATCACATAATTTTTTTAAATGCAGATAAATTCGTTAATATAGTTTTGACAAATGGATAAAATAAAATGGTGTCTTAATAAAGGATTAAGTTTGATTGAGCCTAATTCAAATCTTGCGGAAGCATATACCAGAAAAGCGGAAGAAGCCCTTGAATCCATATCTTTAAACAAAGTAAAGGACTAGAAAATATCCACTGCTTATTATGCCATTTACTTTTCCCTTTATTCAATCCTAACAAGAATAGGGATTAAATGCGAGATTCATTCCTGCACCATAGAATTTACAAAGAGGTTTTTAAAGGATTACTTTAATGAAAAGGATTTTGATTTTATAGAAAACTCATTAAAAGCAAGAATTGATTCCCAGTAATCAAGAACCACCAGTCACCGCTCCTTTCAGTCGCTATAGACTGGTGGTATGACGTCTTAATCGCAGAATAACGTTAATCTGTATTGTTTTGCTTTATCTCTTGCAGAGCCATACTTCTGTGCCTTAACATAATTTACTGTAAATTCAACATCACTTGGGTTAGCACCATAAGAAGCTGGGCTCCAAAGTCCGCTTCCCCAGAATTTGCCTCCTTCTTTTTTTGGTTTTTTCAACCCAGGGAACAACATGAAGAACTTGCGTGCTGTAAATCCCTTAAGTTTCTTGACTAATTCTGGTTTGCTTTTCAAGCCTAAATCTAACATCATATGGACATGATTACTATCAAAACCAATTTCATTGTCCTTGCAACGTATCTCATATTTCTTGAGTGCTTTCAGAAATAATGCATGGCATCCATTTCGATAACCAAAGTTATCGAAAATGTTGTGGCAGTATTTAATTTTAAACATAAAATGTACCCAAACTTCACCTACTTGAGAACTGTATCTAACTGGATTGAATTTCATAAGAATCACCTCAGATAATTTTTTTAGAAATTTTTATATAGCTAAAGCTAAATAAGAATTAATTACGAAAAGTCAGATCATACCTGTTCGCCTTGGTCAGCTTATGACCGCTAACGCTTTACTAAAAGTGTCCAAGCGGTACATTGGTGGTTTTGGTCTGCTTTTTGTTTTTTCTTAAAAAGCCCATAGAAATAAAAGAATGAGTAGTATTAAAGTTAGTGGTAAGGACCCACCAGTCACCGCTCCTTTCAGTCGCTATAGACTGGTGGAAAGAGGAATTCTAGAAAAAAGTATCCACCGGTGAAACACCGGATGGAAATCTCAGCTTATATTGACAGGACGATTCCGGATGATGATTTTAAAAGGATGATGAAAGAAACTCCTGAATTTTTTGCCAAGTGCAAAGCCATCTTAATCAAGTTGAATGAAAATAAGATTAAAGATATTAGAAGCCAATTCCAAAAAGAGATTAATTAGAAAGAATTAAACCTTATCTCGACCATTCTTTTTTTAGTTTATTAAATGTTCCATTATTGATTGATTTCCTTATCTTTTCCATTAAATCCAGCATGAATTTAACATTATGCAATGAAGCTAGTTTGTAATATACTATTTCTTTTGCTTTGAATAAATGGTTGAGGTAAGCTCTGGAGTAACTTTTGCACGTTAAGCACCGGCAATCTTTATCTATTGGCTTTTTGTCCAATTTATATTTTGAGTTTTTGATGCTTATCCTAAACTTGTTCTTTAAGTTTCCGCCAGATTTTGGAGATACAAATAATGAGCCCCTTCTTCCAATTCTTGTAGGATTAACGCAGTCAAAAGTATCTATACCTTTTTCCACACCCCCAAACAGGTCTTCAATTTCCCCTATACCCAGAAGATGGCGAGGCTTATTTTCAGGCAATAAAGGAATGCACCAATCTAAAATCTGATACATGTCTTTTTTTGAGATTCCTAAAGAGCCTCCAATAGCTATTCCATCAAAATCCAATGAAGAAATAAATTTAGATGATTCAAATCTTAAATCCTTAAAATGCCCTCCCTGGATAATCCCATACAGTGCTTGCTTAGTTTTTCTTGATTTTTTTTTGTGATATTTTAAAGATTCGATAGCCCATCTATGGGTTCTTTCCATTGCTTTTTTAGTATATTCATAGCCAGATAAAGGGCTAGTGCATTCATCAAAAGCTAAAATAATATCTACTCCCAGGTTTTGCTGTATTTCTATTGATTTTTTAGGATTTAAGAATACTTTTTCTCCAGAATCATGGGCTCTGAATGTAACACCCTTATCATTTATCGTAGCAAGCTTTTTTTGCTTTTCTTGATTTTTTTTTGTTTTTGATATCATGAAAGTATTGCCTAACTTGCCTACGTTATGTTCCATGCCATAACCTAAAGAAAAAGCCTGGAAACCTCCAGAATCAGTAAATAAAGGATTATTCCAGTTCATGAACTTATGCAAGCCGCCTAATTTTTTAATTAGTTTATCTGTAGGCTTTAAGTGTAGATGATAAGTATTGGCAAGTAAAACTTCAGCGCCTATAGACTTCATATCTTCCTGGTCAAGGCTTTTTACAGTAGCAGCAGTTGCAACAGGAATAAAATAAGGAGTATGTATGTTACCATGAGGAGTTTTTATTGTCCCAGTCCTTGCTCTTGAGTTTTTTAATTGTTTTTTTATTTTGAATTGCATGAAAACGGGTTAAAAAGAGTTATTAATAAATCTTGTCAATTAGATAATAAAAAATTAAAATTCAGCAATAAAAAAATTAAATAAATTAATAAAAATCAATAAATCTAATAATAAAAATATTAAAACAATAAAAAAATTCTGACATTGAAAAATTAAAAAATGATCAATAATAAAATAATGATAAAAATTAAAAACAAACAATAATTCTTATCCTTCATGAAAAACCTTAACTTTGAAAATAAACTGTATGTAATTACAGAAAGCGCTATTTCTAGTAAAAGTAATGAAGAGGTTGTTAGAGAAGCTATTAAAGGCGGAGCAGAGATAATTCAATTAAGGGAAAAGCAATGGGATAAAGAAAAAGTCAAGGAAGAGGCTATAACACTATTGAAAATTTGCAGGGAAAATGATGTTATTTTTATTGTGAATGATTATGCGGATATTGCCTTGGAAATAGGGGCAGATGGAGTTCATCTTGGACAGGCAGACATGCCAATATCAGAAGCAAGGAGAATTTGTGGAGATAAATTAGCAATTGGATTGTCTACTCATTCTTTAGAACAAGCTATGAATGCAGACAAAGAAGATATTGATTATCTAACTATAGGCCCAATCTTCAAAACAAGAGCTAAAGATTATACGGTAGGAACTGAAATTATAAAAGAAATCTTATCAAAAATAAATAAGCCCTTAATAGCTATTGGAGGGATTAAAGAGCGCAATATCAATGAAGTTTTAGAACAAGGAGTTAAAAACATAGCAGTTATTAACGAGGTTGTTTCTGCAGATAATATAGAAAAAGCTGCCAGTAAGTTAGTTAAGAAAATTAAAGAGAATTGAATTTATACTGGGAAAAGGCAATACTATTACCCTTCAAGGTGTAGATTTAGCCTTTTCCGGTATGACTTGATTTCAAGAGATACTCCCACATTTATGTTGTGGAGTAGGTCATTTAACACTATTTTTTATTTTAATAGATTTATCATTATTTATTTTATATTTATTGAGAAAATATTTTTGAATTGATATTGTTTTTTTATTAATATTTTTATTGGCATTTATTACTTTTATTTTTCATTGAATTTTAATATTGTTTTTTTTATTGTTATAATTTTAATATTTTTATTGGCTATTGAACCTATCCAAATTAAAATCCCTAATTTCTGGTATAATGTTATCATTCACAATAATTTCTGTTATTGCCTTTGCTGTTATTGGAGCCAATAAAATACCATTTCTTCCATGCGCTGTTGCTAAAATTAAATTCTTAATTTTTGTTTTTCCTATTATCGGCAATTTATCTGATGCAAAAGGCCTTAATCCTGACCATGTTTCTTTTATCTCTAAATTTTTAAATTCGGGAACAACATCAGAGCAATTTTTTATTATAGAATTAATGCCTTCATCTGTAATTCTTTTTTCAAATCCAATTTCTTCCATTGTTGAGCCTAGGATTATTGAGTTATCCAGCCTTGGAACTACATAGCCTCCTTTTCCTAGAATGGATGCAAAAATAACTTTATCCAGAATTTTTTTATTGGCTTGCAGGCAAACAATTTGTCCATGTATTGGGAAAACATCAAACTCTGGAAACAATCCTGTAGAGATTAATGAAGACCATGCTCCTGCAGCATTAATAACAAAATCAGCATTATAATTTTCATTAGTTGTTTTAACTCCCTTAACTTTGTTATCTTCAATTAAATACTCTTTAACTTCACAATTTTCAATAATCTCAATATTATTGTTTTTATTTGCTTGGATTAAAGCTCGAACTAGCTTTTGATTATTAACCTGCCCATCATTTTTAGTGTATAATCCAGAAATTATGTTTTCAGATAAAGAATGCTCTATGCCTCTTAGTTCCTTTCCATCTAACAATCCAATTTCAAAACTTTTTTTTTGCTGCCATTCATAATTATATTTCAGATGTTTAACGTTTTCTTCTGTTATTGCTGGCCTTATCATGCCGGATTTTTGATATTCTGGGTCCATGCCAGAAGCTTCTTTAATATCATTGCAATAATCTTCATACATATCCCTGCTTTTAATGCATATTTCCATAAAATTTTCATAATGGTCAAATTCGGATTGAGCAGCTAACATGCCAGCAGCATCTTTGGAAGCTTCCTGTCCAGCTTTTCCTTTTTCTAAAATAATAACATCAAAATTATTTTTTTTAAGATAGAAAGCTATGCTTAAGCCAATAATACCTGCTCCTATTACTACTACTTTTTTCATAGAGAAAGGCATCCACATATTATTTATAATGTTTTTTAAAATGAATGCTTATCATAAACACAAATATTTTAAATTCATAAATAACTAATAGAAATATGGCTTTAGTCTATATAACATGCAAGGATAATGAAGAAGCAGAGAAAATATCAAAGCATTTGCTGGAAAAAAGGCTAATAGCATGCTCAAATATGTTTCCTATAAAAAGTATGTACTGGTGGGAAGATAAAATTCAAAATGATAAAGAAGTTGTTGTTCTGGCAAAAACAAAAGATGGAAATTATGAACAAATAAAAGATGAAGTGAAAAAGATTCATAGTTATGATGTTCCTTGCATTCTGAAAATAGATGCAGAAGCTAATGAAAGTTATGATAAATGGGTTCAAGAACAAATATCTAGATAATAATTCAGGTTCTAAATACTAAAAAACTTTACTTAGTGTGTTATCCCAAAAGTATTTCCCTACGGTGAGTTAATTCAGTGTATGAAACTCACAAAAGGGAAACTTATGGAAACAATAAGGAGAAAAAATGATGG
>Ga0187833_10004696_pt1 | contig 13219 bp, 9 predicted proteins | sample ETNtaG_37_FD_167968 | JGI IMG/M metagenome (GOLD analysis project Ga0187833, IMG submission 167968) | Marine microbial and viral communities from oxygen minimum zone, Eastern Pacific Ocean - ETNP2014_SV_400_PacBio MetaG (Illumina Assembly) | ecosystem: Environmental > Aquatic > Marine > Hypoxic... | reverse complement strand
GTGAGATGAATATCCAGGTGGTGATAGTCAAAGAAGAATAGTCACAATTAATCAGTTCCACCCCAGGATTAAAAGAAAATAAACCACCGTCTCAGTTTTCTTTTGCAACGTTAAGGTTAGCATATTCATCTATGATCTGTTGGGAAGACACATATAGAACCCTTATCGATCAGGATCCGCCGGTTATCATAAAGTTCTATGAGATGCTACAGATGATTTAGGTAGACCAGTGAGTGCCGGAGTTTACTTGTACCAAATACAGGCTGAAGAGTTTACTCAGACTCGAAAGATACTTTATCTTAAATGAACAACAATGAGAATCTATTGTGAGTTATAAAGTTTGTCCTTAATGCGGGGATACAGCACAATCCTGATAAAGCCAAAGGAAAACCACACCAGACAACAGATGTTCTTTACCGGAAAACATCTATTTGATCTTCTTTTCTACCTTTTTCTTAGTATCCTTTATTGCCTTCTCCGCACTTTCCTTCATATCTTCAGCCTTATTTTTCAGCTCCTCAAGCTTCTCTTTTCCTTCGTCCATCACATCGGGAATGTCTTTACCGGTCTGAATCACATAGACCAGAAATGCGACGGTGAGCAATACAGCTACAATCAGGATCTTCATCGCCTTTCTGAATGCCGCAAAGAGAATGAGCACGACGAGTATTACCGCCACCGCCAGCATCTTTGGATCATTAAGTAGTTGATCTATAAGATTCTCCATCTGTTTACTCTCCTCGTCTATTAATCATTTAGTTATAGTTTAGTTGGATTGGTTTATGCTGAGCTTATTCTGGTATAATACCCTCTGAATCGGTCTAGATTGACCAGACAGTATAACGACCACCTGTAATTATCACGGCACATTGGTACTTCAAGTGGCGCCGCTAATTGTTCCATCATTTCCGTTTCTGTTTGGTCGTAGACTGTATCTCTCCTTCGTTGAAGTTCCAATAGTCTTGTAAGTATGATTAGGACGTATAATTGCCAGAATTGGTTGTTACATCGATCGGTGTGCCTGAAATGATTAATTTATTTTTCATTTTATTAAATTTACATATTTATCTTTTCTGGTCCACACCCGCTCTAAATAATCCCTGGCCTCTTTGTATTTTAAATCTTTTATGAGCTTTTTATACAGCTGATCTGCAGACATGGAATTTGCTTTTTGCGCTGCGGGTTTCAATTTGGTTGCATTTGTGAGTGCTTTCGCCACATTGCCTATCCCTGTGTTATAGGCGGGAATAGCACAAATGTATGCACGCTCATCATCTGTAATTGATTTAAAATATTGATGTCTGATTTTAGAAAGGTATGCACAACCAAGTTCGACATTGTTTGAGGGAATATAAAGATATTTATCATCAACAAACTTATCATCCTTATAGATATAAAGATAAGCATCACGGGCACCACTACGAGGAACTAATTGCATTAAACCAAATGCTGGTATGTGTGATTTTGCTTTGGGATTAAATGCAGATTCAGTCTCCATCACAGCGAAGGCGATTATGGGATCAACATTAAATCGTTTACTCTGTTTTATAACTTCTTGTTTATATTGATTGGCTCTTGTGTTTATGTGGTCGGATTTCATCGGCACTTTCACACTATAAACTGTTCTCTTTTTCCCATCCTTAGCTTTGTAGGTTTTCTTCGCTACCGGTTTCCCCTGGACTGATTCAGCCGCAAATGATTCTGCGTCTGATTCTTTCACCGTCTTTCCTTTCTTATCAGCAATCTGGCCCTGGAGAAGCGGTTTTCCGTCATCTGCTTTTGTCTTGATAAGATTCAACATTTTCTTTGCAAGCTTCTTGTCGACAAGCTTTTCTCTGGGCTCTGCTTCCGCCTTAGCTTTTTCAGCATCAGCTTGTGCCTTTTCCGCTTCGGCTTTGGCTCGCTCTGCGTCGGCTTTAGCCTCTTTTGCCTCTTTTACCCGCTCTTCAGGCTCGTCTTCCATCACGATTACTTCTATAATTATCTCTCCATTCTCGAAATCAACTGATGCTCGGGAATCCAGATCTTCATCATAATCTACGTAGACCTTTTTCGACGGGTACTTGAACTCGTGCCATTTTTCTTCTACTGCCTCCTTGAATTCTTCAAATTCCTTGGCCTGCTGCTGTTCGTAGGCATCGTACTGGGCAGTGACTTCAGCAACATAATTTTGAAAATCACTTATTTCATCCTCAAATGCCTGCTGCTGGGCCTGCTGCTGCTTTTTTTGAAATTCTTTAAAGGATTTTTGAGAATGAACAGGATGAATGGTGGCAATGATTATAGCTATTCTTACGATATGAGCAATGTACTTCATTTTACTTTTATCCTAGTAATAGCTGAATTTGCCATCCACCCTTCAAGCCTACGCTGTTTCACCCGAAAATAGTATTCAAATTGATCCATTAGGTGATTATACTAATTAACCGGTCTAATATCTTCTGAAACGGTCAAGCCAGTAATGACCTATAGCCATTTCATTTTCTTTGTCAGGTCAGTTAATCTAGTAAGTTTGATATATATACATGATTGAATCACTACCTATAGTGAAACCCAATATCAAGTTGTCATTATTAATAATATAAGGTATTTCAAAATCATTAATAGACAGGTTATCTGAATCGGCTTTCCACTGTCCTGATGAACTGCCTTCTGAAAAAGTGTGATTGTCCCCCAATGATAAGATTCTACCTGCACCACTGTAGTTTTCGTCTCCACTCATAATTTCCACAGAAGCTAAATATATCCAATCGCCCACCAGGTTTTTTTCATGCCTGTTAAGTCTTTCTGGTTTAGACTCAACCTTATCCCCATTAGTTTTTGTTTTTGTAATATAGGCTACTACATTTTCTTTTACTTTATCAGCTTCTGTTCTTGTTATTGCTAACGCAGCTTTTGCTCTAAGTCTCTCTTCTTTAATGTTGGCGATCCCGGCTCTAACTTGTTCCATAGCCACTTTAGCTTCCTCAATCCGCGCCAATGCTTCTGCTTCCTGTGCCATTAATTGGGCTTTTTCAACTTCTGCCGCCATTTTTGCTCGCTCTGTTTCAGCGGTCAATCTTGCTTTCTCTAATTCCAGTGCCCTCTGCTTTTCCTTTTCTTCTTGAATTCTCTTAATTCTTGCAGCTTCTTTACGATTTATTTCCTCTTTAATAGTCTTGATTAAACCAGAAGCTTCTTTAACATGCTCTTCGCCATGAGTAACTAAAGCTAGACTGCCAATAGATTCTGTTAATTTTCCTTGATCATATAATGTTTTACCTTTATTAAGGTTTTCTACAGCTTTCAATTCAAACACTCGTTCAAGTTGCTCTTCAGCCTCGGACAACATACCAGCCAGATTTTTCTTCTTTATGTTCAATTTTCGATGTGAGGCTTCTATCGCTTTTTGTTGATTTTTCGGACTGAGTCCTATGCCCTCACTGGTAAAACTGGCCACTTTTTCTTGTGTTGATTTCACGATCATAAACATGGAGAGTTCAGACGTTACCATATATTGAATTCCCTTGGTGCCCTCAACTTCTTTTTCTGAAATTACATCCACGGTTCCGTCAAGAGTCAATTCGGAATTCTCGCTAATCGTGTAGCCCAGTTTTTCAATACTCTTGGTTATTTTGTTCTCTACTTTCGGAAGACGACTGCCTCCTTCATCGTGAATGATCAGTGAAAACGCGATAGGTACATTATCAACAATGGAGTATGTTGACACTCCCTCAGCTTTCTTTAAATGCTTTTTATAGACTGAAGGAAGGCGAACAAGATTTGGCCTGGCGTACACTTTCCCATACTTGGTGGTGATCGGTATTGCGGTTACATACGTCTCTACAATACCGTTCTGATTGGTTGATCCTCTCTCAATAACTGTCCCATCTTCATATTTTACTGTCAGAGGCATATTGGGAATTGAAATTTTTTTGTCTGTTCCAGCCTTTTTATAGTAAACGTGAAAGGTGACTGGTTCTCTCAACAAGGTACCGGCTTTAGCAGATTGCTTATTACCAGATACCACTTCAATGTTTACTCCTGTGAGAATACCGCGAATCTCTGAAACCATATCAGAGATAGTGACGGTTTCGCTGATGAAAAAGGGGACGGGAGATAGAGCATCGTAGAATGCTTTCTTTGTGTAGAAAGGAACCACGAATTCCTGCGCATCAGTATAGTTCTCCAGCGCAACGAAGATTCTCCCTTCATTTACATAGTTTCTGGCATCTTGAATCAGCTTTATTGTCCTACCCCAGAGTTGATCTAATTCAACTTTCAATCCAGCTAGGAATCGTGCTTTGTTTAATACCGCAAAGACGTAATAGCTGTTTTTTACTTTCTGATTCCGTACTATTTCTATACCCTTTACCGTTTCATTCACTGTTGATTTAGTGGATTGACGAAAAACCTCTAAATAGGCGGAACGATCATCCGTTTCCATATCCTGTACGAAGGTTTCGACCGTTGACCCTACAGTTACCCGTAATTGTGATGCAATGGCGGCTTGTGCGTTTGACTGGGCAGCTGCAAAGGTAGTTCCTTCCCCAACCCCCGTATAATTATACTTAACAGGGTATCCCGGGAGCTCGTTTTGCCCAAACCATCTTGGAGTCTGTGCAAAACAGACTCCTATTAACATGATAAGAAATGTGAATCGCATGACAGTTCTATCCTGTGATTTCAATATAATTAATCAGGCAAGTCTATTCATAGTCAACTTTAAGTAAAATCATCTTGCGATTGACATTTACTTGTCGCAAAGTCCCTTCCGTTTCTTCATCTCTGAAAAATTTCCTTACATACCGGTACACTTTTGATGATTTATCATATTTCTCAGGATCACACCATATCAAGTAGTCAATGGTTTGCTTGGTCACTACGTTTTCTTTTGATCTTTTTGACATGGCTTCTATGGCATCCATAATAGCGAACTGAATTTCTTCAACCTGGTCTTCATCAAAATCAGAAGAAAGATTGAAAATAAGTTTGTACTGAATACCTTTTTCTACATCACTTTTCCAGTAATTGGTAATCCGAGACAATACTTTATCTACCGCATCATTCATCGCTTCTTCAATCGAGACCATAACTTCACCTTGCCGGCCCTGGCTGTAGCCAGTTTCTGTCCCAAGAAGTCTGGCTGTTGTTGTTTCATAGGCCCTTACTATCATGGCATACTTTTTCGTACCATATCCTGCATCTTCATGGGTACCGGAATAATCAATGTATACATCACTCCCTACAGATAAGGCCAGTTGATAAGCATAATCCTCTTCCCGCCCTTCAAGGTCCATCTGGGCCTCATTCAGAGACTCCATGGTGGCTTGTTGTTCCGGAACTATCACGTCGTACATTCGGGCAGTGAGGTAACTTTCCACTACTGCAGCCGCATGTTTAACTTCCGGATTAGTTCTTAACATATCAATAGGGCTCTGTCCTTTCTGAACTGCCGGTAAAACCATAATAAAAGGATTGCCGATTGTTTCAGCTAAATCGGCCCTAGCAGCAATGATATCCCTCGTTTCCAAGTCCTTGGTAAGTATTGCTTTATTCACTTTAAATCGCTTAACAATTTTTAGCCCTGTCCCTCCACTAACCTTAACTTTCTTCTGTATCTGTACATCTTCGTAGCTGATATAGTTACCGACGTTATCTTTGTTAAAAAAGAAGCTCTCGTACTGATCAAATTTCTGTCGCTCCTGAGATGTGGCTATGAGGGGATCGGTACCACCGAATAACACAAAATACACGGCGGCCTTTTTCGCGTCAAGCGTAGCTTTTTTGACACCATTCTGAGTCACATCCTTTATCTTATGCTTGTCTCTTTTCCCTTTGCCATTGTAAATACCTGTGGCTTCTATCATCACTTCGGATGAGGATACGGATTCGATTAGCGTCGCCTGTTTCGATACGGGCAATTGAGCAATGGAAATACTGCTGATCAGGATACTGCTTATTATGATTTTGTATTTCATCAGTCTATTCCTTTTTTTTGCATTTATATAACGTTTCACTAATTAAATAACCAGTTCTTTTACTTTTGTCAATAAGTTCTTTTTAATGACAAAAATGGGGTAGACCCATTTATTTCTGATATGGAAATCTGCCTCATGAATGAGTAGAATGAATTAACGAACGAAATAACCCACATGAAATTTCCAACCGGAAGTATTTATGTTTACCAAATTGATTTTCATAAACCTACCTAAAACCGCATACAGGAAAATGACATTCACGTCAGTTTGATTACGGGTTAGGCGTATAAACAAGGTAAATTAATTCTCTACTTTATAACTGATTCCGAATTGAAAATATATGCCACCGGTCTAGTTTTTCTTAAGCCGATCCAGGAACCCAAAAAGATCAGCTGAACTAGGGTGAGCAAGCCGGAGACCGCTGTCTCTCCTCGGTTTACTTTTAATACTAATTAGGGTTTTATTGCCTCATCTAATCTCTGGAACGCCTGCGTTGCCTTGAACTCAGCATACATGGCTTCCTCATTCTCAATGGCACTTACTGCCGCATTATTATATGCATTCTTTTTCAGGCCCATCAATACATAGGCTCTGTAACCGCCACTCGTTTGATAAGGGTATTTCTTCAGTACTGTGGCCCCGTTTAAGGTTTGATCGCTGACAGATTTGGATGTTTCAGAATAGAACTCAGTAATCTGTGTGTTCTCACTCATACCGGCCTCTTGAACCATTGATTCAATCAGAGATTGAACTTTAGCTCCTATTTGTTGTCCCAGGTTCACTCTAGCCTGCTGAGTAGCTTTTTGAATAGCCAGGTTCATTTTTCTGGACGTCGCTTCTCCCGTTGCATATAGGTATTCATCATCCTCTTCAGGTGGCATCATAAACCAATCAGGTACATCCAATGGTGTCTGAGGTTGAGAAGCACGAGCTTGTGATGGCATATCTACCGATGCAGGCTTCGATGAGCCACAACCGCTATAGAATATTATCAAAGAAAAAAATGTAAACTGAAGAAAATAGGATAACTTATATTGTCCGTTCATGATTATTTCTCCTAATGATTATTAACTTTTCTCGTCGAACTAGCACTCTCTCATTCATGGGTTACCTTTTGATAATCTATATTAAATCCACCCCAATTTCAACTGACTAAACCATGAACCTGATTTAGTGCTTCTTAAACGGATCAAGGAACCCAAAAAGGTTAAATGGAAGTTCGCCAAGTTCATAGGAAGCACCGATCGTAATAGTGAGCCCTCCCATTTTCAATTCTTCATAAGCTGATAGGTCATCGATCTCATATTCTGTTTCGTTCCATGTCAGTGTACCAACCATTGGTGCCAAACCCAGTTTGAGATTTGCGCTTGCAGTCAGTGAAAGATCCGGTGATAACATCATCCCCGCTTCACCACCCACCTTAAAACCAGGAGCCATAATATCTATACTATAGTCAATGTCTTCCAATATAACTACGAGGGCAGCTGGAAAGATATACGTCCCAGCAATTGATAGCATATCAACCCCTACACCCAGGGTTGCACTAGCATACATTCGTCCACCGAATTTTTTAGTTAACCCCATATAAGGCGAAAGAACGAATGCGGCAGCAGATGGTACTTCTCCTGAAGGCACATCGTATTTAGCCGCGGGTATACCAAATCCGATATCCATGTCTACGAATGTTTGAGTAACGCCGATAATAGGCGCTAAGTTGTACGAAAAAATTACGTTCCCTCCAAATTGACTCGTTGCTTCTTCTGCAAGCACATTTGCATCTATTCCAGCTGGATTAAGAGAAGTGTGCTCAGGTGTTATGGATGATCCCACGGTTAAACCCATGTTATATCTTGCTTGCATTCCCAGTCTAGGGTGTTCCATAACTATCGTTCCTTCAGATACTTTACTTCCAAGCAATTGATTTGCATAGGTATAATTGTTGGGGTCTGAGTTGTTGTCACCCGTTTTGGAAACTCGAACAAATCCCTTTTCGACCTTACTCTCGTTCCCTTCTGCATCCTCTTCATATTCTACAATATGAAAACCGTCATCCAGGTGTACCCCTTCGCGAAAGCCAAGAGGAAAACCATATTTCTTTCCACTTGCTTCGACAATTTGGGCTGTTAATTTAAAGTCGTCAATTTTTTTCGTTTTGACTCCCAAATTTTTGCAGAATGCAAGCATGGCATCATTCTGAGCATATTGCTCCGGAGTCGTAGACCATTTTTCATTACCAAACTGGAAATCTTGAGGCCATGCAGATTTTTCAGTAAATAGTTCCTTCTCTGTTGGATCAACGCTTCCTATTCCTTGTGTGGTTTCTGATACGACCTGTTCCACACTGGTGGTACCCTCATCATCCATTTCCATTTGCCACCAGATAATTCCACCTTCTATTGTAACGGTTAGATCATCAGCTCCATCGCTTTCTTTTTTAGCAGAACTGATAAATGGCAAATAAATATATGCTGAGTTCATTAATGTCTTCAGTTCTTCCGTGGTCAATCCCAGGGATTTTGCCTTTGTGGCAGCAAACGACTGGAACGCAGCTTCGTCTTTCAATGCTGTACCGCGTTCTTTCATCACATCAGGATCATTTAATATCTCAACTATCTTACTGGTTACAGTATTTTGCAACACCTCAGAAATAGCATCAGCACTCACTTCTTCAATGGAATTTGCTTCACGGCGAAAATCTTGTATCAGATTATCCGGTAAAACATTGTAATCAAACCGTTCTACTTCAATATAGAAGTCTATGAACTTGTCAAAGGTTTTTGAATCGAATTGTAAACCCCCAACAGATCCCGGTTTAAACCAGACGGATTCCAATGAACTGACAGATTTTCGAACATACTTTCCTTGTTGTGCTGATAAGACACAGCCAAGGCCAGTAAGAATTATCACAACTGCTATTGTTTTTGATGTTTTCATTTTAACTCACCTCTATTTTAGGTTGATTGCATGTTTAGCATGTTACTAAAGTTAGGGTAGATTAATTTCCTAATTTATAACTGATACCAAATTGAAAGCACATACCACCTGTTTCAGCTGTTGGATTTAATCCAGCTTGAGTCCCACTGCCATCAGCTTTTACTACACCTGTCGCTGTCATAGGAATTTCAATTTCGTCATTTACCATTATTACTGGGTCTGAAGCAAAAGACAATTCGTATCCTGCTTGTACTAATATTCCTATCTGATCATTAATCTTTATAGATGGTGTAATACCAATTTGTACCCCAACCCCGGTCATGTCCATTGTAAGTTTATCACCGTTTGTGAATGTTCCTTCGGGTATTATCACTGGTGGTGTATAACCGCTAATAAGTTCAATTTCTCCGAAATCAGCAGTTGCCAATGTATATCCTGCTTTTGGTGTAATTCCTAGTTTGAAACTTTCACCATTTATTAGGTTATATGTCACGCCAACGTATAAGGCTGTATAGGAAATGTTCCCTAAACCTATCTGAAATTCCACAATTGCATTCAGGTTATCGCTAAGCGGTGATATACCACCACCTAAGAAACTTAAATTTGTTCCCGCTGGGTCTTTATCTCCTAATGGAATACTCACTCTGCCTTCACTTCCACCAAGCCCATAATCTTCCCAGTCCGAAAGATGAAAGTTTTGGAATTCAGATGTCGTAATGGAGTTTATACTAATACCTCCATAGTAGGTCATCGCTTTCGGATCTAGACCCTGAGCAAATAAATTACTACCTAAAACCAAAACTATCATCATTGAGGTTGTGGTTGCTGTTCTTTTCATCGTCTTATCCTTTATTCTTGGTTTTCACGGTTGGCACATCTTTAGGTAAGCCTCTCCTCCAGACTCTGAATCTTCATCTTCACGTCCCCCGGTTCGTACGGAAGACGATATTTTGTCTCCTCGCTGGCAGCCTCTCTGTATTCATCTTTCAGGCTGTTTTCTTCCTGTCCGTCAGCTTCAGCTAGTTTTCCCAGCATCATTTTCTCTTCGGCAAAGAAGTAATTCACGCACTTGAGCGCCTTCAATTGAGCCTTTCTCGATTGCCTGATTATCTCTTTGAATCCCTGAACCTTGGTTGATATGGCAGCTCCGGCTACCATCCCTGCGATAGCTAGAATACCGGCTATGATTTCACCGATGTATGATTCCACTGGACTGTTTTGCGTCGCTACTCATTCTTTTCATTCTTTAATTCCAGTGGGAGTATAACAAATGAGACTTAAAGAAAACCTTAAGAATCACTTAAAAAACACTTAAAAAATCAAAAAAAGTCGAGAAAACTTGTTATTTGCCTGTCCGGCGTACCTCGAAGCTTCGGGAGTAAATGGTCCGTTGTCAGTGATCAGTTGCCCGTCCGTTTTCCATCTTTGTCACACCATGAAGGATATATAGGAAAATGTGGGGGAGGCGGCCTGACGCCGCAACCTCATTTACAATTCTTCATTCGTCATCTAATAACTGTTTCTACTCAACGAGCACGCCAAACGGAATCTCATACTCTTCCTCAATCTCCAGCTGGTAGCGTTCAGCGAACTTCAGATACTCTTCATGGGCCAACGATATCTTGCGGTCCTCGTAGAGGCCCTTCACCACCATGCGGATGCCGTCGTCATCAAGATCATCCCACGACAGCACCTGTTGGCCGAGCAGTTCCATCCCCTTCCAGTCTGCCTCCTCATCGTATGTTTCAAAGAGCCGGCGGGCGGTCCGCTGTGCCTCACGATGGGTGTACTCACGGACAGGCTCTATCCACGTAGCCTCCACTTCTGGTGCTAGTCCACCCTCGCCGTAGATCTTCAACGCACTTTCGAGATCCTCCAGCGGTGCTCCGTCCCCCGACAGCTGGCGGAACCGGAACAGGTCGCTGGACTCGACCATGGTCCGCGACAGTCTTATCAAATGGTCAGCCCGCAGGACGATATCTCCGTCAAAATGCTTCAAAACATGTCGTATTGTTGAGACAGACACATTCAGACTGTTCATGCCGTGATTGTGATCGGCGTCGGGCCAGAAGTCCGCGATAGCCTTTTCGATCGGTACACCCCGGCTTTCTCTTAAGATCAGGTAGAGCAGGAGTAAGCGGGCTTTTTTTGAAGCCCACATTCTGTGAGTTATCAGCTCCCCCTTCACGACAACACGATAATCACCAAAAACGCGCACTGTGAAGGGCCCCTCGTCAATTTGTGATCGCAGTTCAGCGGCTCTCCTCTTGAGGGTTCGCTTCCATCGCCCATTGCCCCGGACAGACCAGAGACCGTAGCCGATGGCCGTAGAGGTAGCCAGGATAATGAGGAAAGACCATAGAGAGGGCGCTAATCTCACCCCGGCGCTGAGCGGTTCGGCATGCGGCGGTACGGGAGGGAAATCAATGGCAAGGATAGTATAAGTAACAGAATCGGAGACACTGGACGATCCGCAGACCGGAACAATGATCTTTTTTCCCGTCGCGTCAGAGTAGAGTCCTGAGGGTTCAAAGGGTATAGACTCTCCTACCGGGCTCAGACCGTTCAGCTCAGCATCCACTTGGTAAAGCTGGGTGCAAACGCCTGTATCGGCTTGTGTCGATCCCATGAGATAGAGGCGCTGTTCAGGCATGGTCAGCAGGCCATGGATTTCCATCCCGGGAATGACGTCTCTGAAATCGGCAATCCTGGTCAGCACCTGATTCTCGGTGTCAAACTGCCACAGATCCTGGAAATGCCTGAATCCGGCCTCCTGTCTGCCAGACTTGCTGCCGTAACCGCCGGCGAGGAATATCTTGTTTTCGGCAAACCCGGCCGTGGGGATAACGAACGATCTCGGTTCCATCTCGTCTCCCGTCACATGGAGGATATTCCACTGCCCCTTATCAAAATCGTACTTTTGAATATGATTCTTTGCCGTAAATCTTCCATAGCCCCCAAACAGAAACAGTTCTCCTTTAGCGACGTCATAGTACGGGGCAATTCGATAATAGTCCTCAGAGTTCCTTGAAGTATCGATCTGCGACCACGTTCTGGCGCCACGGTCGAAAAGCGACACCTGACCTCTCCCGCCGTGAAAAGCGAACAGATTGCCGGAGACGGCGTCGTATTCGAATTGAGGCTTGTGTAGAGGAAATCTGTCAGCAAACGGAATTACTTCTACTGAGGTTCCGTCCCACGCCTGCTCAAGGACACCTTCAGTCGATACAAAGAGCACCTTCTGCCGCAGAGGATCAATGAGCGTGACTTCGACTTCACTACTCCGCGGACGCTTCATCTCGGCCACGGGCCACCAGTTCGTGTGTCGGCCGGCCAGCCACTCACCACCATTCTGTATCCCATGCTGACCGCCGGCCGCGTCGTGAGCCAGCTCTCCTCCGTATTCATTCAGCGGCCAGTGGTGGTCTGGTTCTCCATCTCTTTTTGAGGAGATTGTGACATTCCGGAGAACCATCCTCGGAATACTCGCCGCTTCACTCACACTTCCAAATAGAAGGGAAAAATCCATGCTGTTCTCAAGATAGGTTTCAGCTTCAAAAACGTTGTTATTGAATCTGGCAGTGATGAAGTTATTCAGGAGATCAAACTCAAGTGTGATGGTGTGCCACTTACCCTTCTTGAGATCTTTATTAGGGACTGAGATATTGATAATTTTGTCTTTTCTATTCAAGGAGAGTACTAAGTGGGAGGAGTCGGCATCATTGAAGCTTAGCTGGGATAAGACGATGTATTCATGTGATGTGCTTTCTATCTGGAAGATATATCCGAAGTTGGTATAGTCCCATATGGCAAAATCGAACGAGAGAAAGAACTGGCTTTCCACATGGAAGGGTGAATTAGGTGTCAGAAGGAGTTCAGAGGCGGGGGGATAACTCTGGTTACCGAACAGCAGACCCGCATTGAATTCATCCACCTGGCCTGAAGCTACATCCAGGCTGAGAACCAGACCTACAATATATGGGACGAACCATTTCATCGGTCTTCTCCAATAAGACACCTATGGGAAAATTGTACCCCTCCTTTCCCATTTCACTATAAGCTAATTGAGTAAACGATAAGGAACAAGATCCTTTCGAAATATAAACTGTCACTTACGAAACGCTAAAAATATACTTATAAGTGAAAACGTGTGCACGGGAGTGATAAGGACGTTGGGGTGAAAAGATCAGGTTCTGGGGCAGGTCCAGTGGTGTCCGAAGGAAGCAGAGACAGGTTTCGTGATCTTATGAAAGATTGGGACGAAAGAAAGAGTGCGTTTGACACCATGGTGTCTGAGCACGTGGATGGATATAACGACCTCTACA
>Ga0187833_10004695_pt1 | contig 13222 bp, 12 predicted proteins | sample ETNtaG_37_FD_167968 | JGI IMG/M metagenome (GOLD analysis project Ga0187833, IMG submission 167968) | Marine microbial and viral communities from oxygen minimum zone, Eastern Pacific Ocean - ETNP2014_SV_400_PacBio MetaG (Illumina Assembly) | ecosystem: Environmental > Aquatic > Marine > Hypoxic... | reverse complement strand
TTTTAGAAAACATCACAAAAAAAAATATAAATCAACGAATTGATAATAAAGCAAACAAAAATTTAATAGAAAACCAGTATATAAGAAAAGTAAATGACAAAGATATTAATCATTATTTATATTCTAGGAATCTAAAACTTAATCGTAATCACAGTACAACGTTGAAAAAAATTAACCCAATAGATCATTACAATTGGTGGTTCATTACCAGAAGAATTTCTTATGTGCTTATAAAAAATAATAGACGAATTTTATACTTTTATCATGAAAATATTTTTAGCGACAAAACATATAATTATTTTTTGTCAGGATGGTTTGCTTGCCACTCTGATTGTGGAATTAGAGAAATTTTATATTCATTAAATTGGCAAAAAAATATGAAATTAAATGTTGTAAATAGTAAGCAAAAGATTATGTGGCTTTCTACAATAAAAAATAATAATAAATTCAGTATGAAACTTAGTAAATATATTGGTTGGAAAAAACTAAGTGAAAAAAATTCACATTCTAAAATTTTAAAAAAATATTATAACATTAACAAAGGCTTTGCTTATTATGCTAGATAATTTCTAAACAAACACAAAAATGGAAGTTCAAATTGGAAAAATAATTATAGGATCTAAACATCCTTGCTGTGTGGTAGGAGAAATGTCAGGAAATCATGCTGGTAAAATTAGTAGAGCCCTCAAGATTATTCATGCAGTAAAGAAGGCAGGAGCAAATGCCATAAAAATTCAGACTTATACGCCAGATTCAATAACTTTAAGATCTAATCGCAAAGACTTTATTATATCTCGGGATTCTCCCTGGTTTAAAAAAAAAAATTTATGGAATTTATATAAATATGCACATACTCCAATTGAATGGCACAAAAAATTATTTCAGGAAGCAAAAAAAATTAAATTGGAGATTTTTTCTACTCCATTTGATGAAAGTGCTGTTGACTTTCTTGAAAGATTAAACTGTCCAGCTTATAAAATAGCATCGGCAGAAATAAATCATATTCCGTTGCTAGAAAAAGTGGCTAAAACAAAAAAGCCCATAATACTATCAACGGGTTTATCTACCTATAAAGATATTAAACTGGCAATAAAAACGATCAGATCATTTGGCAACAATAAAATTATTGTTTTAAAATGTACTACAGCCTACCCTTCAGAATTGAAGGAGCAAAATTTATCAACTATTTCAGATATAAAGAAAAAATTTAAAGTATTAGCTGGCTTTTCTGATCATACCAAAGGCAAAACTGCTTCTATTTCAGCAGTTGCACTGGGTGCAAATCTTATTGAGAAACATTTTAATTTGGATGACAAAAGAAAAACGGTAGATTCTTTTTTTTCCGTCGGAGAAAAATTTTTTAAAGATATGGTTCAAGATATAAGAGATGTAGAAAAATCTTTAGGTAAAGTAAATTATAAAATTTCAAAAAAATCAAAAAAAAGTTTAAAGTCAAAAAGATCTATTTATGTTACGCAGGATATTTTAAAAGGACACAAAATCGACAAAAAAAATATAAAAATAATACGTCCTGGATATGGCTTGTCTCCAATATATTTTAAAAAAATTCTTGGTAGAAAAGCTAAGAATAATTTAAAAAAAGGTGACAGAATGCTGTTAAAAAACATTAAATTTTAAATAAGTAATGTTATTTGATCATTTAAATAAATTTTCAAAAAGAACTGCTTTGATTTCAGAAAATTTGGAAAAGCTATCATACTCAAGGTTAATTAGTAGAGCTGATAAAATAGGCAGTCGAGTCACTAAAAAATCATTAGTTTTCATTCTATGTAAAAATAACATCGACAGTATAGTAGCATATGTTGGCTTCATAAGATCTGGAAATACTGTTTGCTTACTTGATCAAAATATAAATGATGAATTGTTAAAAAGGATTATTAATCTTTATCAGCCAAGTTTTATTTTTTCGAATAAAAAAAAAAAAATAGAAGATACCAATGAATGTGAAATAAGAAAAAATTTTTTATATGAAAATAAAAAATTAATTGATTATAAAATCAATAAAAAATTAGCTCTCTTATTATCAACTTCAGGAACTACGGGGAGTAAAAAACTTGTCAGAATTTCTTATAAAAATTTATACTCAAATTCTAAAGCAATTATTCAATATCTAAAATTAAACAAAAATGACAAGGCAATAACAACTTTGCCAATGCACTATACTTATGGACTTTCTATCATAAACACCCATCTGTGTGTTGGGGCTAAATTAGTTGTTACTAAAAAAAATATTATTGAGAGAGATTTTTGGAATTTGATCAATATTCACAAAGTAACAAATTTCGGAGGGGTTCCTTTTACATTCGAAATTTTAAAAAAAATCAAATTCCAAAAGTTAAGTGTACCAAGTTTGAAACATATTACTCAAGCAGGAGGTAAATTAAAAAAAGAATTATCAATTGAATTCGAAAAAATACTAGGTAAAAAAAAAATTAAATTTTTTAGGATGTATGGCTCCACAGAGGCTACATCGAGAATGGCTTATATGCCAGCAAATTTAAATAAAAAACACCCTGAAAGTGTTGGCTTTGCTATTCCTGGTGGCAAATTGTGGTTACAAGATAAAAAGAATAAAAAAATTACTAGCACAAATACAGTTGGAGAAATTGTTTATAAAGGATCCAATGTTTGTTTAGGCTACGCAAATTCAAAGAAAGATCTTAAAAGAGGTGATGAAAATAGAGGCATACTTTTGACTGGTGATCTAGGAACAATTGATCAGAACAAGTTAATTTTCATTATAGGAAGAAAAAAGAGATTCTTAAAAGTATTTGGTTTAAGGGTGAATTTAGATGAATTAGAAACAATTTTAAATAATTTAGGCTACAAATGCCTATGCTCAGGTATAGATAACAAAATAAAAATATATTTTTTAAAAAAATTTAAAAAAGATTCTAGTGACGTCATTGAAAAAATATCAAATATCACAAAAATCAATAAATCAGTTTTTATAATAGAATTTATAGATAAATTTCCTCGTAATCAATATGGTAAAATTTTATATAATAAATTGAACTAAATGAACATTGCCCAAAATTTTTTGAATATTAATCCTTATTCTTTGAAAAAAAAAGATAAATTAAAAAAGTTTTTAAATTACATAAATAAATTAACTGTTCATCATTATAAAAATTGTGAAATTTATAAAAAAATAATAAAAAATTTAAAATTTAAAATAAAAAAAAAAAATAAGTTAGAAAATTTTCCGATGCTTCCTGTTAGAATTTTTAAAAAACATGATTTACAAAGTGTTCCGAAAAACAAAGTTATAAAAAAATTAGTATCCTCGGGTACTTCTGGACAGGAGCTATCCAAAATTTATTTGGATAAAGAAAATGCAAAAAACCAGACAATGGTCTTGAAAAAAATAACAGAAACAATATTAGGCAATCAGAGAATGCCAATGCTTATTATTGATCGAGATCCAAAAATCTTGGATAGATCCGTTATTAGTGCCCAGCTAACAGCTATTTATGGTTTTTCTATATTTGGAAAACATTACTGTTATCTTTTGGATGAAAAAGGAAACATTGATTATAAAAAATTAAATGAATTTTTAAAAAAATATTCTCATGATAATTTTTTTATTTTTGGATTTACTAGTTTGATATTTGAAAATTTAATCCAAAAATTATCTACTAAATTAATTTATTCAAATTTTCAAAATGGAATTTTGCTGCATGGCGGAGGGTGGAAAAAATTAGACAAATTAAAAATAAATAATGATAACTTTAGAAAAAAATTATTTAGTAAAATTAAATTAAAAAAAATTCATAATTATTATGGTTTAGTTGAACAGTCTGGATCTATATTTATAGAGAGCAATGAATGTGGATATTTTCATACCTCTGTTTATTCGGACATTTTAATACGGAACAAAAATTTTGAAATTGCTCAAAAGGGAAAAAAAGGATTAATTCAATTATTTTCATTATTACCAACAAGTTATCCTGGACATAATATTTTGACAGAAGATATTGGAGAAATAGTTGGTGAAGACAATTGCATGTGTGGAAAACAAGGAAAATATTTTCGAGTCCATGGCCGAGCAAAAGAGGCTGAGATTAGAGGATGTAGCGATGTTAGATAAAAACAAAATTATTCTAGGATTAATAGAAAATAAAAATTTTAATATAAATGTATTTGAACCATTTAGTGATTTAGTAAAAGATTTCTTAAATGATTTTTCGAACAGGATAAAAAAACAAAAGGAAACTTACTCGTATCCCAATTTAATTTACCTAAGTATGTGGGCAAGTAAAAAAAGCGTTAAAAAATTAGAAAAAAAATTCAAAAGTAATCAAATACGACTAGGTCGAGGTTTAATTTTCCATATTTGCCCATCAAATGTGCCAACAAATTTTATTTACTCATTTTTTTTCGGGTTACTAAGTGGAAATTCAAATATTGTCAAAATACCATCAAAAAAATTTAGAGAAAAAGAAATTATTTTATTAACGATAAAGTCATTGTTTAAAAAGAAGAAGTTTATTATTTTGAAAAACTCCAACTGTTTTATTGAATATAAAAATGAAATAGAAACTACAAAGAAAATTTCATCTATTTGCGATGGTCGAGTAATATGGGGCGGAGATAAAACTATTAACGAAATAAGAAAGATTTGGATACCAGAAAGAACAATTGAAATAACTTTTTCTGATAGATATTCATTATCAATAATAAATATCAATCAACTTAAAAAAGCAAAGACTAACGAAATAAAACTACTTGCAAACAAATTTTTTTATGATGGTTATACAATGAATCAACTTGCCTGCAATTCACCCCATTTTGTTTTTTGGATAGGAAAAAGAAATACAAAAGTACAGAATTATTTTTGGACCGAGCTTAACAAAGTGGTTGAAAAAAAATTTTTATTTGATGAAATACATGCTGTTGATAAATATACTAATTTAATTGAAAATGTTATTAATCAAAAAAATTTTCGAAATTTAAAAACCTTTAAAAATAATCTTTATATAATTGATCCCAGCCGAAATATAAAAAAAATTGAAAATTTTAGAGGAGTTAATGGAACTTTTTTTCAAAAAAACATTAACCAAATTAATGATTTAAAAAATTTTATCAATAAAAAATGTCAAACTGTTTCTTATTTTGGATTTACAAAAAAACAGCTTGAATTATTTATTCTCAATAATAATCTTTTTGGTATTGATAGGCTTGTACCTATTGGTAAAGCCCTAGGGATAGATATTGTCTGGGACGGTTATGAAGTATTAAAATCACTTTCGAGATCAGTTTCTTTGGAGTAATGATGAAGCTTAATAAAGAACAAATATTAGAATATCAGCAAAATAAACCACCGTATTTGATGATAGACTTTGCAGAAGAAGTAGTTCCAGGAAAATCTGCCAAGGGCTACAAAGATTTTAATGAAGATGAATGGTTTTTTAAAGTGCATTGGCCAACAGATCCAAATGTTCCTGGAATGTTACAAATAGAGGCATTAACCCAAATGTCCGCATTATCTATTTTAAGCTTACCTGGCAACAAAGGAAAAGTAATGTATTTGATTTCGGCAAATAATATAAAATTTTTAAAAAAAATTATTCCTAATAAAAGATTTTATATAGAAACTAAGATTAAAAGTTTTAAACGTGGTTTTGCTATTTGTGAGGGATTAGGATTAATCGAAAAACAGATAGCTTGCAAAGCTGAATTTAACTTGATATTGCCAGAGGAAATTAAAAAGTATAATTTAAAAAAGTGAACAAATATTATTTATTAAAATTAAATGCCAATAGCTTCTTCATTACTAAATAAGCCTAGATTAGTTGAAAAACTAAGAGAATTTTATAATTACGTTCAGAAAAATGACGGGAAAGTAGGAAATAAAACCAGAGGAATAGACTTAAATTTTAATAACGCCTGCAATCTTAGATGTAAATATTGTTTCACGAATTCACCAAAGGGAGATCACATTAAAGAATATTTAGATATAGATGTTATAAAAAAGCTTGCCGATGATGCTGATGAATTGGGATATTTTGAATTTGATCTACAAGGAGGAGAATTACTTCTGCAGCCTGAAAAATTATTTTCTGTTTTAGAGGCAATAAGACCAGAACGTTTTTATTTATATCTCACTACAAATGGATTTTATTTAGATGAAAAAATGGCAAAAAAGCTGGCGGAATATAAGGTAAGCAGAGTCTCGGTCAGCATTGATAGTATGAATGAAAAAATACATGACGAAATAAGAGGAAGAAAAGAATCGTGGAAAAAAGCGATTGAAGGACTTAAGCATGTAAAAGCTGCCGGTATGGACCCATATCTAAATATTACTGTTGGTCACTATAATGCTGATACCGAACATTTTAAACAGTTATTAGATTATTCAAAAGATAACAATTATAAAACATTATTAAATGTTAGTGTACCTGCTGGTATGTGGCAAAATATGACTGAAATAATTTGTGATGATAAAGATCGTGAATATTTAAGAAAAATGAGAAAAGAATATAAAAACCTTGTAAGAAATATGTGGAATCCTTTTGATAGAAATCATGAAAAAATATTAGGTTGTACAACTGTGAACAGATTATACGTAACTCCCATAGGAGATGTTTTAGTTTGTCCCTATGTTCATATTAAGATAGGAAATATATTTGAAAGCTCTCTAAAGGAGATTGTTGATTATGGTTTTAGTATTAAGTATTTTAGAAATCATAGCAATCTTTGCCTAGCAGGTGAGGATAAAGAATTTATAAAAAAATTTATGACAAAAAGTGGTCAGACAATATTTAAACCTGCTTTGGCTAAAGATATTTTTCCTAAAGAAGATTTTGTTAATTGATGTTACTTCAAAATAAAACTGCAGTTGTGACTGGCTGTAACAGGGGTATTGGAAAGAAAATTCTTGAAGTTTTTTCTGCCAACGGTGCAACAACTTTTGCTTGTGTTAGAAATATTACTGAAGAATTTAAAACCTTTTTAAATGAGATAAAAAAAAAATTTAATAATCAAGTTATTCCTATTCAATTTGATCTAAATGACGAAAGCCAAATAAAAGAGGCCGCTACCAGTATACTTTCATCAAACTCATCTATAGACATTTTAGTTAATAATGCCGCAACTATACATACTTCACTATTCCAGATGACTTCAGTTAAAAAATTGAAAGAAGTTTTTGAAACTGTTTTTTTTTCTCAAACCCTTTTTACACAATATATTTTGAAATCAATGATTAAAAAAAAGGCTGGAAGCATTTTGTATATTTCTTCAAGTTCTGCATTAGACGGAAACGAAGGAAGAAGTGCCTACTCATCGGCAAAGGCAGCAATAATTGCCCAAGCAAAAGTTTTATCCCGTGAAGTTGGCATATATAATATTAGAGTTAATACAATAGCTCCCGGACTTACTGATACAGATATGTTGAGAAAAAATACTCCAAAAAAATTAGTAGATGAAGTGACTTCAAGAATTTCACTAAAAAGGATCGCCAATCCTGAAGAAATTGCAAAAGTAGCTCTTTTATTATCTTCAGACCTATCAAGCTATATTACCGGCCAGATTATAAGAGTGGACGGAGGAATGTGATGCCTACTGATGAAACAGAACAGATAAAAAATATAAAAAGTTTTGCATTCCAGGTTAGAAAAAATATTCTTGAAATGGCTGTATCAGCCGGGGCTGATAGTGCTCATTTTGGTGGAGCTCTATCTATTGTTGAAATTGTTTCAACTTTATTTGCTTGCCAAATGAAAATTGATAAAAAAAATCCTAATTGGGAAGAAAGAGACAGATTTATATTAAGTAAAGGTCATGCTTGTTTAGCATATTATGCAGCTTTATGTGAGGTTGGCTATATTTCAAAGGAAGAATTAAAAACATTTGAAAAAAATGACACCAATCTTTTAGGTCATCCGGTTATTAATAAAAACTTGGGAATAGATTTTTCAAATGGATCTCTTGGCATGGGCCTTTCGCTTGGAATAGGTGTTGCAATATCGTCTAAAAAGAAGAAAAAAAATTTTAACGTTTATGTTGTTGTTGGAGATGGTGAATGTAATGAAGGTTCAATATGGGAGGCGGCCATGGCCGCTCCTAACTTTAAGCTTGATAATCTCTATGTAATAATTGACAAAAATAATTTTCAGCAAACTGGTTCAAATAAAGAAATAATGAATGTTGAAAATTTAAAAGATAAGTGGTCAAGTTTTGGCTGGTATACTGACGAACTTGATGGTCACAATATAAAAGATCTGCACAATTTTTTCAAAGAAAGTAAAAATATTAATAAGCCTAAGACAATAATTGCAAATACGGTAAAGGGGAAAGGGTTTTCTTTCTCAGAAAATAATAACGAATGGCATCATTCCGTACTCAGCAAATCCTTTCATGAAAAAGCACTCAAAGAATTAATGGAAAAATAAAAGTTTTATGAATATTAACGAAAGGAATATTAAAATATGGTCAACCATAGGTGCTAGAGCTACATTGGGTATTGCTGCTTTAGAGCTTGCAAAAGAAATTGACAATCTAATGGTTTTGACTTGCGATGTATCAACTTCGGCGGGCCTAGATAGATTCAAAAAAACCTATCCTGAAAAGTATCTTGACTTGGGTATTGCTGAACAAAATATGATAGGTGTTGCAGCAGGCTTAGCCAGTGAAAATTTTAATGTAATTACAACTACCTTTGCTCCCTTTCAAACAATGAGATGTTGCGAACAAATCAAAGTAAATCTTGCTTATATGGGACAAAAAATATGCATGGTAGGAATAGCGAGTGGCCTGGCACTTGGAACTTTGGGATATACACATTGTTGCATTGAAGATGTTGGAACACTTAGATCAATACCTGGAATGACAATAATTTCACCAGCCGATTCTTTGGAAACAGTAAAAGCTCTAGAAACCGCAGTTAAATTAAAAAATCCATCTTACTTGAGATTAACAGGATCATCAAATAATCCTATTGTTTACAATAAAGACTACGAATTTGAAATTGGAAAATCAATTACTTTAAGGGAAGGAAAAGACATCACTATTTTTTCTTCGGGTGCAATGGTTTACCAAAGTTTAGAAGCTGCAAAAATTTTAGAATCAAAAAAAATTTCTTCTAAAGTTGTTAATATGCATACTATAAAGCCAATAGATAAACTGGCGATCGAGAAAGCATGCGATACATCATTCATAGTATCTGTAGAGGAGCATAATGTAATTGGCGGTTTGGGTAGCGCAATTTCAGAATATAAATCGAGCTTAAAACAATCTCCAAGACAATTATTTTTGGGAATTAAAGATACATATACTAAAGGAGGAAACTATAAATTTCTTAAAGAGAAACATAGACTTACTCCAGAAAAAATTGTAGAGGACATTCTTTTAGATATTAAACAAAACAAATGAGCAACAAACACAAATATCAGGATATTTTTATTAAATCACTGTCAATTAATAACAATAAGTTTAATGAAAATATAAAATATAATGAAATACCCGAGTGGGATTCAATTGGCCATATGACCCTAATGTCTGGTTTGGAAGAAGGTTTTGGCATTACAATGGATACGGACGACATAGTTGACTTTAGTTCATTTAAAAAGGGAATTGAGATATTAAAAAAATATAAAGTTTTTTAAGATACTTAACATAAGTTTTAAGAAAGATTACAATCCAGCTCGCAAGCTCTGTCTAACTTTTTCGAGAATATTAGGATTTTTCAAAGGAATTCTATTTTTTGTAACGAAACCACGCAGTGATTTTTTCTTTAGACTTTTTTCATTAGCAACACTTTCAAAATCCACTCTTGCAACTTTTTTAGTTTTCATAAATATATTGTTTTTTCTATTAGATTTGAACATTTTTTGAATCAGATATTCGAAATATATTAAATACTTAACTAACGGATAAATAATTGCTCTTGGTAGAAAATCGGCAAATTTTCTTCCAACAATAAAATTATCGATAAAATAACTTAATATTGTAAACTTTAATGCCGTATATTTTAGAGATTGATTAGGATTACCCGCTTTTATCTTTTTGTATTGTTCAATATATTTCCTAGTCAATTCTTTATTTATATTTGATGAACTAATTTCTTTTCTAAAAGTTCGTGATGACTCAAGTTTTACAAGATATTCCCAAAAAAGAACTTCACTAATTGGAGCGCCATTAAGATTTATATAATAACGTTTATATGTTCCAACATCAGCAACACGTGTTAAATAGTTAATAATATCATTATTTTCTTTACCTATCACTCCAATTTGTTCACCATATTCCCAAAGAGGTGTACCGGGTAGAGGAAGCGCGTAAGAAGTCTCACTTTGTAACAATAATGGATGAACACCAATCATTATAGCAATTTTTCCTAAAAATTTTCCAGTTTCTTTCGCTGTATTTTCATCTTCACCGGGCATTCCTACCAATATATTTATAGGTGAATGAATACCATGCCTATGACAAGAAACTAGAGCTTTAATAGAGTCTTCAACTTTAAATACTTTTTCCATCAAATCTAGTATTTTTTGGCTACCCGTTTCGATGCCATATTTTAATGAAGAGCAGCCACTATCTTTATAATATTTAATATCCTCATCTGTTGTGCTGACGCATCGAACTCCACATGCCATCCAAAGCATGTTATTTTTTTTAAATATATCTGCAACTCGATAAGCTTGTTTTTTGTCCGAACCAAAATTTTCATCTGATACTAAAATGTATCCAACATCAAAATTTTTCTTAAGATACTTTAAATGATTATCCAAATGTTCAAGTGCCTGAACTTTGTATCCTTTTGTTGATCTTTGACAAAATGTACATTTGGCAACACAGCCTTTGGAGGCATAAATTGATGCCATATATTTTCCTCGATTTTTGTCTTTTGCGCGATTATCAAAATCAAACCAACCAATTTCGTGTGCAGGTCTTAGATAATTCTTTAATAAATCTTCACGATTTTTTAAACCACTTTTTAAAAGCTCATAATCAGGATAAGGCATTTCTTCTGAAGGAATTGCCGTACCAAAACCATTTAAATTTATTACATCATTTTCATCTAGATAGGCTACTCCATTGATGTTAATTAACTTTGATTTTGTTTTATAATCTTTTCTATCTGGGTAATTTATTATATGTTCTAAAATTTTAACCCACGCAATTTCTCCATCGCCAACCACAGTTAGATCAACTTCTGTGCTTGATAAAACTGCTTCGGAACTAGTAGCTAAATTACCACCCATTACTATCCACGAATCCGGAAGCACACTTCTTATAATTGAAGATATTCTTTTTATCTGCAAATATGAAGTTGATGTTACTGCACTTAATCCTATAACATGAGGTTTATATGATTGAAAATAATTCTTAATATCATTATCTGTAAGTTCAAAATGAAGCATATCGATGTCAAAAAAATCATATGTTGACGGCGGAAAACCAGCCTTTTTCATTGCTTCTATCAAACTAATAATTGCCGTTTTTGGAAGCACTGGAACTTGACCTTGCGAACGGTTTTTTCTTATCTTAAAATCGGTACCTTCAACCGGGATGGAACACAAAGATGTTCTGATGTGATCTTTTTGCATACTTTATAAAATAATAATATTTTGATTTAAATCAATAAAAAGCTTTAATATTGTGCTATTTTGAATATAACAATTAATCAAAACAATTTAATAGTCTTTATATTTTAATTTAATGCTGATAACCCATTATTGTAATGCTTTTAATTCCGTAAAAGTAAATAGAACAGTTATTGCTTGTGATCCTTGGGTAGGTGCGGGAGATGAAATTGGCTGGATATCTTATCCTTTGCATAAAAATGGTGCTAATGTTTTAAAAAGTATTAAGCCAAATTTTGTTTATATAAGCCATTTACATACTGACCATCTTGATCCCAAAACTCTATCCAAAATAAATAAAAATACTAAGATAATTATAAAAAAATTTATTGACCAAAGACTAAAAAGAAAAATCCTTAAACTTGGCTTTTACAATATAATTGAGTGCGAAGCATGGAAAAAATACAAGTTAAATAAAGATATTTCCATAGGGATAGTCCCTCAAATATCATCTAATATGAGTGGAATGCCGGAGCAAATAAATTATGATGTGGATACATCTATTGTAATTCAATCGAATATATCGAAAGAAGTTTTTTATAACGGCGTTGATAATCCGTTGACTGTAAATAGTCACAAATTAGTTAAAAAATTTATAACAAAACACTTTAACAAAAAAATTGCAGTTGCAGTTTTGCAAGATGGTGGCAACGGGGAATATCCACAATGTTTTCTAAATATTAATAGAGACAAGGAAAAAGAGAGAATTGTAAATGGTGCTTTATTAGCCACGAAGGGAAAATTAGATATTATGAAACCCGAAGCTTATATTTCTCCAATGCCCAATATGATAATGTTTGGAAAATATTCAAAATTACAAAAATATGTTCCTAAGCCAACCTTTGCTCAAGAAGAAAAAATTTTAAAGAATGATAAATATAAAATCCATCATATTGCCGGCGGTGGAACCTTGACTAAAAAAAACGGAAAATGGGTTTCAAAAAAAACAAAAAGTAAATTTGTATTTAAAAAAATATTTAAGAAGTATTCAAATAAAAAATATTTTTATTCTAATGATTTTAAAAACGTCAGTATACAAGAGATAGATAAAGCTTTTCTTCAATCTCATGTGAATTATATAAAGAAATTAAATAGATTGCCAATCAAAACACATTGGGATGTGGAATTTTATATTTATCGAAATCTTACTATAAATTCCAAGGGAAAAATCAATTTTAAAAATTCTAAATTTTTAAGAAAATATGCGATAAAATATAATAAATCTAATGGCAAATTGTTGAAAAAAAACTATTCAAAACTCAAATGTCATTTGGATTCCAATTTATTTTATGGATTACTTATAAAAAAATATACTAATTGGAGTCAACCTTTGGCCGGATCTTTGATATTATATGAAAGAAAACCGAATATATTTGATCCAAATATAGTTTTTTCATTAAATTATTTATCAATTTTTTAAGTTCGTAAAAATTTAATAAAATAAATATTTAAGTGACAGTAGTTTTACTGTAGTTTCACTATCAATAATTTTACCAATATTCGTAAATGACAATATGCATAATACCAGCAAGATCAGGTAGCAAACGAATTAAAAATAAAAACATAAAACTTTTCGCTGGAAAACCAATAATTAGTTATGCAATTCAATT
>Ga0187833_10004692_pt1 | contig 13224 bp, 13 predicted proteins | sample ETNtaG_37_FD_167968 | JGI IMG/M metagenome (GOLD analysis project Ga0187833, IMG submission 167968) | Marine microbial and viral communities from oxygen minimum zone, Eastern Pacific Ocean - ETNP2014_SV_400_PacBio MetaG (Illumina Assembly) | ecosystem: Environmental > Aquatic > Marine > Hypoxic... | reverse complement strand
CATGCAAATAAAAAGTGAAACGAGATACTTTAAATCTTGATAAAACTTTTCTTATTGCAGCACGATAACAAAAAAGTCTGGGAATTCGATTAATAGATTGATTCAGTTCATGTTTAATAAATTCTGTAATGTTTATATTATTAAAAACATAATTTTGTCTGTAAAGAATTTTTGATTGGTTGCTTAGAAGTAGATATCCAAATAACCCTCCAACAAAATCAATAATTTTTAAATAGGAATCCAACAAGATAACATTATGTCTTTTACTTAATGCTCTTGCATGTTTCGCAATATCTCTAAAATGAATATTCTGATGCATACCATCTGTTAGTACAGATATTAAATACACGTCGTTTTTTTTCACTAAATCTCCATATTTCTCATCTACAAAATTTTTATTGAAGTGGAGAGGGTATCTGGTTAAAAATAATGAATCTGTTTTTGTCAAGCTCTTTTCATTATATAATATTTTTAACATAACTAACTTAAATACTGATACAATAAAGTACTTATACTGGATTATATGATTGCGTAGAAAGTTGATCTTATTACTATTTTCATTAATTCTTTCTAATTCAATCCCTTGAATTACTGAAGCCAATGCATTGTTAAAAGACGAAGAACATTCGATAGTTTTTATATAATTGATTTGGAAATTTTTAATTAATCTTTCATTAATATAGGTTATATGACAAATAGAAATGTAAGTATCAAACATTTCAGTTCTTTTATTAAATAAATCTGATAAATAAAAAAGGGAAATGCTCCTATCATAGATCAACTTATTATTAACAAATAATTCATTTAATGAATTTATATACTCTACATAATCATCTCTTATATCTAGAGCAATATCATGAACTTTTTTTAAATCGTCTAGACACTTCGCTTTAGATGTTACACACCCAGTATTTACATGATAAACATAATCGGTTTCTTTTATATTAATATTATAATCTTCTGATCCACCATAAATGTATAACATTGATTAAATCAAGTTTAAAAAATTATTTATTGAAAATTTCACTTCTTTTGCAAATGACAATTTCTTTTTAGATGTCAATAATAAAACAAAATCTATCCCAGCAGCTTTGGCAGCTAAGAAATCACTTTTTGCATCCCCAAAAAATACTGTTGAGTTCTTTTTATCTGATTGAATATTATCTATATAATGAAATATTTTAGAAATGTTCTTTATTTTATCATCCGGGGAACCAAATATTCCTTCAAAATATTCTGTCCATCCCCGCAACTTAATTATTTTTTTTATTTCGATATTTGGCGTAGCAGAATTAACGAAGCATTTATTATGTTTATAATATTTATTTAAAAATTCTGATGCACCTTCTACTTCTGGGGAGTTGACTACTTTATTAACTACGTAATTAGAGAATTTTTGATCTAATGTGTTTATTTCATCTTTAGTGATTTTCTGATTAAGGAAAGATTGATGGTAATGTTTAAATTTTTCATATCTGGACATTCCACCATTAAGCCTATGGTGTTCAATGATTTTATTAACAATTTCATTTCCATATTCTTTGTATAAGAATACAAATGCATCTGTTTTAATTTCGACTGAATCAACCAATACTCCATCAAAATCAAAAATAAAAATTGATTTATCTTTAATAATATTTTTTATAGATGAAATATGAATATTATGAAATGTTGGCAACTATTGAACATGGGCCACCATCAAGATCATCTATACTTAATGGAAGGGCAACAATAGTTTTTATTAATGGAGATTGGATAGATGATAGTTTTAAATCTTCAAAAATTCTTATGTTATTAGATAAAAATTTTATATGAGCCTTCTTCCCTTCATCTCTATGCTTTAAGCTAGATAAAGATATAGAATCAATACCAATAGCTTTTAATGATTTATATTTACTAATAAATAAACCACAAAGATCAGACGAATATCCAGGTGTGTTTTCCCAATAAATTTCAGTCCCTCTATATTTTTCAAATCCTGTTTTAATTAAAATTATATCTGTGTTATCATTTGTTTTAATATCATTTTCTACTAATTCTGGAGTCAATAAAGCACCAGGTTCTAAAGCTTTATTTATGATCTTTGGAAAATTAAAAACCCAATCAGATGCATTATAATCACTTATTGTAGCACCATCATTCAGAAAATGATATGGAGCATCTACATGGGTGCCCAAATGATTATGCATAGAAAAGGTTATTGAATTTGAAGAATTACCCTGGGCAATACTACTTGTTTGATTAATAATTAAACTTTTCTCTCCTCTATATCCTTCAGTATTTTGATTAATAGTATGAGATAGCCAAATCCACATATTATTATAGAGTGTCTTTAATATGGTGTGCTAAATCCAATATACCTTGACCCAATTCAATATAGGAGTCTTTCGTAATGTGTTTGGACTTTTTGGGGAAATATTTGTAAGGGGTTACAACATAATGATCGGGGCGTTTTGTACCTTTAAATTTCATTAAAGATTTATTAATATTATCTTCAAATATATTTTCAATAAGTTTTACTAAATCTTTGCCTGAATATTTTTCAGATCCATTGATGGTTACAAATTCATTAATATATTCTTCATCCAAAACTTTAACAAACAATTCAGCCACATCTTCTACATGAATAAAATATCTTATTTCATCTCCTGATCCATCAAAGATTAGTTGTTTATCACGAACCACACGTTTGATTAGTTGATAAAATCCATTCCATTCCTGCGCCCTTGGACCATATACAGTGCCACACCTAACAATTGTAAAATCTAATTTATTTAATTCATTAAAAGCTTCAATAAATAATTCAGCAGATTGTTTACTTGCTTTGTACAGTGAACCATAATTACTGTAAACATATAAACTGCTCGAATAAATATACCTGTTAACATTTGTGCTGGCACACGCTTCCATTAAATTTAGATGACTTTTTAAATTTACATCTATCATTAAATTAAAATTATTTTTTGCAGCGTTTATATCTGCAATACTTGAAAAATTGTATACGTAATCAATTCCAGTTTTAAGTATATCGTATAATTTTTCAGTGTCAAGGTTATTGCCGATTATCATTTCTTGATTTTTTGATTTATATGGTGAATCTATTACATCATAAAGTACTACTTCATGATTCCCATTTGTTAATTTATCAGCAACGTGGCTGCCAATGAATCCTGATCCACCCACAATTAGTATTTTAGACATATGACCTCATAATTAATAATAGTGTTGATCTTGCAGTATTGTGTTTAGCATCTCTAGCTCCTTTGGTGTGTCCACGTCACACCAGTGTGATCCATCACAATATACTGGTGCAATTGGTTCATCCTTAACTAGATCATTAATTGCATAATAAAGAGAAAGATTATAATTATCAGCAGAAAAATAGTTTTCAATTTTTTTCAATAATAAACCTATCATTTCCTTTGATAGCATATAGATACCAATCGCTACGCCATCAATTTCTTCTAATTCCATCTTTTTTAATATTTTATTTATTTTTCCATTCGATATAGAAACTTTAACAGGATCTGGATCTGGGAATAAATTTTTATTTCTATCAACCAATATTTTACTGGAAGATTTATTTGACATAAAGGTATCAACATTATTTTTATTACAAATCAAATCACTAACAGTAAAAATTGTATCTTCATTACAATAATCTTTCGCTACCCAAAGACTACTCATGTTTCCATGGAGGTTATAATATTTATTATAAACATATTTTATAGGAATTCCTTTGTATGATTTTCCCAAAGTCTCCTTAAATAATTCTTTCTTAAAGCCTACTACTATTATTATCTCTGAGGGATTATAGTTTACCATCCAAGATAAACCGTACTCAATAAGCATTTTATTACCTACATTTTCTAATCCTTTTGGCTTACCATTTAATGTAGACGCAAATCTTCTGTTTTGCCCAGCTGCATAAATAATAAATCTCATATAATAACTCGGTTAATTTTCAATTAATTCAACAAGAAAGCCAGCCACCATCCACAACAATTTCCGATCCATTGACATAACTTGAATATTGGCTGGCTAAAAATAAACAAGATGTGATTATTTCTTCAGGATCTCCAAATCTACCTTTGGGGATATTCATACAAAATGCCTTATAATTTTCTGGATTATCCAATACAGGTTTATTTATATCTGTTAAAAAAGGACCTGGAGAAATACAATTAACTGTAATTTTTGAATCTGCCCATTCTACTGCTAATGTTTTGGTTAATTGCAATAAGCCGCCTTTACTTGATGAGTAACTGGCTCTTTCTGGAAACGAGACTTTTGAAAAAATACTAGTTATATTAATCAACCTCCCAAAATCAGCATTCTTTAATAGGGGATAAACTCCTTTTGCAAAAATAAACCCACCGGTTAGATTAACTTTTTGGATGGACTCCCACTCATCTAAAGTAATATCTTCAATTTTGTTTCTAATATTAAAACCGGCGGAGTTTATTGCTATATTTAATTTATCACCATTAACAGATGCAAAATGATTAATCACATTTAAAAAAGAATTTTCATCTGAAATATCACATGTCATACCAATGCAAGTTGAATTATACTTATCATTCAATAAATTTGCTGATGAATTTATACGTTCTTCAGTTCTCCCTATGATGGTTACATCACAGCCAACAGATAACAGGCCTTCAGCCATTTCATAACCAAGGCCGGTTGCACCGCCAGCTATTAAAGCGTTACAATTATTTAAAACAAAATATTTTTTTACATTATTCATCCTTTATTATCCTATCTTATATGGGTGATGTAAACTGACCCCCATCAATTCGAATAACCTGACCTGAAATATAATCTGATTTTGGAGATAGTAGGAATTCAACTAAGTAGGAAATATGTATTGGATCAGCAACTCTAGTTAAAAACGAAGTCCCACCTTTAATCTTTTCAAGATCCTTTTCAGTTCTATCTTTAATTGTATCCTTAAATCGGCCAGTTAATGTTGGACCTGGTGCTATGCAATTAACACAAATATCATATTCTCGAAGTTCAGCCGCTGCCGACCTCGTTAAATGGATAACTGCTGCTTTTGAGGTAGAATATGCTGTCTCTTTGGTTACACCATATCCGGCTGATACAGATGAGGTAGTAATAATTTTTCCATATTTTTGCTTTTTCATCGTTGGAATTATAGCTTTAATTGAGTTAAAGCATGTTCTGTAGTTTCTATTAAAGATCGTATCATGGTCATCTATACCTATATCAATTGAATTATTTGATGCTTTACCACCTGACGCATTCTGATCCATCCCTTTAATATCACCACCAGTATTCAACACTGCACCCTCTAAGTTGCCAAAATCATTCAATATTTTTTGAAACGTAGCGTTTGTTTCATTATAATCGGTTAAATCGCAACTATAAAATTCAGCTTTGGATGATTGGTTCAATTCTCCAAGTATAGTTGATACACTTTCAGCCTCTCCATAAACAGTACATGCATTTTCACTCATATCTACAAGTGCAATATTATACCCATTTTTAGTAAGATATTTTGCATGGGAAAGACCCAAGCCTCTTGTTGCTCCAGTAATAATTATATTTTTGACTTTATTATTTTTCAATTTAAATCTTTCAGATTATTTACAGATTGCTCAACTTGCAATAATTCTAATTTTTTCGATGGTGTATCATTATCATGAATGTTACCAGTGCCATTTATACAGGAATTTACATAGTCAAAATAACCTAATTTATGATTATCATCATAATCAGGATAAGAATCCCAATATTCTTGCCTAAAAATGTGTGAGATCCTTTTGCTATAAGCTCCAAGTTCGATACTCATAGGGCATGAGTAATTATTTTTTATCAAAGTTCTTAAAACATCATTAATACCAATATTACCTTCACCTATTACACATCTATGATATTCAATGGAATCTTCATTCTTCAATATTTTATAGTCTTTTATATGAATATTATAAATATAATCTTCAAGGTTTTGATAAAACTGTAAAGGGGTCTCACCAGTTGGCAAGCTGTTACCAATGTCCCAATTAACTCCAATACATTTATACGATACTTTTTCAATGATGTGTAAAATATCATAAGAATTTAAATCTTGATGGTTTTCGATTAGAAGTTGGAAGTCATGATCAACAAGATAGGCTTTTAATGACTCTAAATTTTTTATGAACGTTTCATATTCATTACAAAAATTATTCACCATAAACCGATTACCGCCAAAATGATTCGACATTTTTATCCTAGCTCTATTAATTCCATTGTTCTTTAAAATCGGTATAATTTTTTTTATCTTTTCAGTTTGAAAATCTTCAGTGGAAATAAAATTTTGTAATTTTTTATTTCTTATCAAAAAATTTTCCAGTTGATTGTAATTATGCTTGAACAAGTAATCTACAGGAAATTCAACTCCTCCAATACTATGTTCAAATGCTAATTGAACTAATTCTTCTGCCGACATCTTTTTGACAGATTTGTCAACAAATCCTCCCAAATAACCAAAAGAGTAATAATTCAGATTTATTTTATTTAAATCCATTTGTTATTTCTCAAAATAAAAAAGATAAAAATCATTAACGTTTGTACCGGTCATCGGGCCCTTTATTAAGGAACCAATTTTTTTGTGCAATTCAAAAGAATTAAAATTTTTGGTGTATTTATCAGCATCGATTGTAAGCGAATTTATTTTTTCAATATGTTTATCCGTAATCAATGCTCCATGAACGCCATTTATGAAATCGCAACCATCAGACGCAATTGCGAGAAATTCAAAATTATTATATTTCTTTAACTCTTCTATCATCATTGCTGCTAAATGTTGATTTCTTCCACCCTTACCATGATTTGATGTTACTTTGATCGGTACCTCACCATAAGCAGCAATTAGATATTTTCCAGATTCTGACTGCTGAAAATAATTATCATAGTATGCTCCTAACTCATTTTTTACTTTTAGAATGTCATTATCATAAAATTCTGGTAATATGGTGACACTTGTTAGTTCAGCTTCATTTGCTAAGTTTTCTAACTTATTCATTAAATTATCACGACTCCCAATGACATATGACTCAATGGACGGATAAGGCTTTATTTTATTAGAATCGTTACGCTTAAAGACTTGATGCATTTGAGTTGGGATTTGATCCCAAAGTTGAAACCTATTAATAATTTCTTCTGCAGTCACATTTGATATATTTTTTACTGTTGGCCCTGAGGCAATCGCCTCAAGTTGATGTGTTCTTTCATCCGACAAAATTAAATTGATTATACGAGCCGGATATATTTTTTCTGCTAAAGAACCACCTTTGATTTTTGATAGTTTTTTCCGAATGATATTTACTTCTCTTTCACCAATTCCCATTTTTAAAAAATTATTTATTAAATTAATCTTTTCTTTCATAGCTATTCCATCAATTGGGGAGGCCAAAAGTGCTGACCCTCCTCCTGATACTAAACAAAACACTGTTTCATTTTCTTCGCATCTTTCTGCAAAGTCTAACACTCTATTACCGGCTATCACACTTTTATCCGACACATACGGATGAGTTGAATATATTATCTTTACCTTTACATTATCTATGTTTGGCTTTGGAGAATATTCGGGCAATACAATGATCCCTTCATCTATATTTTCATAACCAATAATCTCCAAAAATGCTTCCGCCATTGACCCACCGGATTTCCCAAAAGAAATAAATTTTATTTTACTAGTATCAATTATTAAGTCTAGACCAATCTTTATTTTATTTTTATCTATAATTGAAATGCTATTATTTAGTAATGCCGATGGTTGAGCTGATTTTAAAGACTCTTTAAATATATCGAGAGCGTAGAATTTCATCTAAAAATATAACTGCTATTTAATCAAGGGGTTTCATTCATGTGATCAGGTAAGTATTCAATATAATTCGCTTGTAGATCGAAGTCTATTGTTGGTTTATCTAATAGAGAAAATTTTAATTCTTGCCGTGCACTAACCATTTTCCATTTTTCTTTATAAAAATCAGTATTGAAATCTGCATCAGGTGTTTTCCAATTTGGGCCATAGCGATGCATTAAATAATTTTCTGTTTCGTTGGCTATTTTATATGCTATATCATAAAACTGTATAGTTTTTAAATTTTTAAAATACTTTATGGGCTGGACGTGATAAATGCATTTCCCCAATTTATAATAAAGATGAAAAAATAATATGAAATAAAAATAACGAATTCTTTTTGGTATAATGATATTAAGGTATTTCATCTTACCAGTAGTTTGTTTGGGAGGAAACAGGATTCTTTTAATTTTAAAAAAATGATTCTTTAATTTTTTACCATGCAATCCGCTGGGTGAATTAAACCATCTCATGTAAGCATATTTCCCTTCAGGTTGATAAATGTAAAAATCTACTTGTTTAATATGCGGATTTGGACCAGTAATATTTTCTGGTATATAAAGTTGAATAATATTGTCTACAAATGGAAAACCCTTCTGTATTCTTACTTTACATCCATCAGATATAAACTTATTAATTGCTGCCATTAATTTTGGTAAATCCTCAAACCATATAGCTAAATCAATATCATGTTCCCATTCAAAAATTATTCCATCGCGATAGGCAGATAATGCCGTCCCTCCTTCCAGCCAAAATTCTAGTTTTTCAGCTACCAGTTGGTCTCGAATGTATTTTAATACTTTATAATTGTTGGTTGAATTATAACTAATTATTTTCTTTTTTTAATAGGTATCCCTGATTCTCATACTTCCTAAAGATTTTTCTTTTACTACTAAATCCTTCTGTTTTGAACGTATTTATATATTCATATTTAGAATAATGTATGTCACCTTTTCTGATACTGGGTGGAAATAAATCAATCCATTTAGGAATTAGGTTATTATTATTTCTAAAGTTCTTATAATTTAAAATAAATTTTAATAAATATTTTAATGATCTTTTTGCAACAATATTAAATTTAAAATAATGCTCACCAATTATTATTATATATCCTTCATCCTTCATTACTCTATTTATTTCTTTAAGTAACTTATTTGGATCATCAGCATGGTGAAATGCTTGAGACAAAAGAATAAAGTCCAAAGAATTATTTTCCAATCTTAAGCCGTAGAAAGATCCAAGGCATAATTCAACTTGATCCGAATTTATTCGATAATGGTGTAAGATTTTGGGTGCATAATGATGTATTCGATGCTCTGACATTTCTAGACAATACAATTTATCAATTTTTTGATTTGTGTGATGGATTATGAAACTTTCCAAAATACAGTTCCCAGATGCAAGGCTTGCCCCGGTAAGGCCTGAAAAATTAATATCATGAGTTAATGCTTTAAATTGCTGAAATAAACCTTTGGATAAAAACTTTTTTTCTAATAATCCAAAATCATCATTTGGAATAGACCATATTTTTTGCGACTCAATATCTTTGTTATTCCAGTATTCAAAAGTTCGTATTTGTGATAAATCAGTTTTATCCATCCAAAATGACTTTTTATAATTCATATGATGACTCATCAGAGAACAATTGTCGATTTTTTATTTCTTGAATCAAACCATTTTCAATTTTAAAAATATTATCAGCTTTTTTGACTATTTCTATTTTATGCGTTATGATAACTACGGTCTTATTTTTTGATAAATCAAAGATTATGTCCATCAGTTTATTCTCAGTATCATTGTCAAGCGCGCTGGTTGCTTCATCAAATATTAGAAGATCCGGATCACGAACCATTGCCCTGGCTATGGCAATCCGTTGCTTTTGGCCCCCTGACAGCAATAAACCCCGATCTCCAACTTCTGTTTCAAAACCATTTAGCAGGTTTTCGATAAAATAATAGGCCTGTGCTTTCTTCGCACTGTCAATTACTTCATCCATAGTTGCACCAGGTTTTCCTACTTTGATGTTCTCAAGAATACTATCATGGAATAAATAATTATCCTGACTAATAAATCCAATACGTTTGCGCCATGATGATAAATTAAAATTAGAGAGGTTATCCCCATTTACATAAATAGATCCTTTTTTTGGTTTATATAGACCAAGGATTAAATCAGCTATAGTAGATTTCCCACTTCCGGAAGGACCATATATCGCGGTTATTTCCCCCTTTATGATATTTATATTTACATTATTTATTACGTTATTACCTTTTTCATAGAAAAAGGAAACATCTTCAAAAACAATATCGGAGTCTATGTTATGAATATCTTTTCCATTTTTACCAATCCGTTTGCTGATAATAGTATCTGTCTGGTTAATTATTGAATCAATTAACTGAAATGTTGGACGATAAAAGTCGAAGGAGTACTTCGATGATATTAAAATATTAAATTGTCCTAATAATCGTTGGGAGGTTAAAATAAATACCGAAAGAACAGGAATAAACGATTGAAGCATATTTGAATCATCCTTTTGAAAGAAAATAATTATGCTAATAATAATGGTAAAAATAAGAACTTCAACAAAGGCTCTAGGTATGGATTTAATAAATTCATACTTAATACTGATACTGGTAAGCTTTTTCAAATAATCATTTAATACATTATTTATTTTTTCCTCTATAGAAAACGTTCTCACCTGGCGCATAGCAGATATATTTTCACTTGCGACAGCATTCGTTCTCTGATTAAGACTTAATTCTTTTCTGCCAAATTCAGCTAGCTTATTTTTGCCTAAAAATGAAAATATTATAAACAATAATCCAAAAATTGAAAAAGAAATAAGTGCAACTTTTGGATCTGCCAGAAACATTAATGCAATATATGAAATAACCATACTAACACTTATCAGAAATTCATTGATTTTCAGGATACCTGTAGCTGCTTTTTGGGTTTCAAAGACCAAATTATTAACCAAAACGCCTTGCTTTTCCTTTATTATATTACCGTACGGGCAATACATATAATTGTTATTAATTTTTAAAATCCAATATTTACGAATATTGAAAACAATTTTTGTGTTAAAAAATGTTGATAAAATTTTGAATAAATTTTTCAAAATAATTATAGTGATAAATAATATTCCAATAGAAGTAAGCGTTTTTTCAATTCTCAAGAAATCAAAAACGCTATTTATAATACCTGTTAATGGTGTAGTACTGTTTTCTTGTAAAATATTTTCAACTAAAGGCAACAAGAGCGCCAGGCCAAATGATTCAAAAAATGCAGTTAATAATATTAATGAAAATAATATAATTACATTAGCTTTAAACGGTTTTAACAGCTTAAGAAGAATAGATGTCATATTTCAAAATATTTGTTTCATTTTTTTTAGCAATTACTCTTATGAATTCTCGATCTTCAGAGTAAATGAAATTACTGTCATTCAAAATATCATATATATAAGGTGATCTTAATTTTCGTACTACAGATAATAATTTTGTACTTGAAAGTACTTTAATAAAAATATTTCGAATGAATGCCCGCCGTTTTCTTTGTTTTGTTTTTTCTAACAACCAATTATGGTAACCAATATTTATTTTTACCCTGCCATTATCACTAATATTGTAATTAAAATAACCTTTATCTTTTAACATTTGCATATATTCATCGCTTGGAGATTTTTTACTGAATTGATTATTGCCACACGCATTAAGAAAATTAATTTCAAAACCGACTTTAGTCAAAAAATGTTTAATGGATTTAATGGAGAAGAATGCAAGATGTGGTACTACACGATCACCAGCGTCTGGATATTTAATTAAATTTGCATTGGGAACCTCGCATAAAAAATATCCACCTGGTTTTAATGAATTAAATATCCCATTTAAGATATCACTAATATCCATTGAATTAAAATGTTCCAATGAATGTGACATTACTACAATGTCAAATGTATTTTGGGGTATTTTAGTTAATGATTCCCCATTTAATGACATTTTAAGAATGTTTACTCCAAGCATTTCAAGAGTAGGGTGAGCATCAACACCAGGTTCAATTGCATAATTTTTTGTTACGAGATTTAAATGTTTCAGTGTCCGAAATAAATCTCCTATTCCTGATCCTATTTCCAATATTTTATCTTTTGATCCCAGATCATGAAATTTTCTAATTAATTCAATTTGAGACAAATATCGTGTATTAATCCAATTACCTTCAAAATCAATTTTTTTAACATTTTTCCCGACTTTTTTAGCTATACCTGAATATGATTCACTATAGAAATATTCTAAATCATCATCGCTAACTTTTTGGTCGGCAAATGAAAAATGACAGTTAGGGCAAGTGATTATTTTTAAATCATCAAACTGAACTAAAGAATCCATTGTTGAAGGGGGGATTTTTTTGAATTTGGAAGAATCAACTATCTTACTACATGCTGGACAATAAACTGTTGTATTATTCATTTATTTGCAGGAGGTTAAATTAATACTATTGATTTTGTTGAATTAAAAAACCAATTATTATAACTAATTATAGATTTAAGGTTTCTTTATAAAATTTTAAAGTAAATAGAACTCTTTTTTAATTTTAGTAAATGAATAAATTTCTTGTTTACATATACTTAACAAGAACATCATATGGTTCTTGCTCAGATACTAAATTAATTTTCTCACATAGATTATTTTTGAATATTCTCCAATCTTTATTACTTATGTTCAACCAATAAGTAAATGAATCTAATAACTCTGAATATTTAACTTCCAAATTCAATATTCTCAATCCACATAGGATAAATTAATATTCCATATAGAGCACCGAGCACTCCAGAGAATAATATTACTTGATTTGACATTTTTGCTAGATGAGTCTGTTCTATGTCCTCAAGAATTATTTTATTATTGAAAAACGGGTTCAAAATATTCTTTAAGTATTTATTAAACATTATATTTTAACTTTCTTTTCTAAAATAGCAATACTTGATTCTAAAATAATCTCTATAAGTATCATAACACAGAATAAAACAATGAGTTTATAATTTTAACCAGGTTATTTATACGAATTCTAAATACTTTATCAGAAACAGTTCTACATTCATTAATTTCCATTCCAAAGCTTGTGAAAAATTATTACTTGATTCTTTATAAAATGATATCCCTAATAAATTTTTCAAAAGATTAAAATCTTTATTAGTAAGCTGTATTTCTGCAGCCTCGTTTGGATATCCAGAAAAACCTTGTTTTCGAAAAATTAATTCTTCACCAAATATTTTACTATAAAGTCCTTTTAATAAAGGCTTTGTTGACATTAAAGGGTTATTATTTGTTAGATCAATTTTATATTTCGCAGGC
>Ga0187833_10004691_pt1 | contig 13226 bp, 9 predicted proteins | sample ETNtaG_37_FD_167968 | JGI IMG/M metagenome (GOLD analysis project Ga0187833, IMG submission 167968) | Marine microbial and viral communities from oxygen minimum zone, Eastern Pacific Ocean - ETNP2014_SV_400_PacBio MetaG (Illumina Assembly) | ecosystem: Environmental > Aquatic > Marine > Hypoxic... | reverse complement strand
TCAAATCTTCAAGATAATCAGAAATTTCAGAATCAAGGTCTATGCACTTCTTCTTGACTTCCTTCCATAGCTCGATGTCTATCTTAAGACTAGTCGTTTTTCTAGGCATAGGGTATTATATTATTATAGGGATCTTATCCAAAAGAAAACTTATTAAAGAAAAGAGAAGTTGACAATCAACTATGAAAAAAAGACTTGGTATAATCACGATATTGGCCCTCATAACAATCATAATTATCATAATTGGGTTATATAAAGAATCAAGCCCTCAAAACCTGCCTTTTCTCAAAGATTTTACTATTACAAACATAGAAGAAAAACAAATCTATGGTTCATCTGCCACAGAGACTTCCGCAACAAAGTCAGATCAAATAATAAAAATTTTACATCTCAAACCAGATTTAAAAACAGCCAGGTTATTTTTAGATGAGAAAAACTTTGGAATTGAATCCCTGTATAACGCACTACCTTCCCCATATCCTGATGTTATAACCAGAGAAATAGTATGTCCAGAAGAATTCTTGCCTATTGTAGAAGAAGACGACAACAAAAACTTCTATAAAATAATTTACACACTTTTTGCAAACAATAGATTTAGTTATGGAATTTGTTCCCAGGATAACATAGCTTACAAGTCAATTTTCTCCCTTATCCACTGCAAAAAAAGCAATAATCTGTATCAGATAAAATTCTTCAGCCCATTAGAAAGCTATAACGAAGAAACCTTACAAGAAATTAGAAATTTCCACTGCTGATTATTTCTTAATCTTCAACCACAAATATCGCAGGAGAACTTCCACTGCTGATTACTTCTGTTAACACTCTACCCTGCACATGTTCTGGTATGTCTATTCCCATTAATGTTAAGATAGTAGGCAATTGGTCTACATGGCTTATTGGCTCTTTTAGTTCTGTATGTTTAATTCCAGGACCCGTAATAATAAAAGGAGTCCACATGCAATTGTTTTTCCTTGCATCTATAGTTTGCTTATATCCTGAATTCAGAGGATTAACAAAAATCTTATGATCTTCATCCATTTCCTCAGACCAGAAATATCCTGGAGTAACCTCTAGTACAATATCACCTATCCTGTCTGTTGGCAATTTAAAGAATTCAGGAGCATCCTCCCATTTTATAGCATTAATAACCGGCCTTACACCATTATCATCTTTAAGAGACCGTAATGCCTTAATGACTTCACCCCTTAATTCTTCATATTCCTGTCCTGATGATCTCTCCCAGTTTCCTCCTAAACCATCTGGACTGACATATATATGAGCCATTTTTAGATAAATTACTTTGCTGTTCTTCCAGTCAATCTTAGGCTCGCCAGTTTTTTTATCAATAGTAAATTTCAACCATCCTTTTTCTGCAAACAGATTATTAAGCTTTACAAGCCTTTTCAAAGAGCAAACTCCATGATCAGAGCTTAAAACAACATAAGTGTTTTCATCAGCGTTTTCCATTGCTTCTCCTAGTATAGCATCCAATCCCTGGTATAATTCCAGAATATCAGCCCATGCATCTTCTGCTTTCTCTTCAGAATAACCTTCCCTAGATGTATCAATATATTGATGCCACCACCTGCTTTCCAGCATCTGGTTTGGCGTGTATATATCTTGGATAAAGACATCCGGAGTATATGCATCATAAATAAAAGGAACAGCTTTCTTATGCCAATCTAATGTCATTTTGGCTTCATCCAAAAAGGTTTGTTTGTCCTCATCTTCATAAAGCAACTGTGCAGGCCAGTTATCAGCAAAATCTACCATAGGCCCAACATTAGCAGTCAGTTCATCAGAAACCGAAGCAGGATCAGTTATTAACCTGTTTAAGTTATTATACAAAATTGTTATCCTAAAATTACTATTGTCCCACATCTTAATTACTTTGATTTTTATATCAGAGTCAAATGTAGTATCCTTAGATTTTAGTTGTACCGGTGCCCACTCGCTCCATTCACCTTGCTTTAAATCAGCTATCACATTTTCTTTATCCAAAGAGAAAACAATGCCATCATAGTTTACCTTTTGGTCATTTGTAGAATCATAGATATAAGCATAAACTGCCAGGCCATGTGACTCTAGTTTTGCTTCTTTTGCAACACTAAATGATTGCACGTTATTTTTCCAGCTATTAGCATTGTTTTTTTCTACAAATTTGGTTAAAGGAGCTCCAAGGAAAAATAATCTAAAGCCCCTGCCAGCTGATTTTCTTTCTTCTAATTTCTCTTCTGGCTCATATACAACCTTATAAGTATCAGCTCCCCAGCCGCCCCATCTTCCTCTTATTGTAATTCCTTTCTCTAATTCAGGCGGCGTAGACCCAGGTATAGACAGTAAAACAACTTTCTTGCCATCCTCTTCAAGAGTTTTCCATATTGGAGGAACCTTTTTTGCAACAGAAGAAAAACCACCAAGAGATGGTTTAGTAAGCGGACTGCCTTCTACATGCATAGGACCGTCAGCAACCCCATGAACTAAAGGATGTGCTCCTGTAAATAATGACCCAAAATTTGTTGGCGTATGTGATGGAAAATCAGGAATAGAAAAGCCATAAGCTCCCTTGTCCATCATTTTCTTTATATTTGGCAGCTTTCCTTCCTCTGCCCATTTATAAATATTGAATAAATCAGGATCAGTTCTCATGCCATCCGGAATAAACCAATAAAGCTTAACAGAGTCTTCTTCTTCTACGTTTTGTAATACACAACCACTAGAGAAAATAATTAGAATTATTGTAATTAATATAAAACTTAAATTGCGTTTCATGTTTTAACCAAGTATTAATCAAAGATTTAAAAATATTTGTGTTAATACATAAGAAAGTTCTAGGTTTACTAAATTATATGGTATAAATTAACAGCAAACTTTAAATACACTAAAAATACAATATTATTAATAATGAAAATCAAAACTTCCAATCTGGCATTTGTTATGACTCCTATAGTTTTTCTAATTGTTGTTATAGGGTGCACTATTCCTCCAGGGACAGACAATGTAAAAATATCTACATCATTTATTGATTGCAACCCTTCTGGTTTTCCACTTCATGTTGCAGTAGAAAATGGTTACTTTGCAGAAGAAAATATAGATGTCAATGTTGCCCAAAACATTATACACGGTAAGAATGGAGTTGAAATCCCTGCAGATGCTGATGTAATTATGCTTGGAAGATCTCCATTCTATCAATCAGAAGCCATACATCCCAACAGTTTTAAAGCATTCAATTTTAATGTGCAGGACAAAACAAAATGGAATGATGCAATCCTGGTAAAAAAAGATTCTGATATAACAAGTTTGAATCAATTAATAGGGAAAACAATAGGAATAACAACAGGAATAAGGGCAAATAATTATGACCTGCCACATAGTTCAAGAATTCAAGGCGTAATAATGATGCTTAAGAAAAATGGTCTAGACCCAGAAGATTTTAAAATAGTAAGAGCTGATGAACATGATTTTGAGAACAATAATATCGATGCACTAGAAATACGTGAACCTGGGCTATCAATGTTGCTGGATAGCGGGGCATATAGTGTATTGGTAGGAGGCCCGATTTTTGCTGAAAATATCTTTACCCCTTGGCCTATGAGCATATCAGCGATTTCTTCAGAATTCCTCAAAGAAAATCCAAAGGATGCTAAGAAAATTGTTCAAATTTGGGATAAGGCAATAGATTTTATAGGGGAAAATCCTGATGAAGCTGATAAGATTCTGCAAAGATGCATGGAGAAAAACTATGGCTTGAAAGATATAAAGATAAGGCAAATTAATTACTGGAAAAATGATGAATTAGATAAGGATCTGATACAGAAACAGCTTGATTTCTATCATACATTAGAGATTGTTAAAGTGCAATTGAAAGTAGATGATATAGTTCTTCAGACATCCTAAACGTGTATAAACATGTTATTATTTATGTTGCTTTCTAAATAATAGATAATTTTATTAACCCCTTATTACCACTAATGGACAAAACTTTAGTAGTCCAAATTAATATTATGTATGAAAATCCCGAGAGTTGATAAAAGGATGGTGAAAAAAAAGTTTATAAAAAAAGTTATAATTCTGATTCCAGTAATCATAATATTAATTTTTATTTTATTACAGCTTAACAAGCCTAAAGATGTTCTATCCAGATTGCAATCAGAATATGAAGAAGTTGAAATCAGGGAAACATCGTTTCTGGACTATGACTCACAAAAAGTCTTTGTATCATCCGATAATAAAAAAATCTTATTGCAGGTTGTGAGGAACGTTAAACAGGATTCATCAGTGAATGTTATTGCTGAATTAAAAAACAAAATAACTGAAGCGGATAAGACTTTTACCTATTTTGACCCTTATTTGGCCAAAACAATAGAATATACAGTTCCAGATGAATTTAAGCCAGTTAAAGAAAAAATAGTTATAAATAATAAAGAAATTACATATTATTTGGTAAATGCTAACGAACTATTTTCAATTTTAGTTTTTTCAGATGACCATATTGCATTTAATGGCATAATATCTATTTATTATTGTGAAGAAGAATCAAGCGTTTATAGGTCAGAGATATATTATGATAAAAATGAATTTGATAAAAGCGATGCGCTAGATGCGCTTAACTCTTTATCTTGCGGGTGATATTTTTGCTTAAGATATCTCAAAAAGTTTTTATTCTCATACTAGTATTTATTTTTCTAGTATTTTTTTTATATAAAAATCCACTAATATCGCAACCTCAATTAACTGATCCTCAAACTTGCAAGGACTGCAATCTAATTATAATCTCTCTTACAAATGTAGGAGCAAAACATCTGTCAGCTTATGATTATCCTTATGAAACTTCTCCTAAAATTAACGAGCTTAGCAAAAAAAGCTTAGTGTTCGAGAATGCATTTTCCCATGCAAGCTGGACATTGCCATCTGGAGCTTCATTCTTTACTTCACTATTCCCCTTCTCTCATGGAATAATGGACAGGTATTCTGGAAAAATCTTAAGCCATGATGCAACTACTCTGGCAGACGCACTTAATTCACAAGGTTATAGAACTGCAGCATTCACTGGTGGATTTGATTATAATTTAAGGTATAATGTCATAAATAGGTTCACAGAAACAAAAATTTTTGACAAAGGCGAACGGTTTTCATTTAGAAAATTAGCTGCTACAGTAGATATTTATGGTGATTTGCCATTAACCCTTCCAGCAGCAATCGATTGGCTGGAAAAGAATTCTGATAAAAAATTTTTTGCATTTGTGCAGGGATATGACGCACATTGCCCATTTACGCCACCAGAACCATATAATAATCTATTTGACCCCAATTATAATGGTACTCTAGATTTTTCCTCCTGCTTTTTTACTTATGAAAAAACCGAACCCGTAATAATTGACGGCAAAAAAACTTATTTCACAAATACAGCCTATTATGACGAAGAAACAGAAAATTTTATAGTTGAAAATGTTAGTTTGGACGAAAATGATATCAAACACCTTGTTGCTTTGCATGACGGGGAAATAAGGTATGCAGACGATTTAGTAGGCCAGCTGCTTGATAAGGTTAATGAATTAGGTCTTTCTGAAAAAACAATAATTATAGTATTTTCAGAGCATGGTGACATGCTTGGTAAGCAAGGAAGATTCATGCGCGGAGGCCCTATCAGAGGTACATTTTATGATGATGTATTGCATGTACCCTTGATAATTAAGCATCCAAATCTGGAACCAAAGAGAATTAAAGGTTTAGTGCAATTAATCGATGTTATGCCGACTTTATTGGATTTCTTAGAAATTAAGATTGATGCAAAAATTGAAGGTCAAAATTTACTGCCACTCATTCTTAAAAATGAAAATATAAATGATTTTGCTTTTGCGGGTGCAGAATTTACACCGCCTCCTGACAGTATATTTTTCAAAAATCCAACTACGGTCACATCTGCAAGAAATAAGGATTGGAAATTGATAAGAGAAATAGTCTATACTCCCAATAATATTTCTATAGAAAGTATAAATTATGAATTATACGATTTAAAAAATGATCCAGAAGAACTGAGCAATGTTTTTGGTAGACATAAGGAAATTGAGTTACTATTTAATCAATCTCTTAATGAGCGTTTTGAAGACATACCTATATTAAACTCTTAGAAAACCCCATAATTAGTGATTAACAAAGTTTTTTAATTACATAAAAAAAGAGGTATACATGGGAAAACAAACTTTAAGATTTACTCCAAATAATTCTTTTTTTGTAAGCCCAATCTTTGTGTTAGCTTCTTTGCTATTGCTTATAGTTGTAATACTATTCCTAACCAACAATGAAAAATTTATGCCCTCTTTTGAAAAAAAACAAAACGATAAAGATTATAATATAATCATTATATCTGCAACCAATATCGGAACAAACCACTTGGGAACTTATGGCTATGAAAGAAGTACCAGCCCAAACATAGATGCTCTGGCAGAAGAAAGCATTGTTTTTGACAATTTTTTTGCTCCTGCTAGTTGGACCTTGCCAACAGGTACTTCTTTATTTACCTCATTATACCCTTATCGGCATGGAGTAATGGAAAGGCTCATAGATGCAGAAAGAATACCCTCAGCAAGGTTAAATGCTGACACAAATACATTAATAGATATATTAAAAGATAATGGTTATATTACAGCAGCATTCACTGGAGGTTTTGATTATCGTCCTTTTTTTGGGCTCACCAACCGATTTGATTCCTATACTTTCAGTACAGGAAAAATTTCCTCAAAAAACCCAAATATGAAGTTTATGGAAAATGCCCGGTTTGGTCATATGGTAGATGTAATACCTAAGGCATTAGATTGGATCAAACAAAACAAAAGAAAGAAATTTTTCCTATTTTTACAGGGATATGATACGCATTGCCCCTTTTCTCCTGAAAAACCATATGATAAGCTATTTGTTAATTTCACAACCGAAAATATAAACGTAGATCCAGAATATTGTTATAGGGGTTATTATAATAATGGTGACTATGTTTCATTTACAACTACCTTAACTAACAGCACTAGAGAAAAAGTATTCCAACAAGTAAATCTGTCAAAAAAAGATTTAGAATTCTTGGAAGCGCAATACGATGCAGAAATTCAGTATGTAGATGATGGTATAGGTTATTTTATAGAAGAACTAAAAAAGAAAGGCATTCTTAACAAAACAATTATCATATTATTGTCTGAGCATGGTGAAATGTTTGCTAAACATGGACGTTTTGGCAGAGCCGGAACAATGCGAGGTACAGTGTTTGATGACATCATACATGTTCCATTAATAATACTGCACCCGGAATTAGAACCAAAAAGGACAAATCAACTAGCTCAGATGGTGGATATCATGCCGACATTATTGGATTTTGCAGGAATACCAATACCAATTAATCTGCAGGGCAAGAGTTTAGTGCCTGTAGTATATGAAAACAAAACCGTAAATGAAGAAATTTACGGAGGCTCTGTTTATGGGAGTGTAAGTTTTTACTATTATGAAGCTAGAACCATCAACGAGTTTATAAGGACTAAAGATTTTAAGATTGTACATGAGATTGTTCTTTTCTTTAATGGCAGTAGAGAAGAAAAATATGAGCTGTATGATATATCTTCTGATAAAGAAGAACAGTATGACATAATACATAAAGAAATTGAAATTGCAAATACCTTAAAGAATAAGCTGACTAAATGGTCTGAGAGCATAAATCCTGCCATCGAAGTTGAAAAATTGTTGGAATTAACTATTCAAGTTCCACCTCATCACGTTTATATAGAACAATAGAACAACATAAATAAACAGATTTGGGATAAAATGAAACTAAAGAAAACATACTTTGTCATAGTCTTGGTAGTATTTAGTTTATTTGGATGCGACTATCCAGATCTGACAACAGGTGAAGATGAAGCAATAGCAACTGGTTCAGAGATAAATGATGAAGATGCAGTAAGAATAGGATATTTTCATGGCGGCAGAGTAAATATGATTTATCGAGCCCATATTAATGGTTTTTTTGATGAAGAAGGATTAAATGTGAAACTTTATACTCGAAATATAGAAGATACAGAACTATTTGTGGTACCTAAATCACATGAGGAAGTAAAGAGGATATCAATTGGTAATTTTTTTGGTAAGATAAGGGGAACAGAGATTATTAATTTCATGTTGGATGGAGAACTTGATGGAGGCACTATAGGAGAAAGCTCATTCATACAAAAGATCAATGAAGGTGCACCCATTGTTGCTGTTGCTTTATTAGGCTATGAAAGTGTTCCTGGAAAAGGAATTGTTATGCGAAAAGGCATTGAGATTAATTCTGTGGAGGATTTTAAGGGCTTGACTTTAGCTTCTAGAAGAGCCGGACCCGGAGACACTATTTATTTTAGGGAATTTCTTGAGGATGTTGGTTTGAAGTCAGAAGATTTGAACATTATTGAAGCTTATGGGGATGATTCAAAAAATTGGCTTGCTGAAAAAAAAGAGGATAAAGTGAACATTCTGCATCAGATTAATGAAGGCGATTTAAGAGGTTGGCTTATAGAAGGCAAAATTGATGGAGGCTTATATCATCTGACTTCAGTAAGAAAAGTAGCTCATGAAGGTTATCTATATCGCCCAATGGACTGGATGGATTCAGCAATTTCACATGCTGTGCTTGTTTTTAATCAAGATTATGTAAAAAATCATCCGGAAGAGGTTCAAAAAGTTGTTGATGCTTATGCAAAAATAATTAAGTATGAGAAAGATCTTCCGGAATCTGAAAAAGATAAGTCCTGGGATAAAGGCTTGTTTATGGCAAGCACTTTCCAGGGATTGCAAGTGCCGCAGTATGATTTTCCTCCAAAAGTAAGAATGGACCTATTAAATGAAGTGCAGGATTTATTAATAAAATATGGGTATATTGATGAAAAAATAGATATTGGGGATTTTGTTGACAATAGTTTTGTTGAAGCTGTACACAAAGAATTAGAATCTAGGTAATACAAATAAAGTTAAACTTTAAAGAAACTATATTGATTTGGATTATAGGTCTAAATATGATTGTAATTAAAAAAATAATGACAAGAATTTTGGAAAAGAGGTATATCACTTTATTGATAATATCACTAGGAATTTTTATTATAGAGATTTTATCTTTGAAGTCTTCAAGTTCATTATATGGTACAGATCATAGATTTATATTGATTTCATTAGCAGCAGGTGGAATTGGATTTGGGGCATTTATTTTTTATATTCTCAATAAAAAATTTGATATTAAAATTTCCACTTATCTGATTTTTTATGTCATCAGTCTTGTTTTTTTTCTTTTTTTGCCATATTATTATTTTTTTACAGTAAAAAATCTAAGTATATTTATGTACCTGGTATCACTTTTGATTCTTTATATCACTATAGGAATAATTCTCACAAAGTTATTTTTTGATAATCACAAAAATTTTGTATTTTATTATGCAATTCATTTATTTGGCCTGAGCATAGGATTATTGATTATATTTCTTATCATACCTTATGGATACTTAATTGTTGCAATTACTCTCACAGTACTAAGTTTATTTATTTTTATATTAGAATGTAAGTTAAGCAAAGTTCTAAAAGGAAGTTTTGCAACAATTCTGATTTTTCTTTTCATTCTATTACTATTTCAGATAAATTATAAAGATATAGATACAACATTCCAATGTGCAGGGAAATCTCGACAGAATGGACATTTATTATCTAAAGACAATCTATTTTCCCAAGTGCATCTTACAGGTAATGAAGAACTGTTTACTGCCTTTTATGGTTGTATTAAACGAACATCTGTTTATAAATTAAATGATGAAATCAAGGAACAACTAAAAGATGATTTGCAAACAATACCTTATGAATTGAAAAAATATGGATCTGTTGTGATAATAGGTGGGGGTGCAGGTATAGAGTCAGAAAGAGCGTTGGCTATGGGGTATAAGAATATCGTACCAATAGAACTCAACAAAAATATTATTGATTTGGTATCTAGCGTATTGCCTAATTCATCAAACCCCTATAACAATGAAAATGTACATTTAATTATAGGGGAAGGGAGGAAGGAAGTTTCTAAATTAAATAAAAAATTTGACTTGATATATTTGCCGCATTCTGGATCATACGGTATTTTAGGTGCTAGCAGTTTTAATTTGGTCCCTAACTACTTATTTACAACAGAAGCAATAGAAACATATTTTGACAAACTTAATACTAATGGAACCTTGGCCATGGCTACACACCATAATGCAATATTATCTCTCACTGAAACACTTATAGATTATCTCAAGAAAGATGATGCAAATAAAGGAAAAGAAATATTGTTTATATATCCAGATGCTCTATTAATTGACGAAAATCTGTTACGAACATCAAAATCCCTTACATCAAGTGATATATACTATCAAAAAGAGTTTAAATGGGATGATAGTAGTTTTTATATTCTGTTCAAAAAAAATGGTTTTTCTAAAGACGAAATTTCTTTAATCAATAAGCGTCTTAAGCCAACAAACCGTAATTTACTGAGACTTTCTATTAGCGAGTACACTGTAGATAAGAGTTTTGTCATGACAGACAATAAGCCTTACTATGTAAGCTATATAAGATGGCGTGAATTAGGTCTTGGCAAAATGAAAAGTGAAAAACTTCATCTATATGACAGGGTAAGCAATCCCATACCAAATACACCTACTATTTCAATTCTTCTATCATATTTGATAATGAGTCTGATTCCATTACTGCTTTTTATTTCTTCAGTATTGATTTGGAGGCATATTAAGCATAGAACAACTAAATGGAAAAGAATATTAGGAATATCATCTTTCTTTTTTTTAGTAGCATTTGGTTTTATGTTAATAGAACTGGGTTTTTTAAATAACCTATTCCTTATTTTTGATACTCCAGTTGCCTCTTTTATTATTTTATTATTTATCTTTATCTTTTTTTCTGGAACAGGGTCATTAGTCGCAAACTATAATATAACCCTTTTTAGAAAACATCTTGCAGGAATTATTATTTTATTAGGTATTGTCCTTTTGAGTGAAGTATTTTTTATACAGGGTATCGTTAACTTTGCAAGCAATGCTGTTTTCCTTAAACAGGTGCTAACTTTAGTGTTGATAGTTGGAGTGCCTGCTATTCTTGTTGGCATGATTTTTCCTCTTGCAGTTAATAAAGTATCAGAAAATGATAAATCAATGCTAATTTATGCAATTTTACTGGATTCATTTATAAGCGTATTTGCAGGTATTATTGCTTTTGTTATCTCAGCATATTTAGGCTTTAATATGCTTCTGGTCATTGGAGCAGTAAGTTATATATTGGCATTATTTTTTATAGGTCATTTGAGTGCAGATGAAAAAGATGAAATTTAAAAAATTAATTTACTCTAGTTTACTATCAAATAAAAAGATACTCTTAGTAAGTTCTATATTGTTAATACTATTAGTCTTAGGCTGTTCTAATTCAACTAAAATAACTGATAACACCCTTAACAAACAGTTTAAAAATGTGATTCTCGTTGGATGGGACGGTGTGCAAAGAGACCATTTAAATGAATTGTTGGAAGATGGTCAATTGCCCAGTTTTTCCAAATACTTTTTAGACCAGGGAAGTTGTGTAGATACAATGATAACTACTGGAGCAAATGAAACTAAGCCAGGATGGTCAGAAATACTGACAGGTTACAGCCCATTGCAGACAGGAGTTTTTTCAAATGAAGATTACAAGCCTATTCCAAAAGGATACACTATTTTTGAAAGGCTAGAAGAAAAATTTAGCAGCGAAAGCATAGTAACCATGTTCATCGCTGGAAAAGTAAACAATGTTGCAGCAAGAGGGCCGCATAAAATTTGTGTTAATTGCCTTCATAGAGACCCTACAAAGGGCGGTTATAAATTAAAATATTGGGATGAAAACTCAAATGAGCTTTTTCCTAGGTTTGGCAAGGAACCAATACTAGAACAAAGGGAAGGTGAGCCTTATTTTATTACTAAAGACAATATTGACGTGTATGTTCACGCACTTAGAAAGTCCTTAAATGTAAAAACAAAAGTTTTTAGTTATCTTGATGAGCATTATAACAAAAGGTTTTTTATATTCCTTCATTATGAGGAGCCGGATGAGCAGGGGCATTTATATGGAGAAAATTCTGAAGAATATAGCAACGCAATCATCCAAAATGACAAGTTATTAGAAGATTTAGTTTTAAAGTTAAAGCAGCTTGGAATTTCTGACAAAACTATCCTATATTTAGTTACCGACCATGGTATGGATGAAGCAGAAAGAGGACACCGCATGGCTGCAGAGACCTTTTTCTGTTCTACTGAGAAAAATTTAAATGAAAAAATTATAGGAGACAGAAAAGACGTAACCCCAACAATACTTGAAAGGTATGGATTTGATTTAGAAACAATTAAACCAATTTTAGATGGAAAATCTTTGCTCACAAAATGAAACTAAAGAAAATATACATTGTCATGGTCTTAGTAGTATTTAGTTTATTTGGATGCAACTATCCAGATCTGACAACAGGTGAAGATAAAGCAATAGCAACTGGTTCAGAGATAAATGATGAAGATACAGTAAGAATAGGGTATTTTCATGGCGGCAGGACGCACATATTATACCGGTCCTATGTTAATTCTGAGTTTGAAAATGAAGCTGTAGATGTAACTTTTTTGACTAAGTATGCACGTAAAGATGAGCTCTATCCAGTACCAAAAAAACATGAAGAAGTGATTAAAATCTTTGAGGAAGAAAAAACAATATTCAGAAATAAGGTAATCAGTATAAATAATAAGTCAGGTAATATTGAATATCCTGAATTTTATAAATTCGGCTCTGTAACTGGTCCGGAAATTGTAGATTCAATGTTAAAAGGTAATTTAGATGGAGGAACTATAGGCGAGGCTAGTTTTATTTATCATATCTCTAAAAATTCTCCAATTATTGCTGTTGCTATGTTGGGATATGAAGAAAAAGACAGGCCTGGAAAAGCCTTTGTTCTGAGAAAAGGCATAGTCATAAATAATTCAGATGACTTTAAAGGAAAAACATTGGCATACCGTAGGGCCGGACCTCTGGATAAGATACTCCTATTGGAGTTTTTAAAAAGTGAAGGAGTAAAAGAAGAAGATGTAGTGATTAGAGCAGACATATGGGTAGATGAGCAAAAGACACTAATGCAAGAAGGAAAAATTGATGGTGGTATGTTTCATCTTCATCCGGCA